>Ga0163151_10009271_pt1 | contig 10763 bp, 5 predicted proteins | sample OliLakLV19MP5IB2_FD_145596 | JGI IMG/M metagenome (GOLD analysis project Ga0163151, IMG submission 145596) | Freshwater microbial mat bacterial communities from Lake Vanda, McMurdo Dry Valleys, Antarctica - Oligotrophic Lake LV.19.MP5.IB-2 | ecosystem: Environmental > Aquatic > Freshwater > Lake...
TGAAAGGTTAACTTCTATGGAGCAACATTATTCTTCCACGCCATAGCGTTTCTTCGGTAACTGAGGAGACACGAAATTCAGATTACAGAAACCCTCCCTTCGGCTGTTATTCGTGCATTCGTGGCAACCCCTTTTTTTAACCCACAATACGGATGAAAAAAAATAAGCCACGAATGCACGAATAAAAAAAATACAAATTAAATACTTTAAACCAAACCTTCCAATGGCTGTTCATTCGTGCATTCGTGGCAACCCCCTTTTTTTTCACAATACGGATGAAAAAATTAGCCCCAAATGCACGAATAAAAATATGAATTTCATAATACTAACAACCCACCCGTCGGCTGTTCATTTGAGGCCCTAACCACCGACTTTCGCAGCTAGGTTTGTGGCCACTCTTGCTAATGATAACCCTAAATTTAGGGGCTCACAAACAGCATGATTTAATTCATTATTTATTTAAAGCCGGCATACTCATCTCCGTAAACGTAACATCCGAAGGTATTTCAAATTGTGCTTTTTCAAGATTTGGATTCTCATTTAGCTCAGTAACGTCAATATTCATTTTCATTCCTGAAATGGTCATATCCGTTTTCATTGAAATATTTTTCCATAACCAGAAGTAACCGCTGCCCATTCCCTGCTTGGACATCTCATATTTATCGCATTTTTTATTCATTATCATTTCTGATCCTATCTTTTTTACACCAAATTCTTTTCTCATTTCTTCCGACATTTTTTCATAATCCATTTTAGATGGATCCAACATGTCTTTTAATTGTATTTTATTTCCGGATGTTTTTCCTTCTTCCCATGTATAGACCCAACCCTCTTTATTAAGGGAAATGGTAACCGACTCGATATTTTGACCCATTATAGACATTTTAGTACTTGTTTTTGTCATTTCTTTTTCTCCGTGATCATCAAAATACAAAATCGTAAAGATATCACCGGCCATCATAGAATTTGTAATTTTAGAAGTGACAATTGCAGATTCGAGACCATATCTCTCAGAGGCCTCTGATGCAGAACTTCCATGCTCTGAATTATTGGAAGAACCCTCAGTTCCATCATTTACATTTGAATTATTACAGGAAATAAATTGCAAAGCCGAAATTATGGCCAGAACAGGTAGCGTAATGTTTTTCATAATGTGATATTAAGGTGAAATTAATTTTTTTCCCAAACCATATTTCGTCACCTCGCCAAATACATCTTTCCAAATCCTGATTTAAAATATTGATCTGTGCCAACGTTATATTTCTCTAAAGATTCGCCCGCAAGTTTAGTTACTACACGATATAAATACAATCCATTAGCAAGTTGATCTCCAAATTTATCGGTTCCATCCCAGGTAAATTCGGTAATATTATTTCCAATATGTAAGGCTCCAAGCTCGGCGCGCATGATCTCCCGCACAACCTTTCCGCTTACGGTCATGATCTGAATTTTAAAGTAATCGGGAACCTCACTTCCAGTCAATGTAAAAACAAATTTTGTTTGTGAAGTAAACGGATTAGGATAATTCATTACATTAGAAATCATCGCTTTATTTATCACTTCAAAAGTTATTCTGTAATCAATTGATCCGGCTCTGTTGCCACTCACATCTTTACCACTCAACTGCAATTCATAAATACCATCCTGCTCTAAAATCGGAAACATTTCTACTCTTGCGCTATTATTTTCTGCAAGATTGTTTGTATCGGCCGGATAAAAAATAGTTGTTGTGCCATCAAAATAAAAATCGTGTAAACTTTCATCCGGATATTTTATCGCAATATTCATAAGCGCAGTATCCGATAGTGCCAGATATTGATTTTCATCCTTCAAACTAATGCTGATCATCGGTTTTGCACTTACAATATCACCATCAAAAATATGAACGCCATCAAACGTTACGTCTAATAAAGGATCTCTTACATCAGGATTATTGTTTAATGCTAAATATGCGAGATTATTAAAATGGAACTGCTCCGCCTGGTCATTATCAGGATTTACCTCCACTATCAGTGTATTACTTCCTGCAGGAATATCAAAGGAATTAAATTCTAAAGTAGAGATCATAGTTTCGTTCGTCAATAAAGAATCTTGTCGCGAATAAGGAATATTATGCAATACATTATTCTCATCACGCACCGAAAAATCGATGAGCAAACTATCCATATTATAATCACTTACATTCGTTACTGCAATTTCCAATTCCACGTTTACTCCCCGTTCTATACTATCGCCATTAAATGTAAAATGTATATTAGGATTTAAAGCAGCTTCCGGAACCGGCTGATAAATTACCCGCCAATAATTATATTGTGCGGGAGTTCTTAGTGAATCATCCTTTGTATTTAATTTTAATTTCACGAAGGGATAAAATTCCGCATCAATAAAGTTTATGGTGGTATCTCCACTTTGTAATCCGGTAACAAGAATTGTTTCTAATCCGTTGTAATCAACACCAATAATATCGATACTATTTGTATCGCTTGCTACCGGATCGTTGCTGAATAAACTCCATTGTGCTTTATCCCAACTTGAAGCAGGGCCAATTAAAGGAGTTGCTATAATTCCTTCATTCCAATTCCCCGCTAATGTAATAGCATTTTCTATTTGATTTCCGAATTCATCACTGATGATCTCTTGTTTAGTTGCAGGGTTTCCCTTTAATGCAGAAAATATATACGAACGATCGTAATCGAATATCTGTAAAGTATCAATATCTATTGCACCATATGCGTGAAATGCATCATATAAACTATGACCGTAAATTAGAGTGTCGTCAAGCCATTCATTAAATTCAGCATAATTATTTGTGTATGCGATAAAATAATTACTGTCGGGAACTGTCGACATCATAAATTGATACATATATTCCCTGTTGGCGGCAGAAGTAGTATTAAACATGATCACCTTTTCTGTGGGATCGACAGTGCAATAAGTATCATTATATGGACCTAAATTTGACGTTCCAATTTCATAGGTTGTCCAGGGGTCACCTGAATTAGCATCCACAACAATACACACAAAACCTGCAGCAACACATGGCGCCATCATTAATAATTCACCGTTCAAATATGAAGTTACTTCTGTCCAGTGCGTTGCCGGATATATTCCCGCCGAAACCTCATATACTTTTACATCAGCAGCAAATTCAAATGCTCTGGTTTCCTGCAAACTAATATTGGTATAATCATCTTCGAGATATTGAAAATAATGTGATTGATTCCAACCGGTAATATCTCCCGGCAAATATAAAAAAGAACTGGAGCGCCATAAAAGTGCATCACCTGTTGTTGTATCAGGCGAAATTCTCCAGTAATACACCGTATTCGATATCCAAGTCATTGGGGGAGCATTCCATTTTAAAACCCCACCGCTTTCGGTAATAAATGTTGATCTTTTTAACGGGGAATTAAAATTCATAGTAGTATCTGCTTCCACCATATACAATTTTTCTTCTGCAAAAACATATGCGGTTGATGCTGCAAAATATTCAGGTATATGATTCATGATACTGAATTCCACAGGATAAATGGGAATTGCATCATCAGAAATAATTAAAGTGGAAACTCCTAAAATATTATTTAATTCATCAATTTCTGCAATGTAATTCGTATTATCGATATGAATTGCAAATTCATTTAATCCAACACCGTCTGTCGCATCCGTTACAAAAGTAACAGTGATCGTATCGCGGAAATATGTGGCGGGAAATAACTCTAAAATTGTTTCTGTTTCGCCATTTGCTTTTGTTCTTTTTACTTCCACATAATAGGTGGAATCAATAGCCATACCCAAATTAGTAACCACAATATGAATATTAAAAGAATCAGTTCCGGCTGTAATAATATCCGGTTCAAAAAATACATATTGTTCCTCAATGGCATAATCCGGTTGTTCGTGACTATTTAAATGTAATGCCGGATCACCCTGCAATGTTGTATGTTCAATGGCTAACTGATCAAAAATATTTAAAGTGGGCCATAGGGTATCACAGGTTTCTTTTAATATTGTACCAATCGATTCGTGATAATTTATTGCAGATAATTCCCTGTAAAACATTGTAGCAAATACATGCAAACTCGATGCGAAAGAATAATTGGATGCGGCAATAAATCCAATCGCCCCTTTATTTTCTGCAAATATATAACGTTGACCCAGTGTGTAACTCTCTCCGTGAATAGCCGCAGTATTACATCCATTTCCAAACACTACAAAGTATTTTCCTTCATTGTGAAACTCTTCCGGTTCTCCGATATTATAATCAAAACTACCCGTTGAGGAGTGACCAAAAAAGGTAATCAATGAAACTCCTTTTGTTAAAATGGAATCGTAATATTCTGAGATCGGCGTAAATATCGGATCTGCTGTCAGCTTATTAAAAGGCGTTACATTTCCTCCATATAAAGTATCTTCAATGGTATTTTTATATTGTGTTAAAAAACTATGAAATAACGTTTGTTCATATTCTGTTGTTCCACCTGCAAAATGCAAAACATTTTTCATCCATGCTTTATTCTCTATTGTTTGAACATTGTTTGCCTGTGCTGCCTCAAAGTCAATCATTTTTTGAAGATAGATACGCACTTCACTTCCTGACTCTGCCGCAATTCTTCCAATTGCTACTTCCGGAACTACACTGCCAGGCCGCGCAGCCAATAAATTATCAGCACCCGGGTGACCAAAAGTTGGCACCAAGTCCCACCCATATTCGGGTGTTGCATTTGCACGCGTAACATCATAGGAATAAGATTTTCCGATCAGAAAAACATATTTCGGTGCTATATCAAAACTATCCTTCGCATATAAAATATAATTGCGAATTGCGAGCGGATGTTTTTTAATTCCGTAAGAAAATTCATCGTACAAATTTTCTACATCCACCACCCTAGCATTATAATTTCCTCCTGCAATAGAACTCCTGTAAATTTTATACTCATCCACCCAATTTACTCCGGTACCATCATCAAATAATTGTGCATTGGAAATAATTAAATATTCTCCCTGATTACCGGGATCTCCATAATTAATAAAGGTAACGGGTTTTAAAGATGTTACCGATATAATATCCGTAACATCCTGACTTGAAATAAAAAATTGATGTAAAGGAGTGGAATACGGTAAATGAAATTTAGAAATATCTGTTTCTACTATTGCAACTATTCTCGTATGCGCATCAAGATCATATAAAACCGGTGAAGTGGATTTTTCATTAAAATCATTTAATTCAATATATGTGCCGGGATGAATGACATCGGGCAATTGGAATTTAATTGTGGAAACATTATCAAAATCAAATATTCGGGGATAAGTAAGATCGGTAAAAGAATATCTTTGATAATCGGTTGCACTCGGACCGCTTACAAAAGATATAGTATTTGCATCTGTTAGTCCATCAATATCAAATTGAAGTCGCAATACTTTATAATTGTAATAGATACTATCCAGAAGCGTATTTCCATTAAAATTGATGACAGTATGATGTTCCGCATCATTACTTCCTAATAAAGTGGTTTTTAAGGTGGGTGTAAAAGAAGGGCCTGTATATCTGTTTGGAGTATTAATGGTTTGATTATAGGTGGAAAGATTATAGGTGTTTGATGCAAATCCTTCTCCGTTTTCATACTTCGAACTATACACTGAAAAATGCGGAACACCGGGTGCAAAATTTCCTGATCCGTAAAAAAATCCATAAACCGTTGTGGAATGAAAAATAGCATAGGGTTCCGCAACAGGTGCACCACTCAGATCGTTGGTGATATTATCTAATCTTTTATTGGTTAATAAATTATTCCAGGTAAGATAATATGCTGCAGTATCCGAAATAATACTTTCGTAGGTGTGCAACTGATAGCTTGCGGAATCAAATAAATTGGTATCGAAGGTTCCGTCGTTCTTTTTGCCGTAAAATTCCAAAAAATCGGAGCTGTCAAAAACGCCGTCGGCTTCTCCGCTTATAAATATATATTCTTCCTCACCCTTATTAAATAATTGAAAGTTTTTGGGATTAATTGTTTCGAGGGAAACACCGATACCGGATAAAGCTGCATCTAACGTTGTTCTGTCCAAACGATAAATTCCATCATTCGCAAGATTTATTTTTAAATACCGCTGATCATAATTGATCCATTCGTTGCCATAAGTTTGAGAAAACAGCGAAGAAATAGAAAAAAGTAAAAATACTGCAGGTAAAAATCTTCTCATTCGTTCATATTAATTTTTTACCATTTATTATTTATTTATTCCGAAATTGTTTCCGGTTTTACCGATTTATTAATATCGAACATCAAACTAAAAACATGGGAATACAATACTTCCGATTGTTTTCCGATATTAGTATAAGCATAATCCAAATGCACTGGGCCAATCACCAATCCCAATCCTATATTCGGTTGTAAGGTCCAGGCTTCTTCATACAGATCATCGGGAATATATCGCTGCACATTTCCAACTCCTCCTCTCAAATAAATAAATTCTTTATAATCAGCTTCAATTCCAATATGCGGATCAATACTTACTGGATCTGCGCTTATCAAAACATTTCTTCTGCCATCGCTGGTGATATCGGTATTAATTTCCGCAAGCAAACCAAAATTTTCACTTAAGGTAAAATCGTAAGCAGCTCCCAGAATTAACCTCGGTGTTGTAATTTCCAATGAATTTTCCGGAACAATATTTCCCGTTGCAAGTAATACATCTTTTTCTTCTTCGGTAAAAGAAAAACTCCATGCATTAAAAGTGGAGGTAATATCTTTAAATGTTGCTCCGAATTTCCATTTTTTAATATCCATTTGTGCACCGGCATCCAAACCAAATCCCCAGGCGGTTGCAAAACTTCCTGCGTTGCGATGCACTACTTTAACATTCCCTCCCAATCGCAAATTTTGCCATTTTAATTGTGTGGCATAAGTTCCTAAAAAAGCATAATCCGCAACAGAAAAGGAAGTGATATTATCGTAATTGATACTTCCATCCGGTTCAATCAGAAATAAGGTATTTGGAATATCATCCACCCCAAATCGAATAAGTGATAATCCAACGGCTGCATTTTTATCTTTTAAAGGAATAGCAATGGAACCATAATCGTATTTCGCAATACCTGCAAAATATTCGGAATGCATAATTCCAACCTGAATATCGGGTTTAATTAATACAAGTGCTGCGGGGTTCCAATATCCGCCGGTTACGTCATTTACGGAAGCGCAAACAGCTCCACTCATACCCAAAGCACGGGCAGAAACACCAATGGATAAAAATTCATTGGAGTATTTTGGAGCAGAACTTTGGCTAAACCCAATCTGAACCCCAAAAATTATAAGGAAAATAATTATTGTATTCCGCATATACGATTCACAAATCTGTCGGAAATTTAGGGAATTTTTGGGGAAATAGTGTATTTTCAATGTCATGAATCGTTAATTTAAAAAGTTCGCGGTCTTTTTCGCTAAAAGCCTTGTTTCCAAGCCTTTTGTTGATGCTGTTCATCAGCTCCACTAAACGCAGGTCGAAGGTATAATCGTATATAAACTTTAAACTCCTAAACCGATCAAAATGTTCCCTTACTTCCTCCGGTTTTGAAGCTTCACTATTGAGTTTTATCAAACGCGTTACCTCCTCGCTATTTACTTTTTCGAGCATAAAATACATATTTTCGCATGCACCTATGTCTTCCGTCAAAATTTTTCGGTCGAGCATGATCTCCAGCATCACATGACTCACGGCATATAATCTTTTCTCAAAACAGTCAAAGTCACGTGTTTTTATTAGGGAAGATATTGATTTAGTATTCTGTTCGAAAAATTGCGATTCATGAAAATAACCGTCAATTTCATAATGTCTTTTTACCCCATTTTGCAAACTCTCCTGCTGTTTCGAATCGGGAATTTGCAATTTATGCACAAACAATTTCACCACCTCGCCGCTCCTGTGACTATAATTCGACAAGATATCCGGCAAAATAACCCCCGCAACAAAATACGGATCGTCGCAGGGTGTTTCGTGATAATAATGTGATAGAAAATTCAATTTTTGGATGATTTTAATGCAATATAATGCGAAAACGTGAATTGTGAACGAATGAGTATTAAGTAATGAGTAATGAGTAATGAGTAATGAGTAATGAGTAATGAGTAATGAGTAATGAGTAATGAGTAATGAGTAATTAGTAGTGAGTAGTGAGTAATGAGTAATGAGTAATGAGTAATGAGTAATGAGTAATGAGTAATGAGTAATGAGTAATGAGTAATGAGTAATGAGTAATTAGTAGTGAGTAGTGAGTAATGAGTAGTGAGTAATGAGTAATGAGTAATGAGTAATGAGTAGTGAGTAGTGAGTAATGAGTAATGAGTAATGAGTAATGAGTAATGAGTAATGAATTGGATCTATTATTGTCTAAAGTTTTTCGCCCCGATACAGAAACATTTTCTGGAAAGGAGAAAGTCTCCAATGTTAGCAGTTTGCAAACTCATTACTCATTACTCATTACTCATATCTCATACCCGCTCCGAAGCAAAAATCTCCAATGTTACAAACTGCCCACTGCCCACTGCGCACTGTTTACTAAATTTGCCCCATGAAAAATTTCGTAGAGGAACTTCGCTGGCGGGGTATGTTATCGGATCTGATGCCGGGGACAGAGGAATTTTTGAACAAGGGCATGGCGAAGGGATATATCGGTTTTGATCCTACTGCCGATTCGATGGGTGTGGGAAATATGGTGCAGATCATGACGCTTTTGCATTTTCAGCAATGCGGACATAAACCCATTGCCTTAATTGGTGGAGCAACGGGCATGGTGGGTGATCCTTCGGGAAAAAGTGCCGAACGCAATTTATTGGATGAGGAAACTTTAAATCACAATATCGCTTGTCAGAAAAAACAGCTCGAAAAATTTCTTGATTTTAATGCAACAGAAAATTCTGCCGAGCTTGTAAATAATTACGATTGGATGAAAGATATTTCTTTTCTCGATTTTTTACGCGAGGTTGGAAAATATCTTACCGTAAGTTATATGATGGCGAAAGATTCGGTGCAAAGCAGACTTGAGAAAGGAATTTCTTTTACAGAATTTACTTATCAATTGGTGCAGGGTTACGATTTTTATTATTTATGGAAAAATAAAAACGTGCAACTGCAAATGGGTGGCAGCGATCAATGGGGAAATATTACAACCGGTAATGAATTAATTCGCCGCAAAGGAAATGGCGAAGCATTTGCAATTTGCACTCCTCTCATTAAAAAAGCGGACGGCACAAAATTCGGAAAAACGGAAAGTGGAAATATTTGGCTCGATGCAAATAAAACATCGCCCTATAAATTTTATCAGTTCTGGATGAATGCAAGTGATGCAGATGCGGAAAATTATATTAAAATATTTACGTTACACCCAAGAGAATTTATTGAAGATATTATTTCCCGTCATCAATCTGAACCACATACACGTTTATTGCAAAAGGAACTTGCAAAGGATATTACCATCAGAGTTCATGGAGAAGAAAATTACAACAATGCAGTTTCCGCGAGCGAATTATTATTCAGCAAATCTACCAAAGAAGATTTCGAAAAACTGTCGGAAGCATTGCTGTTAGACGCTTTGGAGGGAGCGCCACAATCCCTTATTGCTGCTGATATTATAACAAATGGTGTTTCCTTTTCCGATTTAATTACTACACATACTTCCATTCTCGCATCAAAAAGCGAATACAAAAGAGCAATTCAGGAAAATGCGTTGAGCATTAACAAAGAAAAAATTTCTGACGCCGAATATCAAATAACAAAAAACGATCTCATTAAAGGTAAATTTTTATTGTTGCAAAAGGGGAAGAAAAACTATTATCTTATCATTGCGCAGTAATTAAATGTTTCTCGCAGAAGTTTGTTTCAAGGAGATATTTGTTTCTCGCAGATATTTGTTTCTTGCAGTGTGTAATTTCTCGCAGAGGTGCAGCGTGCGCAGAGGTTTAGAATGTGTTGCGGATGTTTAAATAAAGACTAACAATCTTTGTGTCGCCACAGAGAAGTTTTTTTCACGCAGAGGCCGCAGAGGTGCAGAGTGCGCAGAGGTTTAGAATGTGTTGCGGATGTTTAAATAAAGACTAATAATCTCTGTGTCGCCACAGAGAAGTTTTTTTCACGCAGAGGCCGCAGAGGTGCAGAGTGCGCAGAGGTTTAGAATGTGTTGCGGATGTTTAAATAAAGACTAACAATCTTTGTGTCGCCACAGAGAAGTTTTTTTCACGCAGAGGCCGCAGAGGTGCAGCGTGCGCAGAGGTTTATAATGTGTTGCGGATGTTTAAATAAAGACTAATAATCTCTGTGTCGCCACAGAGAAGTTTTTTTCACGCAGAGGCCGCAGAGGTGCAGCGTGCGCAGAGGTTTAGAATGTGTTGCGGATGTTTAAATAAATTAAATCAAGACTAATAATCTTAGTGTAGCCACAGAGTTACCGAACGATAATTTTCTTGGGAACAATATTAAAAGTTGGGGACAATCCTCTATTCCAAGGAAAGTTTTCTATAAAAACCGGTATCAAAATCATTGCATTTCGTTTTGAAAAACTGTAATTTGAATTTGGGTGGCCCGCGCCTTTATACGTATTGTTTTTGGGCGTTATTCTTAGTAAGGAGTGTTAGCTTTACTAAACAATAATAAAAACAATAAATTTTCCAAAGAAAGAATTTTTCCAGGGCTGTCAACGAGCCTCATCGGATGCCTCCAATATCCCTTTTCGCAGCCATAAGCCAACAAAGTTTTAATGTTTGGAGGGG
>Ga0163151_10009273_pt1 | contig 10761 bp, 10 predicted proteins | sample OliLakLV19MP5IB2_FD_145596 | JGI IMG/M metagenome (GOLD analysis project Ga0163151, IMG submission 145596) | Freshwater microbial mat bacterial communities from Lake Vanda, McMurdo Dry Valleys, Antarctica - Oligotrophic Lake LV.19.MP5.IB-2 | ecosystem: Environmental > Aquatic > Freshwater >...
GCCGATGTGGCAGGTTTGGAGGAAGCAAAAGTAGAAGTAATGGAGATTGTTGACTTCCTTAAAAATCCAACTAAATATACCAAGCTCGGCGGCAAAATTCCCAAAGGTGCTTTGCTTGTTGGCCCTCCGGGCACTGGCAAAACCTTGATGGCGAAAGCCGTTGCAGGTGAAGCCAATGTACCTTTCTTCTCACTCTCCGGTTCCGATTTTGTGGAGATGTTTGTAGGTGTGGGTGCATCGCGTGTGAGGGATTTATTCCGCCAAGCAAAAGAGAAAGCACCTTGTATTATATTTATTGATGAAATAGATGCTATTGGCCGTGCCCGTGGCCGCTCAATGGTGCAAGGAGGAAACGATGAACGTGAAAATACCCTAAACCAACTTCTTACAGAAATGGATGGTTTCGGTACCGACTCGGGAGTTATTATACTAGCGGCTACCAACCGTCCCGATATTTTAGATTCGGCATTGATGCGTCCAGGTAGGTTCGATAGGCAGATATCAATTGATGGCCCCGATTTGAATGGTCGTGAGCATATATTCAAGGTGCATTTGAAACCTTTGAAATTGGGAGATGATATTGACCCAAAAAGATTATCAGCACAAACCCCTGGTTTTGCTGGTGCTGATATAGCAAACGTTTGTAACGAAGCGGCTTTGATAGCTGCCCGTAATAATAAAGAGTGTGTTGAAATGCAAGATTTTCATGATGCCATCGACCGTGTAATTGGTGGGCTTGAAAAGAAAAATAAAATTATATCGCCCGAAGAGAAACGAATTATCGCCTATCACGAAGCTGGACATGCTATTAGTGGTTGGTTCTTGGAACATGCCGACCCTGTAGTAAAAGTATCAATTGTGCCTCGAGGTGTAGCTGCATTAGGTTATGCCCAGTACTTACCCAAGGAACAATATTTATATACTACCGAACAACTTACCGATACTATATGTATGACCTTAGGTGGTCGAGTAGCTGAAGATATAGTTTTTGGCAGAATTTCAACTGGTGCATCAAACGATTTGGAACGTGTTACCAAAACTTGTTATGCCATGGTAACCATGTACGGAATGAACAATGCAGTAGGTAATGTGAACTTCTACGACCCGAATAACGAATACGGATTTACCAAACCATATAGTGAAAAAACTGCTGAGATTATTGATGAACAAGTTCGTGAAATGATTTCTGCAGCATACCAACGTACCAAGAATTTATTGAACGAGAAGCGTGATTCACTCGAGAAAGTAGCAAATGAACTTTTGAAAAGAGAGGTTATTTTCCAATATGATTTGGAAGAGATATTAGGCAAACGCCCCTTCCATCAAAAAACTTCTTATGATGAATTTGTAAATGGTGCTATACAGCCCGAATTGGAAGCCCTACCTCCTATCCCTAAAGCAGAAGAAGAAAAGAAAGAAGAGGAAAATCCTCCTTTATAATTCTGATAGTTTAAAAATTTCTTTCGGCTTATAACCTCGCTCTGTTAGCTCCACAGTGCAGCATTCATTCAGAGGGTCGTGTTCAAAAAACAGCACCCAATTGTTTGATGTGGCCATGTCTAAAAACGCTTTCTTCTCCTTCATAATAGATAGTGGCTCTATATCATAGCCCATATTATAATTTACAGGAATATGATGCATGGAAGGAAATAAATCGGCCACGAAGCAAACTTTTGTATCTTTACAAGGGATCATGGCTACCATCATTCCATGTGTATGCCCATCGGAATGGAATATTTCAAAAGGCAAATCATGCCCATCATCCACAAACTTTAACTGACCTGATTCTTCCATAGGCAACAAGTTTTCTTTTAGGAAAGATGCCTTCTCTCTGGGGTTTGAATCCAATGCATTTGCCCAATGTTTTTTAGACGTCCAGTAAGTTGCATTTTTGAAAGTGGTTTGATATCCTGTTCGATCATCATTCCACTCAATACCACCACCCGCATGGTCGAAATGCAAGTGCGACAAAAAATTATCTGTGATATCTGCAGTGGAAAAACCCAAATCTGAAAGCGATTTTTTCAAAGAAAAGTCACCACTCAAGTGGTAATAACTGAAGAATTTTTCGCTTTGCTTATTTCCTATTCCGTTGTCAATTAAAATGAGTTTATTTTCATCTTCAATAAGCAAACAACGCATGGCCCAGGTACACATATTGTTTTCGTTAGGTGGGTTTAGTTTTTGCCAAATGGTTTTGGGTACGATGCCAAACATGGCTCCTCCGTCGAGTTTGAAAAATCCTGTATGTATGGTATGTAGTTTCATTATGTTATATATTATTGGGCAATTTACGTGTTGTCAGTCTGTCCGCCGCGGCAGACAGACTGACATTGGTTTATACCCATAACTTAAAATGCTCTCTAGCTTGATCCTTTTTGAAAAACACCAAGCCAAAACGATATAAATCTATAGTAATTGTTACACCGGGCAAATGCTGAACTTCGAGCCAAGCTTGCTCCATTTCGCTACTCCAGTGTATATCATCCAAAACTATCATTGTATCATTGTGCGATTTCTGAGCCAACCAACTAAAGTATTTGATAGTAGGTGTAAACTTATGATTCGCATCAATAAATGCGAAATCTATTCTATCAATTAAACCTTCTGTTTGCGGAAATGTATCATCGATATTCCCTTTAAATATAGTAATGGTATCCTCTTGATCAAGCCGTTCAAAATTTTTCTCGGCAAACGCTGCAATTTGGGGACTTCCTTCATAAGTAAAAAGCTTTGCATCACCATAGAGTGCAGTTGAAATATATAAGGAGCCAATACCTAGTGAAGTGCCCAATTCTACTGCCATAGTTGGATGAGAAAATTTCACCAATCGATGAAGCAACCTACCCCACTTGGGTGTGATTGCAGAGCGTGATGCGATATCTGATATTTTAATTTTCTTGTTTATTTGCTGCCCAGCACCCAATTCTATATGTGATATATTTTGAGAATTATTACGAGTTTCATTATAATAATCTTCGGGCAAAAGATAAGCCTCATGGTTCCGCTTATCACCAATTACCTTGGTAGCCAAATCGTATACAAAGGGCGAATGTACTCCGTGCCCTCTTTTTTTGGCAGTGATAAAATGGTGGGCAAATGAACTAATTCTTGACAATTATTTACGGTCGTCGGTATTACTATATGCTTTTATTATTTCTCTTACCAATCGATGTCGCACCACATCTTCCATGGTAAGTGTAATAATTTTTATTCCATTAATATCTTTCAATCTATTTATACCACTTGGTAAACCTGATTGGTGTTGTCTAGGCAAATCTATCTGCGTGATGTCGCCGGTGATGATAAACTTGGCATGAGGTCCCATGCGGGTAAGGAACATTTTTAACTGAAGCTCGGTTGCGTTTTGGGCCTCATCAAGTATTACAAAAGCATTATCCAAAGTGCGGCCACGCATAAAAGCCATGGGTGCGATTTCAATGACACGACTTTCTATATATTGTTTTAATTTTTCGGCAGGAATCATATCATCCAATGCATCATATAAAGGACGCAGGTAGGGATCTATTTTCTCCTTCATATCACCTGGCAAAAAGCCTAGGCTCTCCCCTGCTTCCACAGCGGGACGAGCTAATATGATACGTTTTATTTCTTTGTTTTTGAGTGCCTTTACCGCAATAGCCACAGCAGTATAAGTTTTGCCAGTACCTGCGGGGCCAATAGCAAACAATATATCATTGTGCTCCATGGCTTCCACCATTTTAAGTTGGTTGGGCGTACGGGCTTTTATCACCTTGCCATTGGGGCCAAATACCAACACATCCTTATCGGTATTGGCATTGGGACTGGGGTCAGCATCAGGTTTGTGGTTTAGCAAATCAGCAACATGGGTTTCGGTGAGCGAACCTTTTTTTAGCAAATGAGAAATGAGGTGAGCTATCTTTTCTTTTACGTCCAAAATTTCGTTGTCGTCGCCCACAATTTTTAGTTGGTTGCCACGGCTAAAAATTTTGGCTTTGGGAAATGCGGCTTGAATAATTTTAAGGTTGGCGTTGTTCACACCAAGAAAGTCGGAGGGGTTCACCTCATCGAGCATGATTTCAATTTCGTTCAATTTGTGGTAAATGTTTTAATATATGGTGAGTGTTATTGGGTTAATTTTGCCCCAAAAGTAATTATAAATCTTTCCAAGTGCAAATCATTTCTTTGTTAAGCGACTGGCAAAACGAATCTGTGTATAGTGCATGGGCCAAGGCAGCTTTGCTTTCGCGGGCTAACGATTTGCAAATTATTGAATTATGCAATCAAGTTAAAAACTTCGAATTGGCTCCTGGAGCCTATTTACTCAATATTTCTTTTTCTAAGTTTCCCAAAGGCAGTATCCATATCAATTATATAAATAGTGACCAAAAGGATAAACAAATATTAATAGCCCTTGCAAATGAACAATATATTATAAGTAGCAATAATGGATTTATTTCAATGCTTGATAATATAGAAAATGTATGGGTTTGCAATACTAAAGAATCTCCATTTAATTATATAAATCTGGCTGCCGAATTTGCACAGAAGCTTAGTGCTGGAAATCACCCCGATGATTTTGCAAAGGCCACCAAAGATTATATAAACCTAAACGAGAAATATGATATGCCTTCCCTAGCGGGCAATATGCTCACAGGCCATGTAATGCATGTAGATGGGTTTGGGAATCTGCATACCAATATAAGCAAAGCCTATTTCGATAAGAATATTGGTGTCAGAAAATTCACACTTTACCTCCGCAAACACGATACCCATAATACCTTGCAAACACATTATAACGACCGCCCCGAAACAGAACTGGTAATATTCTTCAATAGTTCCGATTATATGGAAATAGCACTCAACAAACAAAATGCATCTGGATTATTGGGTATGGAATTGGGTATGAAAGTTATTATAGAGTTTTAGTCTTCGAATACGCTAAGACTGACATCAATAAAGCCGCAAATAAATATATGATAGTTAGAATCGTGCAGATGACCTTTAAACATACTGAAGTTGATTACTTTATAGAAGAAGTATTTAACCGTTCGAAAAGTTTTATACGCAATTTTGAAGGTTGTAATCATTTGGAATTGCATAGAGATGCGACAAAAAAAAATATATTATATACTTATAGCATTTGGGATAATGAAGATTGCTTAAATGTGTATAGAAATTCAGAACTTTTTAAAACGACTTGGGACAAAACCAAAGTATTATTTGCTGATAAACCCAAAGCTTTTAGTTTGGAGAAAATGGAGGAAGTACTATATTGAAAATATTGGAAAAAACCTTTAAAACACCATTGGGTATAGTGCATTGCGGTTTACAATCAGGCGTTAGTGATATTGTACAGATTGAAAGCACGATTTATAAAAATGGTAAATCGGAAATTTTAAAAACTGGAGCACATCAAATCGAAATAATCGAATTTAAGCTTAATCATGAAGTAACCGTTGCCGACTCAAGTGCATGGATTTGGAGAATTGAAAAAACTAATGAACTTACTGAGATTATTGAGACCTATTGTTTCTTTGAAAAAGGAGATACAAATGTAGAATTAGATTCTGCCAATGGAGAACATTTAGATGCAATAGAAATATATAATAATGATTGGACTTTGCATATCGGAACCGAAGATGGGGATATGATGCACAATAGAGCAACAGCCGACGATTGGCTACCAATAAGACTTGCAGCGAATATCGATATTTCTCATCCAATTACGCTAGCTCAAGAGAATGGTTTCAGTACAATTATACCTGACTTAAAAAAAGGGGAGCAAATTCATATTCAATATTTATCTGCTTACGATAAACGAGATATTGACAAAATAAATACTTGGCTAGCGGTTGATAGGTCTAAAAATGAACTGGAACTTTGGTTGAGAATTAGATAGAAACTATACATTGTTCCCACAAGTGTTCGACCTTAGTGCACAACTTGTGGGGTATAACGAAAAGAGAGTCTCTGAAGCGGCTATCTTTGTATGTGAATAATAGACAGTCCCTTTCCAGCATTCGTTAATCCCGATAGCCCTCGGAAAAATACCTACAGGAGGGTGAACGCAGGCAGCTTCCATTCTAAAAAATCACGCAATAATCTGGCGTCAGCTACTTTATAATTCCCGCCGCGGCTGGCTAACTACTTTATAATATATTACAAACACCCCGTCCTACCCCCGTCCACAGGCACATTAATTCCATTGATGTAAGCAGCTAACGGGCTTGCTAAAAAAGTAACTGCATTCGCAATCTCAGTAGGATTTCCAAATCGTCCTGCAGGAATTTCAGCGAGCATTTCTTGTGTTACTTTATCTATATCTGCACCACTATTTTTCGATTTATTTTGTATAATAGTTTCCAATCTTTCGGTACTTGTTGCACCGGGTAATACATTATTTACCGTAATTCCAAATGGGCCTAATTCCATCGCTAAAGTTTTTGCCCAACTGGCTACTGCACCACGGATTGTATTCGATACACCCAATCCTTTCAATGGCTGTTTAACTGAAGTACTTATTATATTTATAATACGACCATAGCCATGTTCTTTCATAGCTTTCGAGAGGGCTTGCACCAATATTTGATTACACAATAAATGCTGTTTAAAAGCATTCACATAATCCATAGGTTCGGCATCTATGGCTTTGCCCGCTGCGGGTCCTCCTGTATTGTTTACAAGTATGTGGCAGGCATGTGTCTCGGCCCATTCTTCTATTTTCTCTTGCAAAAAAACAGGTTGGGCAAAATCAGCAACTATATAATTGTGTACTTGACCTACTTTGGTATCCAAGGTTTGTAGGGCTTCTTCCAACTTTTCTTTGTTGCGGGCTACCAAAGTGACCGTTGCTCCTGCCATCGCCATTTGCTGAGCAGTCGCAAGGCCAATTCCTTGTGTGGAACCACATACCACAGCGTTCTTATTTGTTAAATCAATTGTTATCATATTGCTTCATTCCTCTTTATCACATATTTAACAATATATATTGAAAATTGTTAATTGCTCAATTTGGGTTTATTTTTGACCCCACAATTTTACGCACTTTATGAAACTTTCCCGTATTGTTTTTTTCTTTTGTTTTTGCTATCAATTCACGAACGCACAAAATATGATAACACCCGAAACTCTTTGGAAACTTGGTCGTGTGAACGAGCCTCGCCTTTCGCCCGATAAAAAAATGCTGCTTTATGCAGTAAAACGCTATGATGTGAAGCTGAATAAGGGTGCAAATACTTTATATAAAATTGGTTTTAGTGCCACATCTACACCTAAGGTAATGGCAGATTCTACTTATAATGTGAGTTCGGCCAAATACACGCCCGATGGCAAGCGTATTGGTTTTATATCGAGCAAAAGCGGCAAGGCTCAAGTATGGGAAATGAAAACTGACGGCAGCAATAGACGCCAAGTAACCAATTACGAAGACGATGTGAATGGCTTTAGCTATTCGCCCGATGGAAAACATTTGATGCTAATAATGGAGGTTAAACTCGACCAAACAATTAACGAACAATACCCCGACCTGCCCAATGTGAAAGCAAAAATTATTGATGCCCTCGCCTACCGACATTGGGATCACTGGGAAGATGAAAGCTATAGTCATGTATTTTATGTGAAGTATGATAGTGGACTCATTACGGGAACTCCTTATGATATTATGAAAGACCAACGCTTCGAAAGCCCTGTGCAGCCCATGGGTGGCGAGGAGCAAATATGTTGGAGTCCCGATGGGAAAAATATTATATATACCTGCAAAAAAAATTCAGGAACTGAGTATGCCCACTCCACCAATAGCGATCTTTTCCGTTTCGATATGGATACCAAAGTTACGAGTAACCTTACCGATGGTATGACAGGCTACGACCAAGACCCACAATACAGCAGCGATGGTAAAAAACTATTTTGGTTGAGCATGGAAACTCCAGGTTACGAGAGCGACAAGAACCGCTTGATGTGCTACGATTTTGATAAGAAAGATAAATATGAAATCACAGCAACATTAGATAGAAGCGTAGATAATTTTTGCATAGCCCCTAATGGACAACATATATATTTTATAGCTATTACTGAAGGCACCAAACAAATATATAGTTACGAATTCAAAAAGAAAAAAATTAAACAAATCACCAAGGGCGATCACGATTATTTAAGCGTAGAATGGCAAGATGAAAAAACATTAGTGGGTAGTAAACAAAGTATGAGTATGCCCACGGAGTTATATACTATTACTATCGACAAAGGCGAAGAAGCCCGTGTATCGCATGTAAACGATGAGTTATGGGGCAAACAAAAATTGGGCAAAATAGAAAAACGATGGGTAAAAGCCACCGATGGGAAAAATATATTAACCTGGGTTATATATCCTCCCGATTTTGACAAAGCAAAAAAATATCCTACATTATTATACTGCCAAGGCGGCCCCCAAAGCCCCTTATCGCAGTTTTTTAGTTACCGTTGGAATTTCCAGATTATGGCATCTAATGGATATATTATAGTAGCACCCAATCGCCGCGGACTGCAAGGCTTTGGCAAAGAATGGAACGACCAAATAATTGGTGATTATGGTGGCCAATGTATGAATGATTATCTCTCAGCAATTGATACTTTAAGTAAAGAGAAATATGTAGATAAAGACCGCCTCGGATGCGTAGGTGCAAGCTTTGGTGGTTATAGTGCTTATTGGTTGGCAGGTCATCATAACAAACGTTTCAAATGTTTTATATCGCATTGCGGTATGTTCAATATGGAAAGTTGGTATGGCACTACGGAGGAAATGTTCTTTGCCAAAAACGACCAAAAAGGTTCGTACTGGGACAATCCACAAAACTATAATAAGTTTTCACCACACAACTTTGTAAAAAACTGGGATGCTCCTATTCTTATCATACATAATGAAAAAGATTTTCGTGTACCCATTGGCCAAGGAATGGAAGCATTTACTGCAGCCCAAAGCCGCAATATACCTAGTCGTTTCCTTTACTTCCCCGATGAGAACCATTGGGTAAGTAAACCACAAAATAGTATATTATGGCAACGAGTATATTTTGAGTGGTTGGGCAAGTGGTTGAAGGGGGAATAGGATTTCCACTTTCATCTTTCAAACTTTTTCAGGATCTAAATCTATTAAATTTATAACATTTAAATTAAAATAGCAGATGGAAAAAATAATCAACTTGCATATAGAAAAACTACCTGAAGGATATTATCTAGCAACTTGCGATAGCATTCAAGGCTTGGTAGCACAATGAAGAACATTTGCTGAAACTATTGAGATTGCAAATGATTTGGCGAAGAAATTATACCGAAACTCAATATATAATAGTCCAAAAGAAAGAGACTACCCCCCCGCTTAATCCCGATAATTATCGGGATTAAGCGGGGCTTTCGGGCTGTAGTTCGGCGTCACCATTCTAAAAGCTATAATAGTCTTTGGACTTTTAGTTTAAGAATTCGTATTACTAGTCAGGGAATTTCTCTCCAGGTGCAAAAACAACCTTCGATATTTTATTATTAACTGCATCTACTGTATGGATATAACGATATATAGCTCTTATATCCATTTCGTTCATTCTGGAAAAAGCACCCCAAGGCATGGGCGATCCTTTGCGAATGCGTCCTCCCGTTTTGAACCTATCAACAAAACCCTGTTCGTCCCAAGCTGCCATAATACTCGTTTCTTTATCAGGTGTAATATTTGGGGTCATAAATGAATAACCTTCAGAGTATGGATCTGGAGGTAAACGCAAACCACCCGCAAATGGACGGCCTGTAAATTTACCTGTCTTTAAATCTCGCTCAGTATGGCATCCTACGCAGTTAGCCACACTGTTGGCTAGGTATGAACCGTATTCTTTGCTCGTATCTATTACTACCGATTTAGGTGGTGTACCCATTGGGGGCGTGGGTGTTATTCCTCCAAAAGCCATTATTGCTTTCCCTAAAAACGTAAGTTCACTTTTTTTCAATTCATTTTTCACAGCGGGCTGCGATTTCAAAAACGAAACTATTGCGGTGAGGTCATCATCGCTTATATCTTGAAAAGGCATAAATGGAAACATAATACTACCATCATGTTTAACCGAGTGACGCAAAGCACGGGCAATCTCGCCATCACTAAATTTGCCTATCCCAGTTTCCATATCGGGTGTGAGATTAGGTGCTCTAAAAGTTCCCGGGGGAATAGACAACTCCCAGCCGCCGCTCAATGGTATTTGTTCGCCATTTTCTACATCCTTATATTTTTCCATGGGCACATGGCAGGTTCCACAATGGGCAGGACCAAAAGCTAAATAGCGACCTCGTGCAATTACTGCAGAGTCTTTACTGGCTTTAATATCAGGAAATGGGGCATCAAATTTTTTGTCCCACGATGCAAAAATAAAGACGACCAATCCAATGATTATAACGCCTAATACTGCAACAATTCTAAGAATAATTTTTTTCATGATTTTAGTTTTTGGTTAATTTAAATTAAAGATTTGGCAAATGTAATGGATATGATTTAAATATTGTCATTTAAGCGTCATGGTTTTTTTTGAAGTAGCTGAAGAACCTGAATGGAATGATATTAAAGGCTATATTTGCCTAGATGAAACCAAGACCTAAATTTGTTAAACATTTGATATTTACTTAATTTTTTTAAGTGTTCTTTTACTTGCAACTAGCAAAGGTTTTGATGATATTACTCTTCTATTATTAAGCCCATTAGTTCTAATTGGTCATAATATTATTACCTTATTTATAGGCTTTGTAATTAAAGATAAAGGGTTGATT
>Ga0163151_10009278_pt1 | contig 10757 bp, 7 predicted proteins | sample OliLakLV19MP5IB2_FD_145596 | JGI IMG/M metagenome (GOLD analysis project Ga0163151, IMG submission 145596) | Freshwater microbial mat bacterial communities from Lake Vanda, McMurdo Dry Valleys, Antarctica - Oligotrophic Lake LV.19.MP5.IB-2 | ecosystem: Environmental > Aquatic > Freshwater > Lake...
CTTAAAATCGTTTCTAAAAAATCTGGAAATGACCACTTGTTTTGAATTCATTTGGTCTAAATCTGCGGATGCTACCGCACTCAATCCATTTAATCCGCCAAAATAGTATTTGGAGTTGCTTCCCTGGTGTATAGAAAATCGGTTAAATTCATTGTGCGCCAAGCCATCATTTTCAAAATAATTTTTTGCCTGGCCACTTTTAAGGTCCAACAGGCTAAGGCCAAAGAGTGTGGTAGCAAAAAGTTTATCATCCCTTACAGGTAATAGCCCTTCAATAAAATTATTACTAAGCCCGTTCGCTTCTTTAGTATAACGATGAATGTATTTTCTGTTCACGGGATCAAACACCCAAATACCATACTCGGAACCGATTAAAAGGTTATTGGTCTCCGGATGAAAAACAAGCGCATTGATTTCAAAATCTACCACTGCAGATGGGGTAATCCCAAATTCAACTTTTTCAATCGTTTGATCCTTAATAGAAACGGAATACAGCCCATTAACAGACCCTATCCATACGGTGCCTTTTTCATCGTACAATAGGATCTGTACTTTTATATCCTTCCAGACTGGACTCAGGGGGAAAGGTTGCCACTGCCCTCGCTGTATATCAAACGCCCAGACTGCGAACGTATCTACGATAAAATCACGGCCAAAAAATAATAAAATCGTCGAATCCAGGACGACAAAATCCTTAACTCCAAAGTTTGCAAAAGCTAAATCCCAAAATTTAAATTTTTCTGTTACCGTATTGAAGCTATAGAGACGGTCCTGAGATTTAGTTTTAGCGCTAATCCCCCAGAGTTTTCGATCTACCATTTTTAAGCATCCGGTAATGGGTAAAGTAAACGCACTGGTTTTAAAAATTTTAGTGATAGAATCATTGGATAAATTCAGTTTAAACAGGCTATTAGCTTCCTCATTAATATATAAATTGCCTTGCCCGTCTTCTACCATACTTCGTATCACGTGACCCCATTCACCCTCTTCCAGTGGCTGATTTAATATGGCTTTAAATCGTTTTTTTTCATTTGAAAAAATATAGAAACCGCTGAACGTCGGGACCAGGATTTGTTCCAAAAAATGATCCCCCCGGATTTGGGAAATTTTATTTTCCTTTTGCAAAATTAAATTCAGAGGAATAGGTATATCACCATTTCCGGGCAAAAGAATAAGCTCATTAAAATAACGGTTTATTACACTGCCCATGATTACATTTCCATCCAGGTCAATCCACAACTGATCAATTTTTCCTTTTAATGGAGTTGGAATGTGTACTCGGGATTTATCAGACAACTCATACTTCAACAAACGTCTTTGAACGTTATCAACCAGATATAATCCATTATCGCCATTCGCTTTTATCAACGAAAATCCCATTTTGGAAATGGGAATTGCCAATTCTTTTGCTTTTTTCTCTTTAGGATCAAAACAAATCAAAGGAAGCGCCGCAGCTGAAAGATAGGTCAACCCCGATGACGAAACTGAAATTTGTACATTTTTAAGACTATCTGCCCTAAAATGGACATCTAAAGTATATTTGCTTTTTTGGATGATCGTATTATCCGCCGGATTAAAATGGTACATGACCAAATCCCTGTTTTTTACAGCTATCACTGCGATCATTCCAGCATTTGGAATTGCAGCAAAACCTAGCAGTTTTGAGCCCGCAAACAGTGGACTTAAATCAAATGAGTTTACACTTAATTTATCCGTGTGAATTAAATCAAAAACAGAGGGTTCATTAATATATTTAATAAGAAATTGATTTTGCCCTGAATTTTCCAAAACGGATAAATCGCCTTTTGATAAAATTTTTGAAACCAAACCCGAATCCGTTATTCTTAGGTTGGACAGATCCGAAAAGGTATAACTATCAAATCGGTTTAAGGTATTCTTCAGGGACAACCAAATAAACCCTCTGTTGTCCTGGATCACATCATAAACTTCTCGGCTGGAGAGCCCATCTGCGACTGAATAATAACTGACTTTAAAATTTAAAGACTGGGAAAACCCAGGTATGGTTGCGGTAAGGATAAGCAGGTACAACCCGAGCCGGTGTATTATTCTCGTATACATAGTTGATCTGAAAAAGTCCCTGAATTTCAGTCAAAATTGTGGTTTAAGGAAATTAAACTGAATATAATACGACTTTTGCTCTGGCAACTACACTTGGTTTTATCATGAATTTAAGGATAATGATTGTTGAGGATGAAGCCGGCGTCCGGGCCACTCTGCGCAATTTGATTCTCCAAAATCACCCGTCAGCGGAAATTGTAGCAGAGGCAGCCAGTGTAGCGGAAGCCCAAAACTGGATAAAAAGGATACATGCTGACATCCTGTTTCTCGATGTTCAGCTGTTGGATGGCACTGGATTTGACCTGTTGGACCGAATTCCCAAAATGAATATCCGGGTGATTTTTACCACTGCGTTCGATGAATTTGCTGTCAAAGCTTTTCGATACAATGCCATTGATTATTTACTAAAACCAATTCATCCGGATGAATTGGCAGTAGCTATTGAAAAAGCCCAACAAAAATTGAACCTATACGATCAGGAGAAATTGTTTTCAAATCTAGTCAGAACAAACGCCGAACAAATTTTTGACCGGATCACACTGCCTACCAGTGAAGGACCAGTATTTGCTAAAACCAAAGAAATTTGCCGACTGGAAAGCTGTGGCAATTATTCCTTTGTCTACCTGGTCAATGGGGAACGCCATCTGGCTGCCAGAAACCTAAAAGAATTTGAAGAAATGCTTCCGCATCCATATTTTTTCAGACTTCATCAATCGCACATTGTCAATACCGGTTTTGTAAAAAAAATTCTGAAAGAAGATGGTGGTTTAGCTATCATGCAAGACGGCACCAAAATCCAGGTAGCCCGGAGAAGAAAAGAAACATTTATTGATGTTTTGCAACAAACGGTCAAGATTCACATTTAAGGGTTAAAACAATAGCAGTGATTATCAAATAAAATTTCAATTGAAATGAAAGGTAATAGGGGGATATCTTCCTGATATACTGTATCTGTGCCTGAAACATATTAAATTAAAGGCCTGAATTCCTCATTTTCTTGAATCTTGTGATTTGGTAATTATGTTTGTTAACGTCCATCCATGCCCTGATTTCAATTATTCCCTTTTTAAAATTGCCGGTTTAGTACTCCTTTGTTCCTGTGGTAATAACCGGTATGAGGTTTGGGATACCTATCGCGGATCCCCCGATGCCCTCCAATATTCATCACTTTCACAAATCGATACCTCCAACGTCCACCTATTGACCCCTGCCTGGACCTTCCACACCGGAGACAGCGGTCAGCGCACCACCATCGAATGCAATCCCATCATCGTCGGCAACACCGTCTACCTCACTTCACCTACCCTCCATTTAATAGCTTTAGACGCCACCCATGGGAAAGAATTGTGGAGGTATAAACCTACCGGAAAAGAAGTGGCCTCCGGTATTAATCGCGGGGTGACCTATTGGAAAGATAAGGGACTGGAGTATATATTTTTTCCTGCCGGTAAATATATGTATGCCGTAAATGCCCGTACCGGGTCCCTGATTGAATCATTTGGCGACCAGGGCAAGATAGACCTGCGCGCAGGACTGGGTCAGGATACGGCAAAACTCTCTGTTACAGTGACCACTCCCGGCATACTGTTTAAAAATATATTGATCATCGGCTCAGCTACCGGCGAAGGATACAACGCTTCACCTGGGCATATCCGCGCTTATGAAGCTGCGACAGGAAACCTCCTTTGGATATTTCATACCATACCTCAAAAAGGAGAGTACGGTTATGAGACCTGGGCCTGGATCGAAGGTGAAAACTATGGAGGAACCAACGACTGGGGAGGCATGAGTCTCGATGAAAAAAAGGGTATTGTTTATGTATCTACGGGGTCTCCCACTTATGATTTTTATGGGGCCAACCGTGTCGGGGCTAACCTTTTCGGAAATTGTATCATCGCTTTGGATGCTGCTACCGGAATTCGAAAATGGCATTATCAGGCGGTCCATCACGATATCTGGGATTATGATCTGCCTTGTGCCCCTACCCTGGCCGATATCCATTGGCAGGGTAAAGATCGCGAAGTCCTGCTGCAACCTACAAAAATGGGTGAACTCATCGTATTGGATCGAAACACCGGTGAGGCACTGCTGCCGTCCGTGGAAAAACCGGTGCCCCCATCCGATATCCCCGGTGAACAGGCATTTGCCACCCAACCCTATAACCAGGGTATCCTGTTGACTGGACAGGGATGGGACACCACCGATCTGACCACTTTATCAGATAGTGCACGAAATTATTTAAAACAACAGACGCGACAATATCGCGCTCAGGGTATGTATGATCCCCCCAGCCTGAATGGTACCATTGGAAGGCCTGGTACCCGGGGTGGTATGTTGTGGGGCGGAATTTCGTTTGACCCGCAAAGCCAAACCGCATTTGCCAATTGCAATGATTTTCCCATGATTTATCAACTGGAAAAGGTGCCATCGGAAGCCGGTGATGATTTGCAACATGAGGGCGCCAGCCGGGGCCAGATTGTATACGCTTTAAATTGTTCCAATTGTCACGGGGCTGATCGCAAAGGGGCTACCGAGGCTGTGCCCAGCCTGATGGGATTATCTAAAAGGTATTCCAAAGAGGGACTATCGAAAATAATTACCCAGGGCAAGGGGTTGATGCCAGCACACACCCAATTTTCATCCCCTGATCTGAATGCCATGGTAACTTATCTGATGAATGAACCCGATTCCAGTGCGACCGGAAAAACTGAACGGGTGCAAATGAATCATAAATTACCTCTCGAAAAATATGTGCTGAAGAGTTATAAAATATTTACGGACCAGGAGGGATTTCCTGCATCAGCACCTCCCTGGGGTACCTTAAATGCAGTCGATATGAAAACAGGGCAATTAAAATGGCAGGTACCCCTGGGATATTATCCTAAATTAAAAGACAGAGGCTTTCCAAATACCGGCACTCAGAATTTTGGAGGTTGTGTTTCCACAGCCGGAGGACTTGTTTTTATTGGAGCTACGGCGGATGAAATGTTCCGAGCATTTAACGTCCGCAATGGGGCTGAACTATGGAGTTATAAATTATCTGCCGGAGGGTATGCGACTCCTTCGGTTTATCAGGTAAAGGGTAAGCAGTATGTGATCATTGCTGCCGGAGGAGGCAATCGCAATGGGACGGCTTCTGCTGATGTGTATATGGCTTTTGCTTTGGAGGGAAGTCGATAGGTTAGAATGCAATGTCGTTTAGTCAATGGTTAATTTGAATAGCAGAGCGAGACCTTGTACTAATAAAACTTCCAGGTCTTGATCGGCGAACTGCCCAGATCTGGAAGGTTTTACCGAGTATTAAATTCGTCTTTTAAACTCACTGCTTGTACTTTTCATGGGCTTTGATAAATTGAGCTAGCCCACCGAAAGGTTTTCAGACAACAAAACTCAATAAATTTATTAACCCACCGACGTTTAGGAGGGGTGAAACCCCGGGGGTTGTACCCCGACACAATTATATTGATTGTACATTGATATTTTCCAGTCGGAGTTTAACTCCTCCTCAGCGAAGGTACTTGAACAGACTTGAAATGTTTTCAGACAAGAAAACTCAATAAATTTATTATCCCACCCGACGTTCAGGAGGGTTATACCCCGACACAATTATATTGATTGTACATTGATATTTTCAAGTCGGAGTTTAACTCCTCCTCAACGAAGGTATTTGAACAGACTTGAAATGTTTTAGACAAGAAAACTCAATAAATTCATTAACCCACCCGACGTTCAGGAGGGGTGAAACCCCGGGGGTTATACCCGACACAATTTTATACATTGTATTTTTAATATTTTACGGTCGGAGTTGAACTCCTCCTCAGCGAAGACTTAATTGAGCCGCTTGAAAATTATTTCCTGCGTTTAATTGGATTTTATTCCCTGTTTTTGCGCCGAGATCGACTTACTAGCCCGATCCAAGGCTACCGATTCTTCTGCAATTTCTGGCGAGAGTAAAATAATATTAAGGAGCCTGGCTTCATCAGCTGTACGAAGATTAGGCTCGGAATGGTACATACAAACACAATCTGAACCTGGATCCTGCACACATCGGCCCTTACAATTTTTCTTACAGATCGAACAATCTGCATATTGTCTGCCAGACCAAATGGAAATTTGTTTTACCTGAAGAGGCTCTATAACAGTGTTTATCTTCGTTTCGGAGGAGTTGCACTCCGACTAAATCGAGGTGATACCTATTTATATTCTTTCCAGTCGGAGTTTAACTCCCGGGGTTTCACCCCTCCAAAACAGAGGGGGTTTCACCCGCCTCAACTGGCAAAGAAGTGCTTCTGATCTTTACCCTGATTTTTTGTTTACTTTTGGAATCAACAAAAAATAATTAATTCAAATCATGCCTAATAATAAACTGCCCCTCCGTGTCCTCGTTGTAGGCTGCGGCAACATGGGAGCCTCCCACGCCAAAGCCTATCAGCACATCGAAGGTTTTGAAATCTGCGGCCTGGTCTCGACCGGAAACAGCAAAGAAAAATTAAATGCAGACCTGGGTGGAGGTTATGCCTTGTTCAGTGATTTCGACACCGCACTGCACCAAACACAACCTGATGCGGTATGCATATCCACCTATCCCGACACCCATGAACGTTTTGCTATCAAAGCCCTGCACCAGGGTTGCCATGTTTTCATTGAAAAACCCCTGGCCGATACGGTGGACGGGGCTATACGGGTGATGAAGACTGCAGTAGAGGGCAAAAAAAAATTGGTGGTCGGTTATATATTACGACATCACCCCTCCTGGGAAAAATTTGTAGAACTAGCACACCAGTTGGGTAAACCACTGGTCATGCGCATGAACCTGAATCAACAAAGCCATGGTTATATGTGGACGGTGCACCGCAACCTGATGAAAAGTCTGAGCCCGATTGTAGATTGCGGGGTGCATTATATCGATGTAATGTGCCAGATGACGAGGAGCAAACCGGTACAGGTCTATGCAATAGGCGCACGACTTACTGAAGAAATTCCAGCCGGCAATTACAATTATGGTCAATTGCAAATCCGTTTCGAGGATGGATCCGTGGGTTGGTATGAAGCTGGTTGGGGGCCGATGATCAGTGAAACGGCATTTTTTGTGAAAGACGTAATCGGACCAAAGGGTTGTGTATCCATTGCTGCCAAAGAGGCAAGCGCAACGGGTAAATCAGCGTCCATTGAGTCTCACTCCAAAGCCGAATCCCTACGCTATCACCTGGCTGATTTGAATGAAAAGGATGAATTTATCCACCCCGATACATGGATCGACCTGGCTGATGAACCGGATCACCAGGAATTGTGCAATCGGGAACAGCGGTATTTCCTTAAGTCCATTTTAGAAAATACAGACCTGACGGACCATATGCAGGACGCCGTCAACAGCCTGAGAATAGCCTTTGCCTGTGATGAATCGGTCCGGACAGGTCAGGTAGTCATGCTGGACAAATAAAGATTCCAGGTCAAATTAAATTATTTTAAAAAAATAATTTCCGGCATATAACATGAGTCGGTGTCTTTATCGTTAATACTATAGTTGTCTGCACACCCAGAAGATAACTCGCTTCCTCTCTGCCAGTCTTTTTCATCATTTTTTATCACTTAAATTATCTTACAATGCCCAGGTATTCAGAAAAAGCCGAAAAGAAAATCGAAAAAGTAATGCATGAATTTAAAGAGGGTACCCTGAAATCCGGGAAAGACGGCCGAGGGGGGAAAGTGAAAAGCCGGAAACAAGCCATAGCCATTGGGAACAGCGAAGCAAAACAGGCGGGGGCTAAGGTGCCCCCCAAAAAATAAACTATGCAAAAGATCAATCCCAAGAAACCAATATTCAAAAAACAAACACAAAACAGGCCGGGTCTGGAGAGCAAAATGGATCCTCCGCCTGTATTTATGGATTCAACTCCCGGCAACAATAAATTATTGGGTAAAAAATGCATCATTACCGGGGGCGATAGCGGCATAGGAAGGGCTGTCGCCATTGCTTTTGCCAAAGAAGGCGCTGATATTGCCATATTGTATTTGAAAAAAGAAGAAAAAGATGCACAACGGACAGCATCCATTATTGAAAAAGAATACCACAAACAGTGTATCCTCTTACCGGCCGATATCAGCAAGGAACTAAATTGTATCCGCGCGGTAAATAAAATCACCAAAACATTTAAACATATAGATGTGCTGGTCAATAATGCTGCTGTACAATATCCGGTGGATGATCTGTTAAAAATCACTTCACGCCAGTTAATAGAAACTTTTTCGGTCAACATTTTTGCTATGTTCTGGATGTCGAAAGCCGTTTTGCCCCATATGAAAAAAGGATCCACGATAATCAATACCAGTTCAGTGACCGCATACCGGGGCAGTGGTGGATTGATTGATTACAGCGCTACCAAAGGGGCTATTGTTTCTTTCACCCGGAGTTTGTCATCCAACCTGGTGGATAAAGGTATACGCGTAAACGGGGTGGCTCCCGGACCGGTGTGGACGCCTTTGATTCCTTCCAGTTTTGGCCCCGAAAAAGTTGCTACGTTTGGAACAGACACCCCGATGAAAAGGCCGGGACAGCCCATAGAGATAGCCTCTGCCTTCGTATTTCTCGCCAGTCAGGATTCCAGCTATATCACCGGACAATTTATACATGTCAATGGCGGGGAGATAATTAACGGTTAAGCCAAAACGGAAAAATGAGGAATGTTTTTCTCTGGTGTGATTATATTGAACAATAATTCAGTCCGGACAAATTTCTTCAATCCTTTTTAGAAAAGCCTGGTCTAATAGTTTTCTCTTTTCTTTGGTATAATAATCCTGTTGATAAAATCTTTGTTGCAAAGCATTAATGCTGTCTGCCAGAATTTTAGTCAGATCGGCTAAAGGACTTATCATTTGGTTTAATGAATCCAGGCGGGGGGTCGACCCGAGGTCACCTTTGCCTTCCTGTGCACTATCCTCCGCAAAACGTATCTGGTCAGCCAGTTCAAATCGCCGAATCCGCAGTGATTTCGCTTCGCAGTATAAATCAGCCAATAATCTGCTGTCCTCCCCTAGTCGTAGCTCATTTCTTTTTTGGCCGCAACTGTAAAGGGATGGCATTAAAATAATTATCCCTACACAAAATATTACAGTATACAACCGGCTTAAAAAAAAGCTTCGAAAAAACAAACAAAATGGTTTTATTGGGGCCAATTAATGCGTTTATTCACATTGTCACCGATCGAGCGGCCCATTTTTAACCCGTTGAGGTTGTCCATTTCGTAATGGATTCCTCCGTACAACCTCGAATTGGCGCATTCCTCAGCCATTTCATTAAAATTGTCAAAATTGCGGACGGAAAAACCAAATTGAATCTGGGTGCGGTCAGTGAATGGATAATTGCCATCACCGTCAGTAAACAGGTCTGTAAATATCCTGGATCCCGCTGCAATTTCAGTAGCATGGCCTGAGGTATAGGCCGGAAACGGAGGGGTACCGATAACGGTGGTAAAATTTGGATCAATATTTTGTTTGATATAGGTGACTGGCCGGATGAGAAAATAATCGTATTTGGTCTTCCAACAGGCTATAAAGGCATCATTTTCTGCGATACCCATTTTAGCATAACCGATGGCACTCGTCCCGAGGTCCAAATGATTTTCTTCCAACAATTGGGTCAAAATATTAAAGGTATGTCCTGTGGGCGTACAAGTATTAAAAGGATCATCTGCCCAAAAATGCGCGATTTCCTTTTGTTCTGCAGTCGACTTGGTGACGATTTGATAAACGTGTCTGGCTTCCTGGTAGAATTCTGAACTTGAATCCTTGGAATAGGCGACATGGGCTTTGGGTTGGGCTTCAGTAATGTTGCTTGCTAAAAAAGGACGGCACTTTAACCAGAGAGGAGCCAGTGGATTCAGGGTGGCACTGGTGGGTAGCCAACCTCCATCATTCACAGGCCAGGTATAGGGAAGTTGAAAAGGATCAATATATTGTTCGTGACCCGCATCGGTTTTGGAGTATTCAAAAACGGCTTTAGCCACCGCCTTTCCGTAATTGGAGGAAAAGCCGGCTGCTTCAATACCTGCTGAAGATGCCAGACTCAGATAATTTTGATTCTCCAGGGTATTGACCTTCTTCAGGTTCTCAGCACTAATCCTCTTTTCAAAAAGGCTCCTGATGATCTCTGCCAAAGCAGCATTGGCAACGATACCCCAATGGTATTGGATTTTAGCGTCAATCTTAGGAATTTTATTGGCCTCTAAACCCTGGATTTGCCCCGATAAGGAAATAGGATTGGGCCACCCTTGAGCCAGACTTTCATATAACGCTACACCGGTATAACCAAATGCCCGGGCTGCCTGGGGAGGAAAAAACCCACCCGTTTCTTTGACAATAGTACATTCCAGCCTAAACCAGTCATAGACCAACTCAGCGTCGTACTGTGCCGGGGTGTTTTCAACCATATCATCCTTTTTACACGTGGTAAATACGAAGGATAAAAGCAAGAATAACAATAAATTAAGTAAATTTTTCATCATAGCTAGGTGGTGTTAATAGGTTGGCAAATTAATGACGAATCCAGCACATAAAATCATTAAACTCAGAACTCCTTACCTATCGCAGTCAGAGGTAGCGGAGATTTTAAATTTCAGCATTAACTCAGAACCGGGAAAAATGGTTTCAGTTTGATTAAGGAGCTCGGCCAGTTTTGCCGT
>Ga0163151_10009285_pt1 | contig 10748 bp, 12 predicted proteins | sample OliLakLV19MP5IB2_FD_145596 | JGI IMG/M metagenome (GOLD analysis project Ga0163151, IMG submission 145596) | Freshwater microbial mat bacterial communities from Lake Vanda, McMurdo Dry Valleys, Antarctica - Oligotrophic Lake LV.19.MP5.IB-2 | ecosystem: Environmental > Aquatic > Freshwater >...
GAATGCCGTGCCGACGCCCGCGCACGTAGCCGAGCCGGATGTCACCGACACCGTGCCGGCTAGCAGCACGGGTGGCGTGCTCCACGTGCCGTGCCCCGGCGCCGGCGAGCCATCGCCATGGATGAATGAGAATGCCCACGGCGGGAGGCTGACTCCATAGACGACGCCCGACATTGCGCCGGCCATCATCTTGAGCAGCCGCTTGCGCGTGCCTTTGTAGCGGAGAGCGTCCCACCCGACGCGCACGAACTCGCGCCGTTGGGCGGAGGTCCAATTCTGATCGACCGGCCACGGGACCCCGGCTAAATAGAGCAGCATGTCGAGCATCGAATCTTGCGACGCCGCTGACGTGGGTGCTGTCAACGCGGTCGCGAGCGATGCCGAGGCGACTTCGACTGGCTGGTAGTCGAGGTCGAGAAGTTTAGTGCGGCCGTTTAGCCCGTCGACATCGAAGCGGCCGCCGATAAATCTCGTCCACCAGGTATCGAAGTCGCCGCCCATCGCGTCGACGAGCTCCTCCAGCCAGTCCGAAACGCTGCGATAGTTCGCCCATGGCAGCGTACGGAACGCGCGCGACTGCCCCAGACCGGAACCGCCGGCCGTCGCAAAGCCGCCGACAGCCACTAAGCCACGTCCATGCTGGTCACGTAAACTCCGGTCGGAAGTAGTGTCTCGTCGCTAGTGAGCCCGTCTACGTCACGGTCTACGCTGTCAATTACGCGTCCGGTGATGTTGTCCGCCCACAGCCTGGCGACATAGGTTTGCGCCGCGCGATTGGTTGGCATGGCAACGGAGAGCGTAGTCTCCGTGAGCCCTACCGCGAGCGCATCGGCCCGGTAGGATTTGACCACGATGGTCGCGTCGTCGTCGTCGAGATCTACTACGAGCGCCCCGTCAGAGCTAAGCACGTTGCTCGTGATCGAAGTAGGGGCCTCGTAGATTGCAAGATGCACATCGGCTGTCCCACTCTGTGAGTAGACGACGGCAGTCACGGACGCGGCCGACCTCGGCACCACTCCCTCGGCCACCAGCTGCCCGCCCGCCCACAGCCGAAACGGGTAGCCGCCGGCCGGTGCGAACTTCGCGTTGCCGGACAGATTGAGACGGTAGGGCATGGCTACTTGCCGGTCCTGCGGATCTTCGGGACACTCCGCGCTTGGGCATCATCTTCCGCAGGCTGCGCGATATCCTCCGCGGGGGGCGTGCTTGGCACTGCTTCGCGTGCGGCCTCGACAATCTCGGCGACATCTGCGGCGGGTGCGGATGCAGGCGGGTTGCCGATGCTGCCGATGCTGACGCCGGGCACCTAGACGCTCCCCGTGACGATGATGGACGCCGGCGGTGATGCCGTCGTCGTGCCGAGGTTAGCGTAAAATAGCGTGTACCAACTAGCTGCGCTCACGTTTGCCGCGGTAAAAAATGGCACCGACGAAGCCGCGCCGGAAGAGCCCGCCCACGTGCTGCTCAAGGTGAAGGCGTTGCCGCCGGACTTCGCCGTAATCAGGTAGGCGACGTTGTTTGCGGAGTCGATCAGGAAGGTCTGATTTGCCGTCGACGCTGCGTAGTCCGCTGCGCCCACAGCCGTCACCGACGCCGAGCCGTTTGTGAACGTCATCGCGGCCGCCGCCGTCTGGTAGTTTGTGCCTACGGCCGGGACACCGTTGATAGTAAGGACGCGGTCTACGCCGGTCGCGCTTTCTGCCACGGCCTGAAGGTCGGCAATGTAGCGATCGCGCCCCCAAGTGTACGTATTAGGCGAGTAGTACGTATTGATAGCGCGAGCCGCGTTGATGCGGACACTGGTCGAGTCGTATTGCGAATTTCGATACAGCACGACAGCGGGGATTGAACCCGACGAAGTGAGCGGTGTTACCGTTGCCGCCAAGTCGACGAGCGTCACACCGGACTGCGAGCGCGACGACAAGTCACGAATTACGGCGGTGCGATCCGCCGTCGTGACGGAGCTCGAAGTCGTCCATGCTGGAGCCAGCATCGCGACCGATACGAACCCCGTGGTAGCCGTCGTGTCGTTATATCCAGCGCGAGCCTTGACGCGGCCGTTCTCGCCCAGCACTTTTTCTGCGTGCTGCTGATAGTCCTCGTCGGAGCACGCCACGTCGCGGGCGCCGTATTCGCTAGGGCCGCGCGCCACGGACTCTGCCGCCGTTTCCTCGTCGCGTCCGCCCGTTGCCGCGGTCGTATTCGTAGTGCTAGACACGCCGGCCGGGCTCGACGCCAGGCTGATCAACTTGCCTGCGCCGACGTTCGTGGTCGCGCCAGTGGTGGTGGCGCGGACGGTCGTGCTGCCGGACACCGGGCCGACGTTCCACGCCTGCGCCGTCACGGTGATACCGACGGTTGGAGTGACGGTCATAGATGTGGTCGAGCCAACGGCGGTGATGGTGTACCAGGCGCCCGTTCCTGCCGGGATCTGGATTTGATAGCCGACCCACGTTGAGCCGGTGACGAATGTAGTGCCGGTGCCGGTCACGGTCGCGCTGCCTGCCGTTGTTGCAACGGTCCCGGTCGGCGTCGAGAAGGCCGCAATGGTCATGTCGGACAGCGTGGAAAATGTGATATCGCCGTCGAGGGTGGCTACCTCGGTATCGCGCGGGATGATGCTATCCGCCGAGCGAGGCGCCGATAGCGTGAACTGTTGCGTGCACGACCCGCCCGCCGATGGACGCAATGTCACGGCACAGATAGCCATGATTTTTTGCACGACCGCGCGAGGCCAGCGATTGATCTGATAGAGCGCCTTGTCGTAGACGCTCGCCACGGCCTCAATCAGGACGACGGCGGGGTTACTATCCGAGCGGTCGGAAAGCTCGTCAGGAAGCGCGGCAATGGCCTCTGCCGCCACCTCGTCGCCGTTCCGCGTGTCGAGCACGGGGTCGGGGGTCACGTTGAACGCCATTTTAGCCGACCTTCCAGAATGGGAATGTGATGGTGCGCTGATTCACTTCGCCGACGATTTCGTACGCGACCTGCACTTGTAGTACTCCGTCGGCTCCGACGCGATTTACGAGTACGCCGATCGACTCGGGGACGACACGCGGCTCGTGCTCGGCGATGACCTGACGCGCGGCGCGCTCCATTTCCGACGTATCGGTGACAGGCTCATGCACACCAACCGCGGCGCCGTTGTCGGGTTGCATCGCGCGCTCGCCCGGCTCGGTCTGAAAGATTGCCGACAGCGCATCGCTCACTGACTGATTGCCAGACGACAGCGCAAGACGTCCCTTGTCGTTGACCGCAAGCGGGTATGCGATGCCCTGGCCAAGATGCGCGGCCGTTCCTGGCGCCCTCGGGATAGGCACTAGATGCCGACCTTGACGCGACCGCTGAGCGCCTTTTTGTCGCCGGCCGCTGCCGACACAGAGGCCCCGTCGGCTTTCTGCATCTTGCCCGCCGCGGTTGCGGTTGTCGCTTTGAGCGCGGTTGCGCCCGTGCAGACGTTGCCGAGTCCGTCGAGCAATGTTCCAGATGGGTGGACATGATTGGCCATGTCACTCCGCAACTGGTTAAACTGCGTCACGAGGTCGTTGTACATCCCGGCGAACGTCAGCCCGAGTACCATGTTCTCGTTGGGCCGGTTCTTTGTCTTGCTCCCGGCAAAACACAGGTAGCAACCGCGGTTCTCGTCGCCGTCCTCGAAGAGGACCATGACCGGATCGTCTTTTAGCGGGGCAGCTTCGATGCCGCCTGGCCACAGCGGGACGAGCCAGCCGGTCTCGCTGTTGTCCTCCATGCCGCGCAGCCGCGCCTTTACTCGGCCGAGGCTTGCGGAGTCGCTCGCGTCGGTGACGGTGCCTGCAACGATGCCGTAATAGCGCATCCGCTCCGGGTCCGCGTGACTTGCCGCCTGTGAGAGCGCTTCAACGAGGTTCATGCGAGCTTCGCTCCCTTCTTCGCTCCCGGCGATGCGCCGCGCATGAGCGATACGGTAGTGGTGGCACTGCCGTCCCCGCCGACGATGGTGCTCTTGACGCCCTCGACGAACCATGTCCCGTCGACCTTGCCGCCCCAGTCCGATAACCGGACATTGTTGAGCACGCTCAGGTCTGGTGTCGGGAGCAGGACGAGTTGCGCCGAATCTTTCCGCTTGCGCAGGAAGTCGACCACCTTCTCGGGCTTGTTCCCGTCTAGGTCTTCGATGTGCGTCGCGTTGTTCGATGTAGTAGCGGCGCCGCCAATTGGCCTGCGCCCCGTGCGCGAACTCGCCTTTTCTTTGTCGGCTGCCTTTGCGTCGGCGCCCTTGATGGCGCGCTGGGTGCCTTTGCCGTCGAAGGCAACCGTGCTGCCCTTCACGTCGCCCTGTGCTCCCGGCCCGCGTACGTGCTGCACGGTGACATTGAGCGAGATGACGGGGAAGCGGTCGCGCGAAAACGTCGTGGCGTAGACCACCGATGGCGCCTGGGTGACGTACAGCTTCGTCCCCTTGACGTGCGCAACCATGCCGTCGGCGGCAAGCGCGCGTTGCAGGTGGTCCCAGTCGGAGAGGTTCGGATTGAGTCCCATGTCGACCTCACGAAGAATGAGGTTTGCAAGGCTGTCCGTGACCTGGCTGGTGTCGAACGCGAACGAGTAGAGGCTTGCAATCGACTTGGCTACCTGCACTGAGTTCTTGCCCTTGAATGTTTTGAACGACTTTTGCCGCCGCGCGTCGATGCTGTTGTCATGCGCCGTGAGCCACAGTGTGCGCCGCTCCGGGTAGCCAACCGCCATCGTGGTCAGCTTGCCGTCGAATACGAGTACCTGTTGCGACCGCGCGTCGCCCGCTTTCGCGAGATAGAGTTTCACGACGATGTTGTCGAACGCTGGGTCTTTGACCTTGGAGAAAATGTCCCACTTCGGGTCAATCAACTCTGCGGTCAGCGTCGTGATCGCGTGATGCTCTCGGCGCTCCTCGGATTCGATGCGCGCCACGACGCCGCTGTCGTTCGTGTACTCCGTGCCGTCAACTACGAGCTTGTATGCGGCGCCCACGCTATGTCTCGGATGGTTTCGGCAGTGGTATGTTGAGCGACGTGCCGACGGTGAGCGCCTCGATATCGTCGATCACGTTGCCCTCTGCGACCTGTCTCCATAGCTCCGAGTCGTAACCGGTGTTGTATTCGACCGCAGCGATAGCCGGTATGGTTTCGCCGCCTACGACAATGTGTCGCACCGGCGATGCGTCGGCATCCTCGACGGACGACACACCGAAGCGCGCATAGGGTGACTTCGCCACTAGCGCCCCCCAATCGTTACCGTCTTGAGTTCGATAGCGATGGCGCACTTCTGCACTTCAAGCTTGCCCGTGTGCCGTTGCTCGTTGAAGCTCGCCGACATGATGCGCACCGTGTCCGAGCGCGGCCCGTACTTGAAGATGAGATCAGGCGGGCCCGGCACCTTGCCGCGTGGGTTGCGGCTCGACCGGCTCATCATCTTGCGAATTTTCGCAAGCGGCTCCTCGACGTGATTTTGCCCGGTAGCGAATAACATCAGGTCAAAAGAGATGACCTCTGGCGGGTTGCGAATCCACTGGAGTGGAGAGGGCCCGTCGTATGTGCTCCAGTAGTCGGCAGCAGCGGCGCCGACGATCGCGTAATCGGACGTGCGCCGACGCTGGATACTCTCCGGGTTGAGCTGAAATAGGATGCCGTCGTTTTTATTGCCGACCGGGTATAACTCGCCGGCGATGTTGCGCGACTGGCTGGACGAGTCCTGTCGCTTGCTGTCGGCCCCACCGACGCCGAAGCCAGGAACGACGAAGGGCATTATCCGCCACTCGGCGCGGGAACGGCGCCCATGAGCACGCGGGTCAACTGCTCCTTCAGGTGCGGCATTAGTTCGCTGACAATGCTTGGCGCATTCTTGCCGACAGATGCACCGATGTTTACGACGAGACCGCCGAGGTCGACGTTGATGCCTGCCTTTTTCATGGTTGCCATTCCGGCCTCGCTGCCTGGATTTGCATCCGCGTAAACCGCGTCCCCGTGAGCGATTCCCTTCGCTTCGAGCTGCGCAATACGCGCCATGCGATCACTGGCCGTGCTCGCGAGCTTGAGTCTGTTCCCCTCCGTCGCCGCCGTTTCGTCATTCTCGCTCATTGCCCGACGCGCATGGGTGCCCGTCCCCGAGATTAGATCAGACAGTCCGCTTTTATCGTCGAGAAACGTGCCGAGTTCGTACCCGACAAGGCCTGCCGCTGCAACCATGCCGGCCTTGGCTAGCAAGCCCTTGCCCTTCTCGGCCACCCCCGCCGCGCCGCCAGCGCCAGTGGCGCCGCCCAACCCGCCGCCCGGCATGTTGGTGACGAACACTGGCGTACCCGTTGCCCCACCGCCGAGCAGGCTAGACGCCGCACCGCCAATACCGCCCATCGCGTTGCCGACGAGCGAGCGCGCACCGCCAATTACCTTCAGCCCTGCGTAGACGCCGCCGATAGCGAGGAGCGTGCCTTTGTTGTCGCTCAGCCATGACATCGCGGCCGGTAGTTTTTCCGCAAGGTCGACAAGCTTCTCGACCATCGTCGCGAATCCATCGGCGAGTTTGTCGATGGTGCCTTTGTTCTTTTCGAGAATCTCCGTGAAGCGCTCGGCCAGCGACGAGCCTTTCCCTAGCCGCTCGTTTAGTCGGTCGATGGCAGTCGCGCCAATGTCGCCGAGCGTGCCTTGGATCGCAACGCCTAGGTCCTTGATCTGGCCCTCGAACGACTTTGCCTCGACGCCGGCCGCTTCCTCCGTGTTGCCGGTGCGACGGAACACTTCGCCGATCATCTCAGCGTTCCCGAGCTTGCCCTTTTTGCCGTCGCGTTGCAGGTCCGCGAACCCCGCCTTGCCCATGTGCAGCGCGCGCGAAAGGCCCTTGAGCCCCTCTGGCCCCTGTCCGGCATCGGACAGGAGGAACCCGATTTGCTCGGGCGACATGTCAGGCCGAAGCCGAGCCAGCGTCTTGAACCGCCCCGCTGCCTCGTTAAGCTGCGCGGTCTGCACACGGGCAAGCTGCGCCTTGTCCTTGATCGTGCTTTTGCCTACGCGGTCGCCGACGCGTGTCTCATTGATGGCGCGCGCGATGGGTAGCAACCCCTGTAGCGCGTCGTCGTCTTCGATGCCGCCCGCCTTGCTGATGGCGCGGGACTGCGCAAGCAGGCTATCGCTGAATGCTCCCTTGCCGAACTCACGGGTGAGCGCGCGCGTGTTGCGGACGTTCTCCGCACCCTTGCCGAGGATGTGCGAGCCGAGGCCGATTGCTGCCCCACCTACCGCGCTGCCGAGGATGACGTTCTTGAGGCTGGCTACTTTTTTGACAGCGCCTTCTAGCCCGCGCTGAAACCTGTTGATGCCGCCGAGCGCGGTATCCATCGCCCGCACCGAGCCGCGGCCGAAACTACTAGTCGCCGTCTCAAGTCGGCGCCAAAGGCTCTCTTGTTTTTTCAGCCCCTCGTTGGAGCTTTTGTTCAGGCGCTCGACGGTGGTCTGCGTCTGTTTCAACAACGACTGCTGTGTTTTGATCGCCTTGTCGGCAGATCCAGACTCGAATTTTGGCCTGAGCGTGAGAGACAGGTCGCGCATTACTTGCCTCCGAGTACGCCAGCCAGTGACATCGCGTTATCGAGCCGCGGGACGCCGCCTAGCACTGCCTCGGCCATCCCGCGCTCCATCTCCATCAGTTCGCTCCACGTCGGGCGGACGCGCTGCGCCATGTAAATGAGCGCCCAGCCCATCGTCGCTACGTCGGTCCCAAAGGGGGGACCGACGTAGCCGCGGCAAGCGCACGCTCGGCCGCGCGGCTGAGATTGTTGGACGACGCGCGAAACTCCATAAGCGCCGCCTCAAGTTCGATGACGGGGCCCGGCGCGGACTTGGAGGCGTTCACCATGAGCGCCGCCCGCCGCTCCGATTCTCTGGCCTCGACTTCCTCCGAGAACATTTCCACGTCGAGCGAGTCCCACGATTTCAAGTCGTCGAGCGAGCACACCGGCTTGCCATCGTAATCGGTGATGCGCGTGCGCAGATTGTCGTATGGGCGAATCGGCGCCAGTTCCGGCCGCGCGTTCGCCATCTGGCAGGCAAGCTCCTGCCCGACCGTCAGCGGCTTCCACGTGATGGACTTGCCGCCGACGGGCTGGCGCCAGAGGTACTCAGCCACTAGAGCTCCTTTTCGACCGCGAGCGTGATCATGAACTCGGCAAGCCCGTCATCGCCGGCCTTGCCGTCGGGCGTCTTGTACGATTTCGGCACGACCTGAAAAGACGACTTCCCTTCGATAATGCCCTGCGCGTTGCGGGTGTATTTAATGACAGTGCGGCTGTCGTTCACGCCATCAACGATGTTGCGCTTTGCCCACTCAATAACCTGACGGTCGCGGAGAGGGTCCCACGCGCGCGAGAGCACGATGTCGGTGTACGAAAACGTACCCTTGATCTTGCGGGCCTGTCTCTCGCCGCCCGCGATGTAGTCGGTGACGTTTTCCTGACATTCACCACCGGTAATGGAATCGAAAGATCCCTGAAAGCCGACCATTTCGGCAAAGACATAGCTATTCAACGCGGTTGACATGCGTCTCCGTTCGCGCCAGCGACGGCGCGTCTACTGCTCTGATTGCGGGGGAGGGCTACACTGCGCGGACGGCAGAACCGGGCGCCGTGACCATGAGGTTCACGACGATCTGGCGAGCGTTAGGCGTCGGCACGAGGATCACGTCAGCGACTAGCTGGTTTGCCGCAAGCGTGACTTTGGTGTTGTTGCTGCTATTGCAGACGACGTAGTAAGCGTCCGTCGGCTTTAGGTCGCCGTCGGGGCGCGTACCGTAGAGGCCGCCGACCGAGTAAATGACCTCCAGGAACTGCTCAAGCTCCGCGCTGACTTTGCCGAACAGGCGCCCCTGCGGGTCGATTGGCTCATGCACGAACTTTTCGAGGAGAAGGATGCACTGAAGCCGCGCGACATTGACCGTGTGCGCGGACTGCAACTGTCGATAGCGCCCGTCGGTGGCGAGCGTGTTATTGCCCCAGCCAACGACGCCAGCCGGGTTGCCCTTCACGCGGATGGTGTTGATAAACGAATCGTCGAGCGTGTTCGACGCCGAGTCGCTCACGAGCTCATCGCCGTTTGACTGGCGCTCGACGTTAAGCACCGACCGTAGCGGGTGCTGGAGACCGGCCGGCGACTTGTGCGGGCCGCGGTAGATACCCTCGACGCGCGCCCACAGCCCCATCATATGGCCCACCGGATCGATGAGGAGCGTACCCGCCGACTCGCTGTTGCTATTCGCCACTTCGACCGGGGGCCAGAAATAGCCGTTGTTCTCGCCGGAGAGCGTCGACAGGTCGGCGACGATGGTTGACTGGGTGAGCCCGGTAGCCGTGCCGTGCATTGCGAATCGATAGTAGTTTGCCGAGTGCACATTCAGCCCCGCGCGCGTGGTCGCGCTGTACTTACCGGGGATGGCGCAACGGCCCGTGCCTAGGCGGATATCGTTGAATGCCTGAAGCCCCGTGCGAGCGCCCGCGGCAGACGTGGTGCCAACAAGGTCCGCGTCGGCCGCATCGTACGCATCCGCGGTGCCGGGCGTGCCGGCGTTAAGCTTGCCCTCGGCGGCGGTGCTCGGAAGCGCTCCGGTTGCCGCAAGCGCGATGGTGACGAGTTCCGACTTGCGGGACACGTCGGCGGCATCGGCCGCGTTCGCGATCTTCCACGACTCCTTGATGATGGTGATAGCCCCGACGCGAAGCTCGACGACAATGGTCGCGCTGGTCGTATTGTTCGTGATGGTGACGCGGGTCGCGTTGCCGAAGTGACCGCTGAACTTTGAGGTGATGGTAGTCACGCCGACGCCATCGGTGTACGTGCGCAAGCCGGCGGTAGCGCCGCTCGACGCCTTGACCACGCGAACGACGTACGCGACGCCGGGACCGGTTGGGCCCTTCTCCTCGAAGAAACCTTTGACCGCGTAGTAGCCCTGCACGACGCTATCCGTCGCGATGGTCGAAACGGTATCGTTCGTGGTGCCTGCCGCTACTGCCGCCATGCCGTTAAGCCCGCCGAACTGGCGTAGGTACGATGCGAACGAGTCGCACGTCTTGATTCCGCCCGGCTGCCCCCATGGGGACTGCACGACGAAAAATGCGTTGCTGTAGGCGACGACGGGGGTTCCCGACGGGCCGACGGTGGACGTTGCTACCGATACGCCGATCGTTGCCATTCATGCGCTCCAAATAAAACGGGCCGGCCCTCGCGAGAGAGCCTGCCAGTGCGCTCGACGGTGCGAGCTAGATTAGGTGACGGTGACAGCGCAAGTCGCGCTGACGCCGAGGTGCGAGGCGGTAATTGTTGCAGTGCCAGCGGCGACGCCGGTAACAAGGCCAGTGGTGGAGACAGTGGCGACGCCTGTGTCAGACGACGACCACGATGCCGCCGCGGTGACGGTCCTCGATGCGTCGTCCTGCATGTAGACGATTGCGGACAGCTGAGACGTTGCGGGCGCGGCAATGGACACCGTGCGCGGGTTGACAATGAGCTCGCGCGCTAGGTCGCGAGGAAGCGAGCCGGATACGCCCGAGTCGCCCTTGATGTACGTCGGGATGCCGTTATCCCTAATGAGCAGCGGCGGGAGCGAGAATCCGCCCGTCCCGGTCCGGTCAGCGTTTGTAAACCTCGGCATGAGCACGTCCGCTTTGACTGTCGTGTCTATGTCCGACTTCGCGACATCGAACGAACGCATGCCGAGAATGACGACCTTCGCGCGCACAAGCTCGCGCG
>Ga0163151_10009286_pt1 | contig 10746 bp, 10 predicted proteins | sample OliLakLV19MP5IB2_FD_145596 | JGI IMG/M metagenome (GOLD analysis project Ga0163151, IMG submission 145596) | Freshwater microbial mat bacterial communities from Lake Vanda, McMurdo Dry Valleys, Antarctica - Oligotrophic Lake LV.19.MP5.IB-2 | ecosystem: Environmental > Aquatic > Freshwater >...
TAAACGGGGCGCCTTGAAGCTGGCGCACCTGACGGCAGACTTCGATCCCTTCCATTTCCGGCATTTCCCAGTCGAGGATGGCCAGACTCGGAGCGTCAGCAGCGGATAGTATAGCAAGGGCTTGTTTTCCATCGGGAGCTTCCAGAACCTGATGACCGCGGATTGTCAGCAAGGCTTTGACCAGTTTCCTGTTGGTCGTGTTATCGTCTGCAATCAATATTTTCATTCCCCAATAAGCTGCGGATCAAAATAAAGCCCATGAATCCCAGAATAGGACGAAAATTGAGCAACTAAAGCAAGGCAGCTTTTGTGGGCAAATAGATTGGATTCCACGGTGCGTTTTTCCATTTCCTTCAAAACTGCGCCAAAATGCAGTCCTCCAGGGTCACCACAAATCACTCCTTCCAGCCGCCGCCCAGGGCGCGGTAAAGTGTGACGGCGTTTAGCTGTCGCGCGGCCTGGAATTGCAGAAGCTCCTGCTGCGCCGAGTAAAGATCCTGCTGCACCAGGAGAACATCCACGTAACTGTCAACACCTTGACGATACCGTGCATTCGTCAGATCAAACCGTTTCTGTTGCGCGTCCAATAGAAGCTCCTGCGCTTTTAGTTTCTCTTCCACGACACTCCGTTCAGCAAGCGAATCTGCCACTTCACGAAACGCGGTTTGAACGGTTTTTTCGTAATTGGCGAGTTGAATATCCCTGTCGATTTTCGACACCGCCAGCCTCGCCCTCGTGCCGCCGACGTCAAATATCGGAATCGTGATCTGTGGCGAAAAATTCCATGTGCCCGACGGACCGGTGAACAGATCGGTCAGTTTTGCCGCGGCGGTTCCCGCGTTCCCCGTGAGTTGAATCCTCGGAAAAAATGCGGCCCTCGCCGCACCGATGTTCGCGTTGGCCGCCTTCAAATTGTGTTCTGCGGCGATAATGTCTGGACGGCGTTGCAACACCTCCGACGGAAGACCGGAGGGTAGATCGGCAAGCAGTTGCTGCTGCCGAAACGATTTGCCGGAGGGCGGTCCATCGGGAAGTGGTTTTCCCACCAGCAGGATCAAAGCATTTTCCGACTGAGCCAAAAGTTGCTGGTAACTGGCGACACTCACCCGCGCCGTCTGGACCTGCGCATCAGCGGTTCGAAGGTCCAGTTCAGAAGCCGCGCCCGCCTCGAAACTCCGCCTGAGCAGATCGTGCGAAGACTGGACGGCCTCCAAAGTCTGATTCGCAATGCCCTTGGCTTCGTGCAATCGCTGCAAGGTCAGGTATTGAGACGCAACCTCGGAAACCAGGGCGATCTGAACGCTCTTACGGGCTTCGTCAGTAGCGAAATATTTTTCCAACGCCTCACGCTTCAAACTTCGCACCCGGCCAAAAAGATCAATTTCATAAGCCGCGCCCACATCCAGGCTGTATGTTGTGAGAATCGTGCCGCCGCTAAAGGCGGTGACAGCGCCAGAGAATTTTTGCCGGACCATGCTGGCGTTGCCCTGGACCCCGGGATAAAGAGCGGCGCGTTGGATTCGAAACTGGGCCCGGGCCTGTTCGACACGCAGGGCCGCGATCCTGAGATCACGGTTGTTCTCAAGTGCTTCGGCGATCAGGTTCTGCAACCTTGGATCGTCAAAAAATTCGCGCCAATCGACACCGGCTGCGACGTCGTTGGTCGCGTGGATCACAACCGGGGCTCCAGGCCACGATCCGGCGACCGGAGCCGCCGGCCTTTCATATTTTGGCATCAGGGTGCAGCCGCCAAGAACCACGGAGAGGCTCATGGAAAAAAGAAGCCTGTTGCTCATACAGCCTGCTCCTTTTCTGCGTTTCCACCTTGAGTTCCTGGCCCGGGATCGGCGCCATGTTTTAACCGGCCTTTGAAAATGCGCCGGACGACAACATAAAACACCGGGATCATGAAAATGCCGAGCAAGGTTGCCGCCAGCATGCCGCCGGCGACACCTGTGCCGATGGCGGTCCGGCTCGCGGACCCCGCGCCTGTGCTGATCACCAGCGGCATCACTCCAAGGATGAAAGCGAACGAGGTCATCAGAATCGGACGGAGCCTCAAATGCACCGCCTCAAGTGTCGCTTCCATCAACCCCTTGCCTGCGAGTTGCAGATCCTTCGCATATTCAATGATGAGGATGGCGTTCTTGGTTGCGAGCCCCACCGTGGTCAAAAGTCCGACTTTAAAATAAACGTCATTGGGAAAACCACGGAGCATCGTGGCCAGCAACGCACCCAAAACACCGAGAGGCACGACCAGGATGACTGCGAGCGGGATAGACCAGCTTTCGTAAAGAGCCGCCAGACATAGAAAAACCACCAGCAACGATAGCGCGTAAAGCATCGGTGCCTGCGAACCGGACAGACGCTCTTCATACGACTGACCTGTCCATTCAAAGCCGATGCCAGCCGGCAGTTTTTTCACCATCTCCTCCATGGCGTCCATGGCCTCGCCGGTGCTTCTTCCGGGAGCGGGTGCACCGATCACTTCGAAGGAGGGAAATCCATTGTAATTCTGCAATTGCGGCGAGCCGAAGATCCAGCGCACGGTGGTGAAGGCTGAAAGCGGAACCATGGTTCCAGTCCGGTTTCTGACGTAGAGGTTTTTGACATCCTCCGGGGCCATGCGGAACGGGGCATCGAGCTGCACAAGCACGCGCTGGACACGATTGCCGTTGATGAAATTGTTGACATAAGCCGATCCAAAGCAGGTTTGCAGCGTGCTGTTGACATCTCCCAGGGAAACTCCGAGCGCGCTGGCCTTTCCCTCATCCACATCGATTTTCAGCTGTGCCGCGTCGTCCAGACCCTGGACCCGGACGCCCATGACGTGCGGATTCTTCGCGGCTATTTCAAGCAGTTCATTCCGCGCCGCCAGGAGCTTTTCATGCCCGAGCCCGGCCAGATCCTGCAATTGCAGGTCGAACCCGGTCGAATTGCCCAGCTCGCTGATCGCGGGCGGATTCAACGGAAAGATGATTGCATCTTTGATCGATGAAAACTTGCCGGCCGCACGCGCAATCACCGCCTCAACTGTGTGTGCAGCCCCTTCCCTCTCATCCCAGTCCTTCAGTCTTCCGAAGGACAAGGCTGAGTTCTGACCGCGTCCATTGAAGCTGAAACCGGCCACGGTGATAAAACTCTCGATCTCGGGTTGTTTCAAAAAGTATTCCTCCACCTGCTTCAAGACCTCGTCGGTCCGGTCCTCGGTCGCGCCCACAGGGAGCTGGATATTGGTGATGAAATAACCCTGGTCCTCCGCCGGCAGAAAGGAGGAGGGAAGGCGCATGTAAAAAAATCCGACTAGAAAGAGGATCACGACAAAAACGATCATCGTCATCCCCTGATGTTTGAGGAGTCTGCCGACAGTCGATTGATAACGCGTGGTGGTCCTGGCAAAAGACCTGTTGAACCAGCCAAAAAAACCGCGTTTGGTCTGCTGATGTCCTTTGGGAACAGGTTTCAACAAAGTCGCACAGAGAGCGGGGGTCAAAGACATCGCCAGAAAAACCGAAAACAACATCGACGAAATCAGCGAGAGGGAAAACTGCTGGTAAATGGTGCCTACGGAGCCGCTGAAAAACGCCATGGGAATAAAAACCGCAGTGAGCACAAGAGTGATTCCAACAAGCGCACCGGTGATCTGGTCCATGGCTTTTCGCGTGGCTTCGAGCGGTGACAGACCTTCTTCGGTCATGATCCGCTCCACATTCTCCACCACCACAATCGCGTCATCTACCAGGATGCCGATGGAAAGAACCATCCCGAACATGGTCAGCACATTGATGGAAAATCCAAAGGCCAGCATCGTGCCGAAGGTGCCGAGCAGCGCCACCGGCACCACAATGGTCGGGATGAGCGTGGCCCTGAAGTTTTGCAGGAACAAATACATGACCAGGAACACCAGGAGGATGGCCTCAACCAGGGTGATGAGCACTTCCTCGATCGAAATCCGCACAAAGGCCGAGGTGTCCAACGGATAATCCACACGCACGCCAGGAGGGAAAAAACGGGAAAGTTCGGTGACTTTCTTACGCACCTCGGCCGCGGTGTTCAGCGCGTTGGCTGAAGGGGAAAGTTTGATCGCCACCGCAGCGGATAAATGCCCGTTCACCCGGGCCTGGGTTCCATAATTCTCCGCACCCAGAGCGACGCGGGCAACATCCTTCAGAAGCACACGCGAACCGTCTGGATTTGTGCGCAGGAGGATGTTCTCAAATTCCGGGACGGTGCGCAGTGTCGTGCGCGCCTGCATGATCACGTTGAGCTGTTGGCCCGGCACGGAAGGGGTGGCCCCGATCTGCCCCACAGGAACCTGCCTGTTTTGATCTTCGATGGCTCTGGTGACGTCCGCGGTGGTCAGGCTAAAGCTGTTCAACTTGTCGGGATTGAGCCAGATCCGCATGGCGTATTGTGACCCGAACATATTTGCCTCGCCCACACCCGAGACACGCCGGATCGGATCGAGCACGCTCGATGCGATGTAGTTGCCGAGTTCGATTTCATCGAGGCTGTCGTTCGTCGTGGACAGCGTGAAAAACATCATGAAATTGCGCGTGGCCTTCGCGACGACCACACCTTGCTGCTGCACAGTCTGGGGCAGGCTCGGCATGGCGAGTTGCACCTTGTTCTGCACCTGCACCTGTGCTGTATCCGGATTGGTGCCCGGAAGAAAATTCAACATGACCGTCGCCTGTCCTGCTGCATCGCTGCTCGAAGACATGTAAAGCAGGTTGTCAATTCCGTTGAGCTGCTGCTCGATGACGGAGGTGACCGTCTCCTGCAAAGTCTCGGACGAAGCGCCGGCGTAACTGGCAGTGACCGAAACGGCCGGGGGCGCCACGTTTGGGTACTGGGCCACGGGAAGTTTGGTGATGGCCAGCCCGCCCAGCACCATGATCAGGATGGACACCACCCAGGCAAATACAGGGCGGTCGATGAAAAATCTTGCCATGATCTGTTTTTAGTTGGGATTCGACTCGGTCTTCGCACCTGCGACCGGAGGCTGGGTGAACGGAACCGTTTTAACCGTCGAACCAGGCGGGGCTTTTTGCGATCCTTCAGCAATGACCCGCTCGCCGGGTTTCAGTCCACGGGCGACGATCACCGTGTTTCCAACCGTCCGGTCGATTTCGATGGGCCGGAGTTCGACCACGTTCTGATCATTCACCACGAGCACCGTGGCCGCTCCTGCCGCCCCCCTGGCGATGGTCCTTTGTGGTATGGTGACCGCATTGGTCTTGATTCCCTCGACGATTTGTCCGCGGGCAAACATGCCGGCCATGAGGAGATTCTCGGGATTTGGAATCTCGGCGCGGAGAGTGATCATCCCGGTGGTGGGATCGACTGCGACATCCGAAAACAGCAGTCTGCCCGGATGCGAATAGGTTGTTCCATCCTCCAGCAACAGCGTGATCGCCGCCAAGCCGGGCGCCACGCTCTGAAGCGAACCTTTTTCCAGAGCCCGTTTCAGCCTCAACACCTCGGTGCTCGACTGCGTGAAATCAAAATAGACCGGATCGAGCTGGCGGATGACCGCAAGTTGCGTCGCCTCGGTGGCACTGACCAATGCGCCTTCGGTAACAAGCGCTTTCCCGATCCGCCCGGAAATCGGAGCGGTCACCAGCGCGTATCCGAAGTTTAACTCTGCAGTCTGTGCGTCCGCTTTTGCCGCCAGCAAATCCGCCTCATTCTGTCCGAGGGTTGCGGTTGCTTCATCAAAAGTCTGTTTGCTGATGGCGTTGATTTTGATGAGCTCCTCGTACCGGGCCATTTTGGCCCTGGACTCCTTCAACGTGGCCTCGCTTTTTGCCATGAGAGCTTTGGCGCTGTTGAGCACGCCCTGCAACGGCGCCTGGTCGATTTCAAAAAGCACCTGCCCCGCCCTGACATTCGACCCTTCATCAAACAGGCGTTTCAGCAATATCCCGGTGGCACGAGCGCGCACCTGCGCTTCACGCATCGGATTGATCCGGCCTGGAAGTTCGGTCGTGTACTTCACCTGTTCCGAGGCGACCTCCAAGACCGAAACCTCCGCAGGTGGCGGCGGTGGTTCGGCAGCTTTTTTCCCGCAGGCGGTGCCGCCAAGGACGAGTAGCAGCACTAAAACCCACTGAAGTTTTTTTGAGCACAAAATATTCATAAAATCCAAAAAGTCAGGCGTTGCGGAATCCTGCTGCGGCAAAGGAAATCAGCTTTTGTATCTGTTCTTCAAGCTCGATTTGCTCCAGCCATGCCGGACGAAAACGCTCCCTGGTGAGATGCCAGTGATGCAGGGCGCCGAAGGTGAATTTCATGCACCAAAAGATGTCCGAACGTGACAATCTGGGCAACGCCTCCATCAGCGCCGCGTTCAACCTTTCTGACAACGGTTCGAACTGGCGTTTCATACGTACGTTTGAAACGATTGAGTGAATCCGAAGCCGAGTCAACGGGATTGTTCGAATCTCGCGGAACTCGCTCGCTTCGGCGGGGTCGGTGCTAGTTTTTTTTGATTTGTTGAGCGGCGCAAATAGGTTGGATTTCCCTACTTCTGTGTTAATCTGGTCTGAGACTAGTCAGAGTCAAAAACATGACAACTACGATACCCTTTACTGAGGCAAAGGCAAAACTCTCGGAACTCCTCGACCGCGTGGCAAACGGTGAGGAAATCACCATCACACGCCACGATGAGGCCGTTGCAAAACTCGTTCCTGCCAGGAGGCCGAGTCGGGAAGACCTGAAACGAATCATTGAGAGGCTTAGAGAATCGAGGAAACGAGGTCCCAAAGCGACGCTTCAAGAAATCATCGCCTGGAAAAACAACGGCAGGCCATGAGCACGAACTTTGTCCTTGATTCCTCGCTCGCTCTTTCCTGGTGTTTTGATGACGAGGCGACGGACTCAGTCCAGGAGATTCTTGAGACGTTTGGGGAAGGCGCGCGGGCCTTTGTCCCACCGCTCTGGGCTTGGGAAATTAATAACACCCTCACTATGGCACAAAGAACAAAACGTCTCACTCCAGCCGAGCGGATCGAAAAGAGCTCTCTCCTTCAGGCCCTGCCAATTGAGGTGGACGAAATAGCCCACAAGCAATGCTGGACTGCCACCAGCACTGTTGCTCACGAGCAAAAGCTCTCGGTGTACGATGCCGCATATCTTGAAATGGCAATCCGTTTGAATGTGCCACTTGGGTCCCTTGATTCGGATTTGAGAGCAGCCGCGAAAAAAGTCGGAGTGAAACTTCTACCGTCTAAAGTTTGAACTGGCCCGCTGCGTCAGTGTTGGGTGAGTATAAGGGTTGGTATGAAACGCTTCCACGTTTTCGCGGTGACGGAGAGACCCTCTCTGCCGGATTTGCAATGGGTGATTCCTATAAATAAATCAAAAATCAATTATGTGGTGTGAATGGTGTGAATCACAACTGCTGGCACCCAACTCAGTCCGGAAATCAAGGCGGCGCGGACGCTTCTGGTCAAGTTGCACCAACGCGGACTGACCGGACTGACAACCTCTCCTATTACAAGCTGGAACAATATTTTACCGAGCGTTACGAAGAGTCGATCCCACGGCAGCAAATGGTGCAATGGATGGAGCAGTTCGCCCTGTGGTCTCTTCCTCTTTCAACTCACCCCCGGAACCGTGAGTTGCGCTCGGAGGGGTTGAGGGGGGTTGAGGGGGTCCATCAAGTAACAAATTGCGTGCAAAAGCGGAGGCAAAATGATAAGAACCAAACCCATGACCCGAGAGGTGGTAATACTCATCGCTGACGACAACGTAGGCCATGCGCGTCTCATTGAAAAGAATCTGCAGAGGGTGGGCCTGAACAACGCCCTTTTGCGCTTTGAAAATGGCCAGGATATTCTGGACTTTTTATTTCAGCGCAGCAAAGTTCCGAGGCTGGCAAATGAAAATTCTTACCTGCTGCTGCTGGACATCCGCATGCCCAAAGTGGACGGAGTGGAAGTGCTGCGCCAAATCAAAGCCGATCCCGAATTGCGGAAGCTCCCCGTCACTATGCTGACCACTACGGACGATCCACGCGAAGTTGCCCGTTGTCATGGCCTCGGTTGCAGCAACTACATCGTCAAGCCGCTGGATTACGAGAAATTCTCGGAAGCCATCAAACAGCTCGGGTTGTTTATCAGTTGGGTGCAGGTTCCCGAAATAGCGGCAAATTAGCGGTCTAATAAACCAATGTTATGCCCGAATCGGCCCCAGTAAAAATTCTTATCGTTGACGACGACGAAGGGCTGCTTCACCTGGTGCGAAAGACGATGGAGCGTGAAGGGTTTGAAACTGTGACGGCGAGCCTGGGTCAAAAGGCTTTGGAGTGGCTCGCTGGGAATCGTGCCGATCTGATGCTTTTGGACCTTAAACTTCCGGACATTCGCGGTCAGGAGTTCATCAATCATCTCGCTTCTGTTGGACGCTCACTTCCTTTCATCATCATCACCGGCCAGGGAGACGAACGTGTGGCCGTCGAAATGATGAAACGCGGCGCCCTGGATTATTTGGTCAAGGACGGGCAGTTCATCGCGTTCCTGCCCAGTGTGGTCCATCGCGCACTCGGAAAAATGCGGACGGACAGGAGTCTAGTTGCCGCCCAGGCGGCATTGGAGGAGCGCACTGCGGCTTTGCGCGAAGCCCTGGACGAACTGCAAGCATTCTCCTACAGCATTTCGCATGATATGCGGGCTCCGCTCAGGGCAATGCAAAGTTACGCTCACTTTCTTGTGGACGAGTACAGCGGCAAGCTGGATGAACAAGGAGTAAACTTTCTTCAGCAGATCATGCGCTCGTCAGTTCGTCTCGACGGCCTGATTCGAGATGCCTTGAGCTACACTAAAATCCTCCAGGATCGCTGGCCCATGGATCGGGTGGATCTGGATACTCTCGTGCGGGATATTGCCGCAACCTATCCGGATGCGCAGCTAGTCAAACCGCGAATCGAAATCACCGGCACGCTGCCGGATGTGATCGGAAACGCTGCGCTCTTGACACAATGTGTCTCAAACCTGTTGAGCAACGGAACAAAATTTATTTCGACCGGAACCGCATCGCACATGGAGATTTGGGCAGAGGAGCGGGAGCAATCTTTGATTCGAGTGTGGTTTAAGGACAATGGCATTGGGATTGCACCCGAAAATCAGGCGCGCATTTTCCGGATGTTTGAGCGGATTTATCCGAACACGGTATACGAAGGAATGGGCATTGGTTTGAGCATCGTCCGCAAAGCGGTCGAGCGAATGGGAGGGCGTGTAGGACTCGAATCAAACCTGCACAACGGGAGCAGCTTTTGGATCGAATTGAAGAAAGGGTAAATATGACAAACACCATTCTTCAAGTCGAAGACGATCCGAACGATGTCTTCTTCCTTCGACAGGCCATGAGAAAGGCGGGGGTGACGGCTCCCATTCAGGTTGTGGACGATGGACAGCAGGCCATCGAATACTTAAGCGGCTCCGGCAGATTCGCCGACCGTAAATCATTTCCACTACCGTCTCTTGTACTGCTGGATTTGAAGCTGCCACACGTAATGGGTTTCGAGGTTCTGAAATGGATCCGGCAGCAACTCGGGATGCCAATGATTGTAGTCGTACTGAGCGCATCGGAACAGGAGGCCGATATAGCAACTGCTTATGGTTTGGGCACCAATGGGTATCTGGTCAAGCCTTCAGAGGCGAGCAAATTTCAAGACATGGCAAGGGCCATTAAGGACTATTGGCTGATGGCAAACATTCCCCCTTCGGCGCACCGGCCAGATCTTGCTCAGGGGCCAAACGCAAACCCAGACCAGACAACTTCCAGTCTGGAATCGAAAACTTTATCCTACATTTAAGCCGGGCTGCCCTATCACCGGCTCGCACCCCCAAATGCCAGACAAAACACCCACACCCAAGGTGTCAGTCCTATCTCGGCGCTGGCAATGACGTGGCTGCGGCACTGCGCGGAGTGATCTTCATTTTGGCGTTGTTCGGATGTGTCGTGCTGGACGAATTCGGCCATGTGTTACCGCTCTGATGTCCTCCAGAGGAACTTTGCAAGAGGTTTGCGGATCATCCAGCTTGCATGGTTTACCGATGCAATCGTCCACTCCGTTGGCATTTTTTCACGCCATCGGTTGTGGCGAGGTGGCTTGGTCAAGACTGGTTCATTTTGACGGCTTAGCGACGGCTTCTTCGAGTTGCGGGGAAAGGTCGGTATGGTGATGGATCAGTTTCCATTGGCCATTTTCCAGTCGGAAGATATTGGTGGCCCGAAAGCTCACTATCACCGGTTTGCCGGCGGCGCTCATGTGTTCACCATGCTCCACGCAAACGGTGTAGGCCAGGTCCTTTCCGGCGCGGACGATCAAGTCCTTGCAGACCACACGACCACCCAGCTTCATTCCCGCTTCTTTTTTAAATTCCGCTCTTACCGCCGTCCAGCCATCCATCCGGGCGCCGAACGGGCCCTGGTTGCTGACATCGTCGGCATGCGACCAGATGGCCTCCATGGGGGCTAGTTCCCCGGTGAACATAGTGTTCAGTGCTGCGTAGAATTGGTCATTGGCTGCGCGGACTGCTTTGACGGCATCGGCGTTCATGGCTTTGGCGGGTTTATCCTGGGCATCGGCTTTGTGGGTGAACGTGAAACTGGTCAGCAGAGTTACAGCCAGCAAAACCGCCAGACGGACGGCAACGGGCTTTTTATTTTGGATTATAAAGATCTTTTTCATTTTATCGATGGATTAAACGGCTTAACAGTGTGATAGTAAGTTGTTTA
>Ga0163151_10009288_pt1 | contig 10746 bp, 7 predicted proteins | sample OliLakLV19MP5IB2_FD_145596 | JGI IMG/M metagenome (GOLD analysis project Ga0163151, IMG submission 145596) | Freshwater microbial mat bacterial communities from Lake Vanda, McMurdo Dry Valleys, Antarctica - Oligotrophic Lake LV.19.MP5.IB-2 | ecosystem: Environmental > Aquatic > Freshwater > Lake...
TGGATTCCTAACATTTCTTCCCGCGAAAAACCAGTTTGCAACCGAATCCGGGAAAAAATCGGCGTGTTTTCTTACTTTCGTAGTTTTCTAAGTCAGACAGGCTGCTAGATGCGAAACCCGCTGCGTGCCGTTTGGATCCTCTCTCTTATCAAATACTTTTGTTACAAAAGGGAGGCCCGTCACCCAATCTTCACCTGCACCAAGCGCAATAGCCTTGGGGGTGGCTCGCATGACGACATTTCCTATAGCGCGTTCACCGCACTAATAATGAAATTCAGACAACTCCTCCCCCTCGCCTGCGCCGGCATGATGGCCGCTGCAGTCTCCGCCAAGGAAAATAACGATACGATCAGCTTCAGCAAACTCGGCACGTACTCTGCCGGAATCTTCAGCAGCGAGGTCAGCGCTGCGGAAATCGTAGCCCATGATCGAAAATCGCAGCGCCTGTTTGTCGTCAATGGCGCCCAAAATCGCATCGATGTCCTGAATTTCAGCAATCCAGCCGCACCAACTTTATTGTTCTTCATCGATTGTCTGCCCTTTGGTAGCCAACCGAACAGCGCAGCCGTGCATAATGGGGTGGTCGCCGTGGCAATCCAGGCGGCGGTGAAAACCGATCCAGGGACCGTGGCATTTTTCGACGCCGATGGAGTATACTTGGCCTCGGTAAAAGCTGGCGCTCTACCCGACATGATCTGCTTCACGCCCAATGGGCAATACGTCCTGGTCGCCAACGAGGGCGAACCAAGTGCCGACTATACGATTGATCCTGAAGGATCCATCAGCGTTATAAATATGCCGGGAAATGTCGCAAAACTGACGCAGGCCGATGTCCGCACCGCGAACTTCCGCGCATTCAATGGCACCACCCTCGACAGCTCTGTGCGAATCTTCGGTCCCGGCGCTACGATCGCGCAGGATCTTGAGCCCGAGTACATCACGATTTCGTCTGACTCGAAGCGTGCCCTCGTCACGCTCCAGGAAAATAACGCCGTGGCCTTTTTGGATATCAAAGAGGCCCGGGTCACTGGAATCAAGGGACTCGGTTTCAAGGACCATGCGGCAATCGATCCCGTGACTGAAACCTACACCTTCGACCAGGCTGGAATGCCCGCCATTGGAACGACGATCGGGGGGCAGACCATCAAACTCGGTGGGTTCTCCGGCCTCGCATTTGAAGGCATTAATCCCGTCAATGGGCGCTACAAGTTTATAACCCACACCGATCGGGGCCCCAACGGAGAACCGACCGGTATTAACCGGCCTTTCCTGCTGCCGAATTTTGCGCCGGAAATCGTGCGCTTTGAACTCGATCGCACGTCAGGAAACCTGGCACTCACCCAACGGATTCAGCTCCAGCGGGCGCCCGGCTTGGCGCTAACGGGTCTCCCTAATCTGACACTCGGAACGAATGCCAACCTACCCTATAATGATGAAATCGGCGTCAACCTTCTGGGCGTCCCAACCGGCGCCGATCCATTCGGCGCCGATCTCGAAGGGATCGTGGTCGATCCGGTGGACGGCTCATTCTGGATGTGCGATGAGTATCGTCCCGCGATCTACCACTTTACGCCGGTTGGCATGTTGATAGAGCGTTTTGTTCCTGTAGGTACTGCCGCAAAAGCCGGTATGCCTGCCGGCACCTACGGCACCGAAGTACTTCCGGCGATCCTCGCAAATCGCCGCCAGAACCGCGGCTTCGAAGCGATTGCCTGGGACAACGGCAAAATCTACGCATGGGTTCAAAGCCCGCTTCGCAATCCAGAATTGACGTCAAATGGGGTTTTGAACGCGCTTCGCAACGTGCGCGTGATGGAACTTAACCCGGCAACCAAGGCCGTGCGCCAATTCATCTACGTGATGGACAACCCGAATCCAGTTAGTGTCGATGACACCCGAGCCGACAAGATCGGCGATGCCGTCGGTCTCGGAGGCGGAGAGTTTCTTGTCCTCGAACGCGACGACGATTCCATCACGTCCATCCCAGCCGATCCCGTGGCCACGATCACGAAGAAAGTCTACCGTCTGAATCTCGCTGGCGCGACCCCGCTGACTCCGAGTCTGGAAACGACCCTGCTGGCGAGCACCGGCAAGACGCCTGACCAGGCGACTCTACCCGAACTAACGGGGAACGGCATCCAGCCCATCGGAAAGATGCTGCACGTTGATCTGGCCACCGCCGGTTTCAATCAAGTGCAGAAGGTCGAAGGTATTGCGGTGGTTGATCAATGGACCATCGCGGTAATCAACGATAACGATTTTCAGGTCGCCGGAATCTCCATCAACAACACCACGGGGACCTTCGCCCTTCTCCCCGGTTATGCTCCTGAGCCGACCACGCTGGGCATTATTGATGTGAAGCTGAATGGTCTCGATGCGAGCGACCGGGAGATTTCCAGCAGCCAAGGCCGGATCAACATCCGTCAATGGCCGGTCAAGGGCATGTATCAGCCCGATGGAATCGCAACGTTTCGCGTGCAGAACAATGACTACTTCATTACCGCCAACGAAGGCGACGCGCGGGCATGGGGTTCTTTCGACGAGGAGAAACGCGTCAACGCGGTCAAGCTCGATCCCACGGCTTTCCCTTACGGCAATACGTTGAAGAACAATGCGCAGCTCGGCCGTCTCACCATTACCACCACGCGAGGTGACACGGACGGCGATGGAGATTATGACGAGCTCTACGTCTTCGGCGGACGTTCGTTTTCAATCTTGAACGAGAAGGGCGAAATGATCTTCGACAGTGGCGACACCATCGAACGCCTCATCGCAAATCACCCAAAATTTGCCGCGATCTTCAATTCGAGCCACACGACCAACACCTTGGATGACCGCAGCGACAACAAGGGCCCCGAACCCGAATCAATCGCGGTCGGGGAAATCGCGGCGCGCCCGCACGCGTTTGTCGGTCTCGAACGCATTGGCGGATTTATGGTATTCGATGTCAGCGAGCCCACCTCGCCCCGCTTCATCGACTACATCAATCATCGCAATCCGACCACTACTCCGGGACTCAATAATGGCAGCGATTATGGACCTGAAGGACTGATCTTCATCGCGGCAAATGACAGTCCAATTAAGGTGCCACTTGTAGTCGTAGCCAACGAAGTCAGCGGAACCACGACTGCCTTCCGCATCGATATTCAAAAAGCCAAGAATTAAGGTCGTCGCACCTCGGGCGAATCCGCGGTTGCGCGCGGATTCGCAGTAACGACGATCGACAATAAGACGCGGTTTCACGTCGTGATTTCACCACGCTGAAACCGCTTCGATTGCTAGACCGAAAAAGGGTCAGGCTGAAACCTGCAACCCTACGCCTACGAACTCGGACATGGGTGCAAGTTTCAGCCTGACCTTCCTTCAAGCCGGCCGTCGCACCTGTGCCACGGAACAGATGCCGCCGGTAGTTGCCGCGATTGATGACGCGATAGCAGGCGCCCGCGTACTCCAATCGCAGTTTGCGCACCCTGCCGCCAACCGAGCTGCCCTCTGGGGCAAGCTGCAATAGCTGAGCTACCCAAATACGGGGTGCGCAATCGCGCATTCGCGATTCGCGACCTGGCCCCGTTCGAAATCGCCCGCCTGACTCGTCCCGCCGACGAGGAAGCCGAGCTTGCGGAGGGGAAAACTGGCGCGTAACGTTGCGTCATGAGTCAATTGCACCGCATCACGTTCAATCCCGACCAATGTGGCGGCCGGCCGTGCATCCGGGGCATGCGCATCCGGGTCAAGGACGTACTCGATATGCTCGCCAGCGGGGCGACGGAGGCGGAAATCCTCGAAAGCTATCCCTACCTTGAGCGCGAGGACATCCAAGCGTCCCTCGAATACGCAGCGCGCCAGGTCGATCACGCGGTCTTGTCGCTGGCGCGGTGAAGTTTTTGGTCGATGCCCAGTTGCCCCCTTCGCTCGCGCGCTGGCTGCAGGAGGCGGGGCACGAAGCCGAGCACGTCGATGACGTGGGGTTGCGTGAGGCGAACGACGGCGCAATCTGGGTCCATGCCTTGCAGGTCGGCGCAGTCATCGTCACCAAGGACGAGGATTTTGCCGCCCGCTCGGCGCAGGCAGCGACAGCGCCGGTGATCGTGTGGCTGCGCCTCGGCAACACGACGAATCGAGCTTTGTGGACCTGGATCGAACCTCGTTTGCCCGGCATCGCCGGCCTGCTCGCGCAGGGCAGTCGATTGATCGAGGTTGTCTGAAGGCCGCAGCCGCGACCTTGACCGGCGTATATAATTAGGGAAACCAAGCCGAGTCAGACGGGTCATGTCGCGAATTGCGAATAGAGCGCTTGAAATCTTGGGTTGAGATCAAGGCCTTGGCGATGGAAGCGCGTCACGAGCGAACTCACGCTGCTGGCATCATCCCATGCAAGGCGTAAGCCGAGCTGGGCGCGTGCCTGCTGCACCGCGGCGCCCATGCTTTCCCGTTTTTTGAGGCGTTTCTTCTTTCTGCTTTCCCCATTTCTTCTTTTCCGAAGTCAGGTTTTACAGGAGGAAACAGAGATAACTGAAACTAAGGCGGGTCGAGGCAGCGTTCGATGCCGGCCGCCGCACCCTTGCCACGAAACAGATGTCGCTCGTCCTGAGTAGTCGGAAGATGTGTTGTAGGTCGCAGATTCAATTGCCGCGTGGCTCACCTTAGCGTTAGCCCAAGAGGGCGGATCCTTGACGTGCCGCGCCATCGAGTCAGATTCAAAGCGTGAGTATCCTCGAATTAAAGCAAGCTGCTAGCCGGCTTTCGAAGCGTGAGCGCGAGGATCTTCACGCCTACTTGATTCGTTTGCGTCACAATACGCCCGAATGGAAGCGCAAGACGGCGAAGACGATTCGTGCGATGCAGGCAGGGAAGCGCGTGTCAGCGGAGGAATTGGAATCGCGCATCGCTCGTGGCTGAACTCGCCAAGTATCGCCCAAGTTTTTCCGACCTCGCAGCCGAGCTCATTTTGTCGTTGCCGAAGCGCCGATAGCGAAGAGTGATGGACCGAGCCTACGAGTTGGCTCGCGATCCATTTCTTGAGAGCGCTTACCGCCTGGTTGATGCCAGCGGTAGGACCGTCGAGCACCTTCTTGTCGATGGAGTAGTTTTCACTTATTGGATCGATCATCCGGCGAAGCTCGTAATGATTACGGAGATTGAGGACGCGGAGTGAAGCGGGCTAACTCTGTCGTCGAAGTCGACGGGCCATGGCGCAATCCAGATCCCCGGACATCCCGCGACTCAAGCGCTGATTTTCACGTGGCGAGCACGTGGTAGCGGACAGAGCTCGAAAAGATACAAGGCTGAAACCTACAACGATCGCCGTGAACGTGAGGGGGTGCGCGCGTTGCAGGTTTCAGCCCGACCCCGTCGACCTGACTCTGGCGAACACGTTGGGCTGAAGATTGCCTCGATTGATGACATGGTATTTCGCTTCGGAAAACTGAATGCGCAGCCGGCGTGCCATGCCCGCGGTGACTCCCCCGTTCCGCCGGGCCGCGGGCGCCGGGATACCTCAGATTTGGGTGGACCGAGATGCTTGCCATCGCGATGAACTGCTCAGTCACCCCAACCGGGCACGCACACCGCTGATCGAGCGCCCCATCGGCCGTGTTACGACTAACAACTCACGGACTGACCCCGTTGGCCTCGCCCCAACCGGGGCACGCACACCGCTGATCGAGCGCCCCATCGGCCGTGTTACGACTAACAACTCACGGACTGACCCCGTTGGCCTCGCCCCGTGCAGCGTGCAGCAAGCCGCAGCCCGAGGTCAACTTCGCGCCTGCGATCCGCTGCCGATTCGGTTTTTGACTACAACGGGAGGCCGCATAAAGTCGTTGCGATGCAAAGCGCACCGAACGCAGCCGAGCGCCTGACCGCCGAGGAATACCGTTCCATGCCCGAAGACGGGCGGCGTTACCAACTCATCGATGGAGAACTTCACATGACTCCAGCCCCGAATTCATATCATCAGGAAATCGTGTGGAATTTGAGCCAGATTCTTGGCAGCTACCTGCGCCAGCACCCGATGGGCCGAGTCTACCTTGCCCCTTACGATGTATATCTTTCCGAGGGAGACGTCGTGCAACCCGACCTGCTCTTTTTGAGCAACGCCCGGAAAAATTTGCGTTAAGACCACGGATTGATCGGCGCGCCGGATCTCGTGATCGAAGTCCTCTCGGTTTCGACTTCCCAGTTGGACAAGAAAACGAAGCGCGCGATTTATGCCCGCACTGGAGTGAAGGAAATGTGGCTCGTCGATCCGATCTTGCAGCAAATCCACCTCTACGATTTCGCGCGCGACCCGGCAAAGGCGGTACAGTTGGTCGAGGATGACGAGACATTTGGGTCCGCCCTGCTCCCCGGATTGACGGTGAGCGCGGCCGAGGTTTTCAAGCGGTAGGTGCGCCCCATCTGCCTTCGGGTCGACGGGGTCTGCCTGTTGAACTCTCAGAGTTACATGTGACCAAGTCGACCGACGGCGATGGGCGAGTCCATTCCGAGCATTCGTGAGATCCAAGACTTTTCAGACGGGGTCATGTCGCGAATGCGCGATTCGCGCAACCCATTTGGAGGTAAATACAGGACATAGCTGGCTTGGCGAACGCAGCAGCGTGAATTCGCGCGTGACACGCTTCCATCGCGAAGGCCTCGATTCACACCGCAGGATTTCGCGCTCGATTCGCGATTCACGACATGACCCCGTCCGACTCCCTCCCGCTCGATTCGCGATTCACGACATGACCCCGTCCGACTCCCTCCAAATTGGGGCGGACTGAGATGCTTGCCACCGCGATGAACTGCTCAGTCCCCCCCAACCGGGGCAGGCACACCGCTGATCGAGCGCCCCATCGGCCGTGTTACGACTAACAACTCACGGACTGACCCCGTTGGCCTCGCTGACCCCGTTGGCCTCGCTCCCGTTGGCCTCGCTCGCGCTCCTGCGCAACGCACTGCTCGCGGTTTTACCAAACCATTTTGGCGAGAAATCCTTGCAGCAAATTCACGAGGATCTCCACTCGAAACCCGCCGCCTGCCTGCGCGTCATCCGCTCAAAGTGACCTCAAAACGAAAGACCATGTGAGGAAGAGGAGGAGGAGTCAGTCCAAGCTTGTCTTCGGCATCGCCCGCCGTTCTAAGCTTCCGCCGTCATCGCCTCGCCTCCGTGTCTACCTCGCCGCCAGATCGCCCCCGCAACAGCTCTCCCGATCACGCCCTCTGGTTTGCCGCGGAAGTACATTCGCACGAGTCCTCGCTGAAAGCTTACCTTCGCGCATCCTTTCCTGCGGTTCGCGATGTAGAGGACGTGATGCAGGAGTCGTTTCTGCGTGTTTGGAAAGCGCGCGCCGTCGGGCCAATTAATTCCGCCAAAGCTTTTTTGTTCACCGTAGCCCGCCGGCTGGCGCTCAACACGCTGCGACGGGAGCGGCGATCGCCGATCGTGGCAGTAACCGATCTGAGCCGATTATTTGCCTTGGACGACGGGCCGGATGCAGCTGCCCTCGCCGCCACGCATCAGGAAATTGAGCTGCTAGTGGACGCGGTATCGTTGTTGCCCGCCCGCTGTCGTGAGATTTTCGTTCTCCGTCGTCTTCAGGGCGTCCCCCAGAAAGAAATCGCCGAGCGTCTCGGCTTGTCCGAGCAAACCGTGCAGGTTCAGGCGTCGCGCGGTTTGCATCGGGTTTCCCAATACCTTCGCAACCGTGTGAACTCCCTTGAGTGAAAACTCTCTCCGCAACCAACGCTGCACCCGTGAGTGCACGCACGCCGGCGACGGAAATCGAGGCGATTGCGGCCGCTTGGGTTTTGCGGATCGATTCGGGTTTGGACAGCGCCGGCGACGGCGAACTCGCCCGATGGCGGGCGGCTGACCCGCGCCACGAATCGGCGCTTTCTCGGCTGACGGGAACTTGGGAGGTATTCGACCGCGCCGAGCAAAAAGGGTTGACGTGCGCGATCATCACGCAGCTTGAAAAACGCGCGCGAGAGCAACGTACCCGTCGCAAGGGGATCGCCGCCCTCGCCGGCGGTGTGACCGCCCTCGTATTGCTGGCTTTTTGGCCGCGGACTTCCTTCGTAGGCGAAGTCGCCTCGGCTGCTCAGATGGCGAAGGCATTCGAGTCCATCCAAAAGCTTCCAGACGGCACCATTGTGGAGCTGAACGACGGCGCCGCCATCACGGTGCAGTACGAGCCTGCCATTCGCCGAGTCCACTTGGTGCAGGGCGAGGCTCTTTTCCGGGTGCAAAAGGATCCGACGCGGCCATTTCTCGTGCTGGCGGGTGGCATCGAGGTTTGCGCGGTGGGCACGGCATTTAATATTCAGCTGGGAACCGATGCCGTCGAGGTGCTCGTGACCGAGGGCAAGGTGCGGGTGGGCGATGCGATCAAGGGAACTTCGCTATTGCCGCCGCCGCAATCCCCTGCGGATACCTCGACGGTCGTTGCTCCGACTGAGGGTGTGTTGGTCGCAGGCGAGCGAGTGATCGTTGATTTGGCGGCATCCGATTCTCCACCAGTGCTACATGTGGCCTCTCTGGCGCCTGCCGATATTGAGCGAAGACTGGCCTGGCGGATTCCCAGACTGGAATTCGGCGGGATGAAGCTCGACCAGGCGGTTGAACAGATTAACCGCCACAACCGGCTGCAAATCTTCCTCGGGGATCCGTCGATCGGCCGCCTGAGAATCAGCGGTGTGTTTCGGTCAGACAATCCGGACGGTTTCGTCCGGATCGTAGAGGCGACCTTCGGTTTGCGGTCCGAACGAACGGGTGAACATGCGATCGTGTTGAGACCGGGCCAGTAGTGCAGTGCTTTTTGAGAACTCGGAGCGTTGAAGGTGGAAATTTGAGCGTTGGCCTCATTTTTTCGTAACAGATCTTCATTCCTGCGGTGTCTCGTTGATAGCGTCCGCTTGTGCTTCCGGGCGAAAAACCCCCGTACCTATGGAATTCGGAACCTCTTCATGCTGTGGGCGAATTTCGATGATTTTCGCCTGTAGTTCAATTTTGCTCTCCCCGCTTGTCCGCCCAAACGCGGACGCAAGCGCGGCTAAGATGGCCGCCGAGACTCGGCAGTTCGACGTCCCCTCCGGAGCCGCCGACGCCTCGTTGAAACTGTTTTCGGCGCAGGCGAACATCCAGGTCATTTATCCAACGGACCTGGTGGACGATATTCGCACCAACGCCGTGCGTGGAAATCTGACTGCCGCGAAAGCTTTGGAGCAAATGGTTGCCGGCACTCCTTTGGTCGTCGTGCAGGACGAGAAGACCGGTGCCCTGGGAGTGAGACGCCAGAATGGCCCGGGCACTCGCGATACCAAGCGCCGGGATCCCGCGGAAAAAACGCCGTTGCTCGCTCCTCAGGGCGCATCCGCACAAACCATTTCGAGGCAGCGCGTGGCAGCCGTCGGTGACTCTCGAGCGACCGGTACGGACCCGGATCCAATAATCGAACTTTCACCTTTTGTTGTCTCCAGCACGTCCGAAACAGGGTGGGTTGCGACGGAGACCATCGCGGGCACGCGTCTCCGCACCAATCTGAAAGACGTTCCCAATCAGATCGAGATTTTGACCAAGGATTTCATGGACGACCTTGGACTCACCAGTCTGGAGCAGGTGATGGCGTACACAACCAACGTTGAGAATGCGAAGAACGACTACGTTCCAGTAGATCACGTCGAAATAATCAACAATCCGACGGCCGCCGGGCGGGTCCGGGGCGTCGCTGCCGGCACGTATTCCCGGAATTTTTTCTCCGTCAGCTATCCGACCGACAATTTCAACATCGAGCGCATCACCGTGGCAAATGGTCCCAACGCAATTCTATTCGGGTTGGGCAGCCCGGCGGGAATCCTTGACACCACACCGGCCCGGGCCGTGATGCAAAATAAACACGGTTTCGAGCTGCAATTCGATTCCGAGAACTCGAAGCGGGGCACGTTCGATTCGAACATCGTAATAGCCCCGGAGAAGCTGGCCATCCGCATGATGGGGCTCTCCAAGCGAGAATACACCGCGAAGAAGCCCAACCTCGATCGCGACGAACGTTTGTATGGGGCGCTTACGTTCAAACCTCTCAAGAACACAGCCATCATTCTGCAGGGCGAAAAATCGAACCGGAACTGGAATCGCGAGAATCGCTACCCGCCGGTCGACCGAGTGTCCCCTTGGTACAATGCGAACCAGATTCCGGGCAGCGGGTACACGACGCCGTCACCCACCTATAACAACTCCACCTTTGCCGGAATCGGAAGCAATCGCATCTTTGCTCAAGCGGGGGACCAGCCGGTACTGGTCGAAGGGGGCTCCGGCCTCATGCAAAATTGGCGGAATTCCGTAGTTGTCAAAGAACCCAGGACTCTTCCGGGCGTCGACCCGCTCAATACCAACACGGCGTGGACCGTCATTGATCCAAGGATCTATCCGTTCGATGTAAATTTTATAGGCACTACCCGGTCTATTCTGCTTGGCGCCTATACAAAGACTGCGATTTTAGAGCAAAAAATAGCCCGCAATCTTCACCTGGAGCTCGCTTACAACGACGAGCATTCCTATAATAAAAGAATCAACAGCGGTGGCGAGGAGTTGGCCGTCGACGCCAACCAGTTTCTTCCTGGTACCACCACGCCGAATCCAAATCTAGGAAAATTCTACGTGCAGGGCCAAGCCGATCAGACATTCATATTGGATAAACGTCAGGACTGGCGCGCCATGCTAACGTATGAGCTGGACCTGGCGCAAAAGTTTTCGGATCGCTTCAG
>Ga0163151_10009291_pt1 | contig 10745 bp, 5 predicted proteins | sample OliLakLV19MP5IB2_FD_145596 | JGI IMG/M metagenome (GOLD analysis project Ga0163151, IMG submission 145596) | Freshwater microbial mat bacterial communities from Lake Vanda, McMurdo Dry Valleys, Antarctica - Oligotrophic Lake LV.19.MP5.IB-2 | ecosystem: Environmental > Aquatic > Freshwater > Lake...
GTTATGGCTATGGCCCTGCCCGCTCTGACAGCTGGCAGCGGTCATGAGGACCTGACGCACTACATTTTGGCTGGTTTCGTGGTGGTGTTCTGTCTTTTTGCCATTGTCCCGGGCTATAAGCGACATCACCAAAAAGAAGTTCTGGCTGGCATGCTAGTCGGACTAGGCCTGGTTTTGTTCGCCACATTTATCGCCGAACCGTACCTTGGTGAATTATGGGAAATGCCTTTAATCACTCTAGGCAACCTTGTTGTGGTTGTGACTCACTTGCGGAATCGGAAATTGGTTTCGGCGCCACGCTGCTGTTAGTTTAAAAAAACATCGCTTCATTTTGCTTGTTTAGAAGCATCGCAGGCGGATAGTTTTCTTTCGTCCATTTATTCAATTACAGTTTTTCAGGAGAAAAGCTATAGCACCCAGTTAGTGCCTCTTTTTTCTAAGTGATCATCAACGCCAGCGGGCGTCCACGTTAATCCGGGCACACAGCAATGCGCCTTTTCTAGGTCATAGCGAACGCCAGATGGCGTTCAACCTTTATCCGGGCGACACAGCTGTGCGCCTTCTAGGAGATAATTCCATGCAGACTCGGCCAGCGGCCGCCGAGTCAACGCTGGCAGGCGACCCGAATAATAACAATCCGTTCGGCGCCAAATTAGCGTTGACTCTACTGCTGCTTTTGAACCTGCTCAATTACATTGACCGGCAAATTTTGGCAGCAGTCATTCCGTATCTCAAGACCGAATTCTTTGCGCCCGGGCAGGACCACGGCTGGTTGGTGAACAACTTGCTGTCCTGGCTTGGTGGCATACTCGGTTCCGACAATCCAGAAAACGCCATGATGGGGCTTCTCGCCATGGCTTTCATGCTTTCGTACATGTTCATGGCGCCCGTCTTCGGCGCATTACCGATCAAGCGTTGGACGCTTGTGGCTGTTGCTGGGGCGCTGTGGAGCATAGCCACAGGTCTTTGCGGCATGGCCACAGGGTTTGCAGTGCTGCTGCTGACTCGCGCCCTTGTGGGCGTTGGGGAAGCCGGCTACGGCCCTATCGCGCCCACTTTGATCGCTGACTACTTTCCGCAGAGTCGGCGCAGCGCTGTGCTGTCCTGGTTCTACGCAGCTATTCCTGTAGGTAGTGCACTGGGCTTCATTCTTGGTGGGCTGGTAGCTGCGGCCTGGGGCTGGCAATGGGCGTTTTACGTCGTTGTGCCGCCAGGGCTGATTTTGGCCGCGGCATGCTACTTCATGCGCGAACCGAGGGTAGGACAGTTTGATGGTGTTGCATACACCGCCGAACCACCAAAGCGCATCGGTCTGTGGACGGCTTACGGGCAGCTCATACGCAACCCTTCGTACGTGCTTTGCACGCTCGGCATGGCTGCTATGACCTTCGCCATCGGCGGCATAGGCTTCTGGATGCCGGACTACGTGCACAACGTTCGCGGAGTTGAAAACTTGACGCTGGTCAATACTGCATTCGGTTTGATCCTCGTCGTTTCAGGCATCGCTGCCACCCTCATAGGCGGCAAGCTGGCTGACCACCTTCGCTCTCGGGTTCGTGGCTCGTACTTCCTCATTTCCGGCATCGCCATGCTTGTGGGATTTCCCTGCGCGTTGCTGATGCTCTGGACACCGTTTCCCTACGCTTGGATCTTCATCTTTCTGGCGGCATTCTGCCTGTTCTTCAACACCGGCCCAACGAATGCCATTCTCGTGAACGTCACGCACCCGGCAATTCGGCCGACGGCCTTTGCGCTGAACATCTTCGTCATCCACGCCCTTGGTGACGTGATTTCCCCGCTGATTATCGGTGTTATCACGGACGCGACGGGAAGCATGAACATCGCGTTTGTCGTAGTTGCCTGCACGATGCTCGTTGGCGCCGTGCTGTGGCTTTGGGGCTCGCGGTTTCTTGATCGCGATACAGCAAAAGTTTGTCCGTCCGCTAGTAATGACTGCGACGGAAAGAAGTCCTCGGGGGACAAATAATGAACACACCAAACTTGCCGGAGCCGCCAAAGCGGCTCACGGCATTTGAACTGCTTCGTCAAACAGTGAGGTTCGCCAGTGAACACGAAGTGGTCACTCGTGCCTCTGCCATCGCCTTTTCCGGCATGATGGCTACCGTGCCATTTCTGGCATTGCTATTGACCGTGCTGGTGCAACTGTTGCCTGATGTGACAGCCGGTCCGACAGGTGGGGGCGGTATCGGAGCTCTATCGGTCGAACAGTTGGAAGGCGCACTGCAATCCATGTTTCCACAGGAAGCCTACCTGGTCGTGAAGGAGCAGATTGCACGCATCCAACAGCAGCCGCCAGTGGCGATAATCTCCATCAGCCTGGCCATAACGCTATGGGCCGCCTCATCGGTGTTTCGCGGCATTATCGACGGGATCAATCGCGTCTATGGTGTCGCCGAGACTCGGCCTTACTGGAAGGTATGGCTTCTCAGCTTGTGGATGACTTTGATCCAACTGGCCATTGTGATCGCCTCTCTGTTGCTGATTATCTTCTGGCCAGCCATTGTCCAGTCCCTGGAACTGGACGCATCTGCCTGGCTTTGGACGACAGGCTCGCGCTGGTTCCTGGTAGGCGGTGTCGTTTTGATTAGCTTCGCGCTGATCTTTCACATGGGACCACACAGTGCCCAGCAAAACAGATGGGTAACACCAGGCAGTGTCGTCGGAACAGTCTTGTTTCTGGCTACCTGCTATGGATTGAGGCTCTATGTGCAGGGATTCGCGAACTACGACCAGATGTACGGGTCGCTAGGGGGCGTGATGGCTTTACTGCTCTGGTTCTATGTCAGTAGCCTGGTACTGCTCATTGCCGCCGAGATCAACCGCATCGTTGATTACGCCGCCAAGCGGCGGGCGGAGTACAAAGCGCACTGCAAGTAGGCAGTTAAGACGGACCGCGCGCGACCAAATGCGTTGCCCGGTCCGTCTTTTCTTTTCCCTGAATATACCAAAAGTGATAGTAGATACTTGGGCGAAAGAAGGTTAGCGTAGCAGTGCTAGCTTTAGTGTAGTGGTTCGTGACAATACTATGGACATCTCGACAACCTTGGTCTATCTTCATTGTCTGCCTGCAAAGGGCAATTGTGATGCGGAGGATCCAGTGATGGACATAGGTAGCACGATTTTCACTGTCTACTTCATTGGTGCAGTAGTGGTCGGTATTTTCCTTCTGCGAGAAGTTGAATTTGGCTCTGAATCAACGTTCAAAAAGAAGGGGCAAAAACTTGGACCTGAATACTGGGGCCGGTACGCCGGTTCGCAGCAAGAAACAGAAGCTATGAAGACTATTGAACCGCCCAAACCAACCAAAGACGCTGGTAATGGTGCAGCAGGCGGTGGAACTTACGCCGGTGGTCGCGCAGTTACTCGCTGATTAGCCTGCAGTTAAGTCTGTGAAACGACTGTTTGCAGCGCACTGGTGCTGCCAACCGTTGAAGTAAAAGTTTTGCTTACTCCAATGTCCCTCCCTGCTCGACAGGGTAAACATCTCAGTACTGAAAGTATTGGGTCCAGATTCTGTCTGTGGCTTGGTGACCAAGAAGTTTCGTCTACCCTTATTGAATTTGTGCTGACGGGCACCGCCTGCGGTGCTGCACCAGCATGACGGATTAGCTTGCTGGTTTCAGTGCGTCAACGATAGAACGATTTCGATGGTGGTGCTCACTACTCGAAAAGTTACCAAATGTTCACAAGCGAACACTAAAGTCTTTGTACAAACCAATCACAGAGCTTAGGGAAGATTGCCCGGCACTTTGTTTTGAAAGCGCACCAATCAAGCCCATGCCTGCTAGATAGTTACTCGCCACCACAGTCGGAAATTGAGATTCCACAAATTACCAGCACCCCAATGACAGCCTAGCGACTACGCCACCCCAGTAGACGCAAGCATAGTACCAATTGCAGGTACCAATTCGAGACGGGACTGATCACGCTGAATAGCGTTCGATCGATCTGTTCGTCTTGCTTATAGACAGGGGAGATTTCACATGCCACCAATTGAAAATGACGCCGTAGGTTCCAAAGAGCCAGCAGCAGCGGCGTTTGGGCTGAAGCAATTTTACAAAGCAATTGAAAAGTTTGACCGAAATGGCAATTCCTGCGGTGACGCGAGTTTCCGGCACAGTGGCCAAATTTCAGGCTCTGGTGTTGAGGAATACACGAACACGCAGCGGGACTGGTTGCTACTGAATGCGCAGTTTTCTGCAGGAATCAGGACCGATATGGTCAATGGCGAAATTGCGCGTGAAGTTTTCCGTATCGATTCGCTTAGTCGTTCATTGCCTGGCGCGCGGGGCGAAGAGTTACGAATTCTGGGACTGGCAATGCTAAGCGGAGATGCCGCATTCGTTGCCAAAGCAGTCCGTTTTGTCAGTAATCCGGAAGATATCTCGCTGTATGCCAGCCAACTAAACAGACTTTTTGATAACGAATTTGTCGAGCACCCACACGATTCAAGGCATCGTTACAGCTACGATACGCGCTTTAGTTTGTTGGAGGACAAGAGTGCACTAGTAGTTCAAGCCGGTGACTATTCGCTGGAAGTTCCTCTCGATGATCGGAAGGAATTGCAGGCCAACCACGCAATCCACAGCTGGACCGGGCAGTTGGAGTGCATCAAGCAGAATCCGGAATACGCCGCTCTAATCATCAGCTTATCGATGCGAACACCATACAGACACAAGAAAAGGCCTTTTTTGTGGATAGGTGAGTACGGTCATTTGAACGGTGTTCCGAGCAGAATTAGCACCTCAAGTGACTTAGTTGTAGAGGCCAAATATTTATGCAAAGGAAGATAGTGCGGCCGGCACTGTTCTGATAGCGCCCCAGATGAGCCCATGCATTCCAGATAGTTACTTGCCACCACGGAATGTAATCGAGACTCAACAGACTGCTAGCACCCCATCGGAAGACTAGCGACCATTCCACCCCATTAGACCCAAACATACTGCCACTAGCTGGTTCCAAGTCGATACCTGACTGATCACGTTGAACAGCGTTTGATCGATCGGTCTGTGTTGTCTATACAAACAGGGAGATTCCACATGCCACCATTTGAAAAGAACGATGCCGTCACGAAAGAAGATCAAGCTGCTGCTGAGAAATTTTTGGATGTGATACGACAAGTGCCGATTTCTGTTGAGAACTCAAGACAACCGTCGGGTAAGGAGCTTCCGACTTTGCCGAGTCTTGAATTGAGTAATCCGGACGCCGCCAGTACGGGTAGTTCAAATGATTCTTCTAAAGTGGCTATGGCTGCTGCAAAGACTATTCGTCAAGCCACAAAGAGAGACAATTTTATCGATACGGGGACTGATGAAAACGCTATTCATACGGCACTCAAATCGCTCAATCAGGGTCAGCGCGCGCTCCTTTGTGATTACTACAAAAAAACATACGGCATTGAACTCAAAGCAGAATTAAAAGGCGAAATGAGCGGAGTCGATTTGGATAAGGGGTTAAACCTACTGACACGCCGCGACAACAAGCCAGACGATGCTGGTTTTATTCACGAGCAGATGCAGGAGCTGAGCCAATGGTACGGGCGTTCGACCGGTTCGCTGGAGCGTGCACTGCGCATGAAACTATCAAGCATGAGCAGTGACGATATCACGCAGACCTCCAGCGATTACCAGTCTAAGTATGAAACGCCATTGGCATCGGCGTTTGCTAATCATCCAGGCATAGATGCTGATAACAAAAAGGCGCTATCCATATGGATGCATGGTTCGGATCGCCTGTCTGAATTTGACGTCGATACCCTCACTAGCATTGCCCTTAAACGTGGTGATATTGAGATGTTTCAAGAGGTGATGAACGTCGCATCACCTAAGCACCGGGAGAAATATTCTGACAACAAAGGGTGGAGACTTTTGGACGAATCGTTTAGTGGACTTACTCTTGATAGAGCAGTGGATTACGCGAAGTTCGGCAAGCTCACGGCCGCAATGCAAATTCTGTCCAACGAGTCCATGATTGGAGACAATGAAAGCGCAATCGAACAAGCGCTGTTCAACATGGGCTCCGATGAGCGAACGTTATTTGCTCAAGGGCGAAACCTCTCCAACTCAAATCGCGAGCCTGCTGACAAAGATGAAGAGAAGGCACTCAACTACTATGACGGTCTGTGCAAGGCAATAGTGAAAGCCGGTAATAGGCTTGAGACGCTCAAGTGGCAGGACATGGCGTTGTTCCAGGGCGGCACGCTGATCTCTCGCATCGCAGAGCACAAGCATATGCTGAAGTCAGATCGCGCAGAAGTTTTGCCGCTCGTGGAGAACTTGATGCCCCGCGACTGGCTGCAGATGAAGAGTGATCCTGTATACCGGCAGCAAGTCGAGGAAATGCTCGGTTTGGTCCTAAATAACAAGGATTTTGCCGATTGCTCTGAACTTCTCACCGGCAAGCTTGCTGCAGCAGCTCCTGGTGAATCGATGGAAGCTGGGCGCCGGGGCACTTTGGACTTGCTAAATGAAGCAGCTCATTGGAATGGAACTGATCACAAAGCAGTGATTCACGCAATTGAAAGCATGTCGCCAGGCGAGCAGACTAAGTATCGCAGTGATGGTGAGTACAGGACGTCAATCGACCAAAAGCTGGACAAGCTGTTGGACAAGGACGATCCCTGGGCGATTACTGCCCGTGTGATGCTTGATGATGTTATGGTCGGACGCCCACCGCAAGACAACATTCTGGCTAAGTTGAACGAATATGCCACTCATTGGACTGTTGATGAAGGCAAAGTCGTTCGAGAAGTGGAGCAGGCATTCAAGGCGGAGCCTGAACTTCGTTCTAGAATTGTGGAACCGAAATCGGACGGTGAGAAAATCATCGCTGAATGTTTTAAGGAGGCTTTGCGCAAGGCGTTCTGGAATGCTGATTCTGCAAGCCTCAGTTCCGAATTATTACTGAAGGGCCATCTGTCGCCGGAGCTGCGGGCAAGGCTTGGCAAAAGTGAGGTGCTCGAGGGATTGACGCAGCTATCCACCGATGAGAGATCTCTGCTTCTATCTCAAGATGCCAATAACAAGGAAGCGACAACGCTGCAGGCAAAAGTGTTCGGTCGGTTCTCCGAAGACGCACGAACACTGGCTGCCAAGATAATCGAACAGGGTGCGATTGGGCCCGAAGATCACTTGCGCGCCTTTGTCCTCAAACTGGAGAAGAAGGATGTATTGCAGTTATCGACGTTGCTAAAAGCAATGAGTACGGCTGAAGGAATTGAGCTGGCCAGCCGCTATTCAACCAAGTACGGCGGTAATCTGCAGGTTCATTTGAGGGACCGCATGTCTGCTCGTGACTTCAACCAGATTGAGTCATTGTTCAAACATGCTGCTGATACACCGCAAGATATTCTCAGCAATAACATCGAGAAGCACTCGGCTATGCGCGATGGAGCGCGCCAATTCATGGTCGACAATCTCTGGGATGGAACAGGCTTCCAAGCTGATGAAGCAGTTCTGGCTTATGTGAAAGCTATGAGCGATTCTGGAGCAGGTGTTGAAGCGCTATCTGAAGAAAGACAGAAGGCAATTATAGACAGAACAGCTACAGCGCTCCTCGCTTTTGACCAATCAACCAAGCAGCTTAGCGAGACCGCCGCGAATGCGGCAATAACTGCCGCTGCACTTGGTGCGGCACCATTCACTGGTGGAACGAGTTTGACTCTGTTGGCGAAAATTGCGATTGCCGCTTCCGCAGGTGTGGCAATTAAGATGTCGACCAAACTAGCGATTGAAGGCGATCAGTATGAGTGGAGTAAGCGTCAGGTCGCATTAGATGTCGGAACGGGAATGGTGTACGGCGCGTTCGCTGTCGTTGGACCGGCTGAAATTGGCAAGCTTATGGGTGTAGGCGGGCAAGCTGGAACCCGGGCGGCAGCGATCGCTACAGGCAGTCTGAAGCAAATTAGTGAACAGATTGGAGTCGATTTTCTGGTGGCAGGTGGAGACGAAGTACTTGAGCAGGGAGTTACTCAAATAATCAGAACTGCATTGATCAACGGTGGTGAGGTATCAACAAAGGCGATAGAAGCACTTGCCAGGCAGGTAGCGACAGCAGGCAATGAAGGGGCTGTAAAACTATCGCTACACATGGCAGTGGGAGCCGCCGCCAAAGAGCAGTCGGCGCGCCTGATTGCGAATATCGGAATTCAGTATGGCTTGCCGGCAGCCTCAGGATTTATCGCCGGTGGCACAACCGGTGCCATTACAGGCGCCGCTGAGTGGGATAACAACAAGCCTGTAGCTGATAACGTGAAATTGATTCTGGCTTCCAGTGCGACCAACGCTGCGATGGGTGCAGCATCTGCTGCCATATTCACCGCCGTCATGAAATCAGTCGGGGCGGCATATCGTGGCACCAGAAGGGAACTTGCCGAAAATCATTTGGTCCTACATGATTTAGCAGACGCAGACCAATATCTTGTGCGGAACGTCGATCAAGTAGACACGTTTGTCAATAAAATTCTGAAGGCAGGACCTGCCGGTGAGGGAACCCCGGTCTCTATCTATGGTGCAAGTTTCAAGACTAAGCCGGGCGACTGGTTCATGAGAACTGGCCCATACAGTAGTGCTTTGGATAGTCCGGTTTTCATTCCAGCTCATCAAATGAATCAGTCTTTAGAGGATTTCCTCGCGCTAAAGACCGGTCTGGTAATGGCGCTCCCGATGGATAGAACAATTTCACTCACGCAAAACGGTAAAGTCACTTTTGGATATGCTGGAGACTGGATGGTCCTCGATCCTGTAACAGGTCAAAAGGCTATCGTAGCAAGAGAACTTTTCAACAGCATTTTCGACCCACACCAAATGGGATCCTTGCAAACGGGAGCCACCTATAACGGTAAATTACAATCTGCTTTGCGCGTGATTCCCGACGACTTTCGTGATACTGGCACGCCACTTCTGGAAAGCCAAGCCCAGCGGGCTGCTATGCCGGAACGATTGCTCCATGGGAAGCGTTTGCCAGATTTCATAGTTGAGCCCCCCAAACCAAGACCGGTGCTGTCGCTGGCTCCGCTTGAGCCGAAGGCGGCCGAGCTGGTCAAATTGGCTGATATTCACCACGCAGCAGATGATTTTTTGAAGGCCGAGCAATCGCTCAAGCAAGCGATTGCGCTGCAAAAGGCCGCGCATGGTCCATTTGATTCGAAAATTGGGGGTTTGCTCGATAAGCTCGAGGAGCTGTATACGGGTTTTCAACACGAAGCAGAAAGGAAGAAAGTAGAAGAAATGATCGCCGTCCACCTTTTGGGGGCTTTGAGGGAGGAAAACGTGCTGGCAGTAACCGGCAAGAAGCTACAAGAGCTCACTTCAGATGATCTGCAATATTTGTATGGGACGCAGAACCCTCAATACCATCCGGAGACTTGGAAACACCAAGGTGGCGCCATCTCAGTTTTGGAGAATTGGCTGAAAGAGTCACCGAACAATTACGATCGACCGGAGTGGAACAGTTTCAAACAGTGGCTCGCCTGGCACAGATCTAAGATGGTGAATACAGCAGGCCCTGGTGAAGTTTCGACCACTACACTGTCGACGCCCCAGCCCAATCTCTACCAGAGCACAGGTATTCCAAGTATTCTGGATGCCCGACTAGACGAATTGACTTCAGGTGTCACGCCGATAAGGGACACTCATGTCGCTTATGTGCGTGCCGGGCAGATTGCGCGGAACGTCATCGGTGCGGGTCGCCAAGGCTGGGATATCGCTATGTTCGACGCCACCGACGAAGCCTGGGCAAAGTTTGCTAAAGGTGAGATTGACCTGAAACAAGCGGTGTTAAAATCTGCGTCGCCTCTTCCCGTTCCCAATTGGCAGGGTCTTGATGCATTGGACTATCCGGTTGAGGAAGCCTATTGGAATAAGCATGGACTGACCGACTACCAGGCTATAAAACAACATGTTATCGAGCATTTTGGCGTGCCCGATCAGTATGCACCCGAGTACAAGCCCCTGCTGGCAAAAAGGATATTTGAAGAAACTCTCGAACTGCCGCCGAATTTTACTGATGATCAACTCAAACAAGTTGTGCAAGAGAAGATCGTTCCCTATTTGCTGAAGGACCTTGGTCTGCCCGCGGGAGCTTCTGAAGGACAGATAAGAGATGCGGTGAAGTCGATTCTCGCGAAGCCGGAATCGCAGCAGAGGACCCCAAATTGGCTAAGTATGCGATCGGAGCCGGTCGATGACCCTACGCCAAGACTTCTGCGAACCCCGCCCACTGACGCCAATAGGTGGGTCAAGGGGTTACAGGACGCATCCAGGCCCTGAGATGACGTACCAACGAAATTGTTGGATAAAGAACACTATCTAACTTCGGAAAAAGAGGAGAATACTAAAAAAGCTAGTAGAATGTGGATAAAAATGGATGCCGCCAGGGTTGCGAAAGAATTCGCTTCCCTGACGGGTCCATTTTGTGTCTCGGGCGTTAGCCTTTGACGGCACGCAGGATCACTTTATCGTCGGTGAACCTTACTGCACGGTTGTTCTCGAACTCGATGCAAAAGTGCTTGCGCGTATTGGCAGCGGCGTTCGAAAAGTAAGCATAGACGGCCTCTACAGCCGATTGCTCGATGCCGGAGCGCCCGATCCAATCGGCAATGTCGTGCGTTTTGCGATAGTGACGAGCGCGACTAACGTTCAAACCTTGATCAGCCAGCATGCGCTTCCACTCAGCTACTGAGTAGGAGCGGATGTGAGTTGGATCGCGCAGTCTTTCGACCGTGT
>Ga0163151_10009295_pt1 | contig 10738 bp, 8 predicted proteins | sample OliLakLV19MP5IB2_FD_145596 | JGI IMG/M metagenome (GOLD analysis project Ga0163151, IMG submission 145596) | Freshwater microbial mat bacterial communities from Lake Vanda, McMurdo Dry Valleys, Antarctica - Oligotrophic Lake LV.19.MP5.IB-2 | ecosystem: Environmental > Aquatic > Freshwater > Lake...
GAATAAGGCACATGCTTGCAGCTTTGGGCAAGCATGTGCCTTATTCCGTAGAAGACATGCTTGCCCAAAGCTGCAAGCATGGCACCCGACTTGTGCTTCATCTCAATCGGCCGAATCGAGCGCCGGCAGATCGTGCTCCGCCCGCCATTGCATCGCCAACTTCCAGGCGCGGGGTTCGAGTTGCAGGAACTTCTGCAACTGCGACGACGTGCAGCCCAACTGGTCGGCGCTCGACTTGAGATGGCCGTGGCGGTTCGCAATCACGTCCAATGCCTCGGCGAGCAGCGCGGGGAAGTCGTCGTGATCGGGGTTGATGACGATCCGCTGCGCCGGGCACCGCGACCGCCACAACGGCGACGGGGCCGCGTCCCCCTGTTCGGGACAGCGGACCTCCAGCGCGAGATTGACCCGCAGCCGCTTGATCGCCATCCGCAGGTTGTCGGCCTGGCTCCGCCGCTCCGCCGCCTGCCCTTCGACGCCCGTCGGCGTGTGATGCAGCACGACCGCCGACTCCGTCTTGTTGCGATGCTGCCCCCCCGGCCCGCGCCGCCGCCCGGTCGTCAGCTCGCACGCGGCCCGCAGGTCGGCGATGGTCAATGCGGCGGGATGGGGTGCGGACATATTGACATCGTCGGCAACGGAGAACGATGCCGTCAAGTAGTCCTCTCGCAGAACGAGAGCGCGACAGTGTGGTAGACTCTTCGCTCGCGAGATCACACGCCGGGGCAGCAGTCCGGGGCGACACGCCCCGGCTCCTTAAATTCCGGGAAGCACAATGCTCTGGCTCGTTCTCATCGCCGCGATGATCGCCGCCGAGGATGTCGCACCCACGATCTCACCCGGTGAGCGGGACGATCGCAGCTGGATCGTGCATCGCATCGCCCTATCAGAGCGGCACGTCGCAACTCCGCGTGCTGCTGCCAACGGACCTGCGTCCCGACGAGCGAGTGCCGGTGATCTACGTCCTGCCGGTCGAAGCGGGAACCGAGAACCGCTACGGCGACGGGCTGGCGGAGATTCAGCAGCAGGGTCTGGCCGCCAAGCATCGCGTGGCGTTCGTCGCGCCGACGTTTTCGCAGTTGCCGTGGTATGCCGATCATCCGACCGACCCGCTGATCCGGCAGGAGACGCATCTGCTGAAAGTGGTGCTGCCGTTCATCGAGCGGACGTATCCGGTGCGGGCCGAGCGGTCGGGGCGGTTGTTGTTGGGGTTCAGCAAGTCGGGCTGGGGGGCGTGGTCGCTGCTGCTGCGGCATCCCGATACGTTTGCCCGGGCCGCCGCGTGGGATGCCCCGCTGATGCTCGACCGGCCGGGGAAGTACGGCTCGGGGCCGATTTTCGGCGACGATGCGACCTTCGCCCGTTATCGCGTGAGCGACCTCGTCCGCCAGCGGGCCGAGCCACTGCGGGGCGAGCCGCGGTTGATCCTCACCGGCTACGGCAACTTCCGCGACGAGCACACGCGGATGCACGCGCTCTTGGATGAGTTGCAGATCCCGCACATCGAGCGCGACGGCCCGTCGCGCAAGCACGACTGGCACAGCGGCTGGGTGCCGGAGGCGGTGGAGTTGCTGGTGGCTCCGCAACCGTAAAGTGTCCCGGACGCTCGGAGCGTCCGGGACACTGGCAGCTACTTCTGCTCCGGAAAATCGCGCTCGTACCGCTTCACCAGCGCCGGCACATCCGCGGGGACCAGATAAATCTTGCCGCGGACCTGCTTCGTCTCGCCCGGTTTGAGGCCGCCCAGGCGGAAGTCGGCATGGACGCAGTGGGCGACTCCCTGGAACAGTTCCTGATGCGGCTCGAACGCGGTCGCCATGATCCATTTCTCGTCGCCCGAGAAACAGCCGACGAGGCCGCTCGACGGGATCTGCGGATTGAGCGGCCGCGGGTTCACGTCGTTGGCGTCGACCGATTTCGGCCGCCACACCTGGCCGGGAATGTAGCGGGCCGTGGTCGTCCAGACGGGCGTCGGCATGCGGGCCAGCTTGCCGTCGAGGAACAGGAAGCACTGCTTCACATACGTCGTTTTGTCGCCGCCGGTGAAGTCGTTGACGCGGATGCACGGCTGCGCCCAATGGGCCTGCGATTCCTTGTCCGTCGGATTGTGAGCCGTCAGCGCGAACGCGACGTCATCGGCCCCGGCGCGGATCGTGTGATCGACGATGACGCCGTCCTTCAATCGGCACTTGAGTTTCACTTCCGTGCCATCGTCCGACTTTGCGATCAGCTCCGTCGTGTGGCCGACGACAGTTTCCCTCCAGTCGCGATCGGTCGAACCGGCCCGACAGTACGCTTCGAGGTAGTTGACGACGATCTTCCCGCCGGGAATGCGGCCGTCGTGGATTGTCAGGAGGTTCTTGTCCCACTCGAGCACGATCGGCGGCGCGGCGGCGAGCGAGGCCGATAAAAAAGCAATGACGAGCAGTCCCAGAAGGCGCATGGGCTGAACTCCGTTGAACACAAGGGGGACGCCCAGGGATTGCTATCCCTGGGCTTCTTCACGGCGCGCGGCGGAACATCTGCACGCGCGGCCCGTTCACCTCCGCGACGTACAGCACGCCTTTCGAGTTCACCGCCATCAGGTGCGGCAGCTTCAGGGCCTCCGGCGTGCCCCACGTCTGCAGGATCTTGCCGTCGCGGTTGAGGTGGATGAGCTGATGCTTGTCCCCTTCCGAGGCGATCAATTCGTCGCCCCAGAAGGTCAGCCCGAAAGCGTTGCCGAAGCCGGTGTAGTCGGCAAGATGTTCGCCGCCGGACGTGAAGACCTGCACGCGCTGATTGCCGCGGTCGCCGACGTAAATGCGGTCTTGCGCATCAATCGCCAGGCTGTGAGCCGTGGAGAATTCGCCGGGGGCTTTGCCCTTCTTGCCCCACTGCATCACGAACTTGCCGGTCGGGTCGAGCTTGGCGATGCGGCCGTTGCCGGCGTCGGCGACGTAGAAGTTCCCCTGCGAATCGAACACGACGTCATCGGGCGACTTGAAGCCGTCGGCTCCGGTCTTGCCCTGCCCTTCGACGCCGAGTGTCTGGAGCAGCTTCCCTTCGGTGTCGAACTGCCGCAGCACGTGGTTGCCGTTGTCGGTGGTCCACAGATGACCGTCGCGGTCGAGCCGCAGCCCGTGCGGTACCTTGAACAGCCCCGTCCCCCAGCCGCGGACGTACTTCCCGGCGGCATCAAACGCCAGGAGCGGCGGTTCGCCGCGGTGGAGAATGTAGACGTTGTCCTGCGGGTCGATGGCGGCCGCGGACATCGCGCCGAGCTTCACGTCGGCGGGGAACTCGACGAAGCCGAGCGACACCGGTTCGGCGGCGTGGGCGACTGACATCGTAGCCACGACGGCAACAGTCCAAAGCCAAGACCGCATGTTGCTCCCAATTCTATGAAGATCGCGAAACCGCAAGCGTCCTGCGAACGACGCTTGCGGTTTCGCGCTTGTCTTCCATCCGTCTCAATTCCAAGAATCACTGCTCCATCACGTCCTTCTCCTTCGACTCCGCGAGCGAGTTGACCTTGCCTTCGTACTTCTTGGTCAACTCCTGAATCTCGTCCTTGACGCTCGTGTGGATGTCCTCGCTGATCGTTTTGTCCTTCAGCAACACGTCGTTGTGCTTGTTGGCGTCGCGGCGGATGTTGCGGATCGAGACGCGGGCGTCCTCCGCCAGATCCTTCACTCGCGTGACGAGCTGCTTGCGGCGTTCGGTGGACAGCGGCGGCACGTTCAGGCGGATCACGCGGCCGTCGGAGTTCGGGGCGAGGCCGACGTCGCTGGACTGGATCGCCTTCGAGATCTCGCCGATGCTGCCGGCGTCGAACGGGCGGATCAGAATCTGCTGCGGCTCGGGAACGCTGACGGTCGCCAACTGCTTGAGCGGCGTCGGCGAGCCGTAGTAATCCACGCGGATGGAATCGACCAGGCCGGCGTTCGCCCGGCCGGTCCGCAGTCCCTGGTATTGGTCCTGCACGACGCTGGCGGCTTTCTCCATCCGTTCTTCGGCGTCGAGCAGAATGTCGTCGGTGGTCATGATGAGCGGCCTTCCTCGCTGCAAAAATGCCGGTTGTCAATCGAGAACGTAGCCGATTTCCGTGGGAATGAGAAGCGACCGCTGGCGATGGAGAGACCGTTCGATTGTCGTGACGGCGAACCCGGAGGGTTCCCAGCCATTAGCCGGGGGTTGAGCGCAGCGACACCCCCGGAATGCGGTACTGGTACGGAACATGCCCCCGGAGGGGTCACAGCCTCTCCGACCACGCTGCGACCCCTCCGGGGTCGACACTCCTCTCGCACTGTGTACCGGTGGTGTCGGCTGCGCCTCAACCACCGGCTAATGGCTTGAGTCCCCCCGGGACAGATTACAAAGAGGGGGCAACCGCGCGACTGGTGGCGGGGCACTTGTCTTCGTGGCCTCGGAATTCTCCGCGATAGCGGGACCACGCCACGCGGCCGGCAACCGCGGGGACTTCATTCGTGGTACGATGGCAGGATGCCTGAGACTCCGCCGGTCAACGATCCGCTACCCCGCTCCGTCCGGTGGTTCGCGCCGTGGTTATGGATGAGCCAGCGAGCGTGGATCATCACCGCTGTCTTGCTCGGCTTGTATGTCACGCCCTACGCCGTCCTGTCACGATTGGCGTATGCCGAAGCGGACAAGTATGACAGCGAGGGATTCTATTACCTGAGTCCGCAGAACACCAACGAGTGGCAATTCTGGAACCGGACCTGCGTGAACGTTTTCTGCCCCTTGAACATCATCGACCGCACGATTAGCAATGGACGATATCCCGCCTGCGATCCGTTGTTCGAATTCGACTTCGACTGAGCCGCGGCCTTTTGACGGGGTTGCTTGACGCTCTACGCACTTTCGCCGGATAGTTATGCCATCCCCGCCGGGGGGCGTTTGCGTGGCGTCTCGATTCTTCCAGGTGTCTGCCGATGTCGCCGTTCCGGTTGTCGCTGGGTCTTGTGCTGTCTGTCGGCTTGATCACGAGCGCCGCCGAAGCGCCGAAGCGGATTCCCTGGACGACGTCCAGGGTCATCGGTTCGCCGGACCCGCCGCATCGGTATCGCACGGTCCGGGCTTATGACGCGCTGCCGCTGAATCAGCCGATCTATGCGGTCGCCGAGCCGGGGAGCGACCGCGTCTGGGTCATCGAGTATCAGCCGAAAGGAGGCCAGACCGGCCGCATTCGGCGGTTCGTCAACCATTCCGAGACCCGCGCGCTGGAGACGCTGTTCGAGCAGGACCACACAATCTACGGCCTCGCGTTTCATCCGAAGTACGTTGAGAACGGCTACGTCTTCGTGATGAGCAACGGCCCGATGAAGGGGGAGCCGAAGAAGAACCGGATCGCCCGGTTCACGATTGATCGCCAGCCGCCGTACCAGCTCGATCCCGCCTCGGAGCTCATCATCCTCGAATGGGACTCGAACGGTCACAACGGCGGCGAACCGGCGTTCGGTCCCGATGGGCTGCTGTACTTCGCCTCGGGCGACGGCACGTCCGACTCCGACCCCGAGGAAACCGGACAGGGGGTCAACGACCTGTTGTCGGTGATGATCCGCATCGACGTCGACCATCCCGACGGCGACCGGCCGTACTCCATCCCGCCCGATAATCCGTATCGCGACCTGCCCGATGCCCGGCCGGAGATTTGGGCGTTCGGGTTCCGCAATCCGTGGCGGTCCACGTTCGACCGCCAGACCGGCCAGTTGTGGGTCACGCAGAACGGACAGGATTTGTGGGAGCAGGTGTACCTCGTCCGCCGCGGCGAGAACTACGGCTGGAGCGTGCAGGAGGGGAGCCATCCGTTCTATCTCGACCGCAAAGTCGGGCCGGGGCCGATCGTCCCGCCGGTCGCCGAGCATCATCACTCCGAGGCCCGGTCGCTCACCGGCGGCGTGGTGTACTACGGCGACAAGCTACTCGATCTGCGGGGCGTCTACATCTACGGCGACTACTCCACCGGCCGCGTGTGGGGCATCAAGCACGATGGCACCCAGGTGACATGGCATCGCGAACTGGTCGACACGCCGTTCGCCATCGCCGGGTTCGCCGAAACGCAGGACGGCGAGCTGCTGATTGTCGATCAGAACACGGGTTTGCATCGCGTGGAGATCAACCCACCGGTCGCCGATCCGCCGCCGTTTCCGAAGCGGTTGAGCGAGACCGGATTGTTCGATTCCGTCGCGGGCCACGACGTCGTCGACGGCGTGATTCCGTATTCGGTCAACGTCGCGCTCTGGTCCGACGGGGCGCACAAGGAACGCTTTCTCGCGTTGCCCGACACATCGCAGATGGAAGTCACCACCGGCAAAGGCTGGACGCTCCCCGAAGGAAGCGTGCTGGTGAAGACGTTCGCCCTCGACCTGGAAGCGGGCAACCCGGCGTCGCGGCAGCGGATCGAAACCCGGCTGTTCACGAAGCAGCAGAACGAATGGGTCGGTTACAGCTACGTGTGGAACGACGAGCAGACCGACGCCGTGCTGGTCGACACCCGCGGCCTCGACAAACCATTCACGATCCGCGACCCGACGGCGGCAAGCGGCGTCCGCACGCAGACGTGGCATTACCCCAGCCGCGCGGAATGCCTGATCTGTCACTCCCGCGCGGCGGCATTCGTGCTCGGCTTGCAGACCGAACAGATGAACAAGCTGCACGACTACGGCGACGGCCCGGTCAACCAGTTGCAGCGGTTGGCTGACCTCGACCTGTTCGCGAAGCCGCCGAAACCCGCCGCGGAGTTGCCGGCGTTTGTCGATCCGTATGATGCCGCCCAGCCGCTGGACGACCGGGTCAAAGCGTATCTGCACGTCAACTGTGCGAACTGCCATCAGCACGCCGGCGGCGGGAACTCGCAGATCGACCTGTTGTTCAATGCGAAACCGGACAAGCAGTTGCTCGTCGGGGCCAAGCCCAATCACGGCACGTTCGGGATGACGAACGCCGTACTCGTCGCGCCAGGCGATCCCACCCGGTCCGTGATGTTGCACCGCCTGTCCGTCCGTGGCCGCGGCCAGATGCCGCCCATGGCGAGTTCCGTCGTCGACGCCGCGGCGGTGGACCTGTTGCGGCAGTGGATCCAGCAGTTGCCGCCGGAGACGGAAAAAGTGTCGGTGCGGTGATCTTCGTTGGAGTCCAGCCTTTAGGCTGCTCTTCTCGTGGTGCCTACAGGAGGCCGTATGAACTGGCTGAAACAGTGGCTTGGTCGGCCTGTGCGGCGATGCTCGTTCTGCAATCATCCGCGCGAACAGGCGGGAATGATGGTGGAAGGACCGGAGTCCGTTTTCCTCTGCCAAGAATGTGCGGAACGGCTGGGGGATGTCTGTCATGAGCCAGCGCTAAATGAACACATCAGCGGCAGGTGTTCGCTTTGTCGAACTGACGCCAAGGATGTGCTTCAAGCCAGCAATGACACCAACGGCAAGAGCGTTGCGATCTGTCATGAATGTTTGCAGCTTGTCCGCTCGATCATCGAGCAGGAGTCGGCGAGGCAGATTGCTGGAACGTGAATTGGGCGGATCGTCGGCCCGACGGGCCCCGCCAATCCGCCCTTCGGGCTGGTGGTGCCATGTCGTCTAAACGACGACCTGGGCTACTTCGCGCACGGCGTCCTCCGCTATGCTGATGAGACGATGAAACACCAGCTCGGCGTCGTCCTGCAGTTCCTGGTGTTGATCGCGCTGCCGATGCTGTGCTACTGGCAGTTGCAGTTCGGTTTCCCGCTGATCTGGATGCCGGGGCTGTTGCTGGTGGGCGTGGTGTTGTTCACCGCGGGGACGTGGCTGCGTCGTGTGGAAAGGCCGCAGATCGTGAGGACATCGCATGCACTGCTGGTCGTCGCGATGTTGCATTGCGTCGCCGTCGCCCAGGATGCCCCGCGGCGGCCGTTTCGCGAGGCGGTGACGCTCGCCGTGGACGCCGAGGCGGCGCGGACGCTGCTCACGCTGGAAGATCGTTGGGCGGCCGGGCAGTGGGAGGCGGCGCTCGACACGCTGATCGAACTCAGCGAAACGCGCGGGCGGTCGCTGGTGCAGACGGACGCCGGCGACGGCGGCGGTCTCGCGCGGTACGTGCGGGCCCAGTTGGTCTGCGACCGGTTTCTGGCCGCCTTGCCGCCGGACGGACTGGCGGACTATCGCCGCCGCATCGAGCCCCGCGCTCAGCGGCTGTGGGACGCATGGACCAAAACCGGCGACGTGGCGGCTCTCCAACGGCTGTCCGACCAGATGTTCTACAGCCGCTACGGCGACCGGGCCGCGTGGGAACTCGGCCAGCGGGCGTGGGACCGCGGCGAACTCTCGGCCGCCCGCAGTCATTGGAAGTCGCTGCTCCCCGCGGAGAACGCCGTCGAGGCCGGCAACGAGCGCCGCTATCCCGATTCGTCGATTCCCCCCGCCGACATCGCCGCGCGACTGATTTTGTGCGACGTGATGGAAGGCCATCTCCCCGCAGCGCGAGCGGCTCTGGCCCGATTCGCGACGCGCTATCCGGATGACACCGGCACGCTCGCCGGGCGTGACGGGAAGTGGTCCGACCTGTTGACGGCGGAACTCCGCGCGGCGGAGAGTTGGGCGCCGGTCGCTCATGAAGACGACATCCCGACGTTCTCCGGATCAACATCGCGCGGGTTCCGGTCGCCGGCGTCGATGGACTTGGGGAGCGAGTTGTGGACGGCGGCGCTGCCCGGCACGCGGTTGCCGACGGTGCCGCGCGTGTCGCTGTATCCCACAGCCCCGCCGCTGGCGTATCACCCCGCGGTGGTGGACGACGTCGTGTATCTCAACGACGGCCTGCGAATCTTCGGCTGGCGGCTCGATTCCGGCCTCCCGGCGTGGGGCGGGCCATTGAACACCACCGGGCAAATCTTTCCCGCCATCGAAGTCGAAGGTCCGCAGGAGCCGCGCCGGCCGGTCACCGGCGCGCCGCGGTGGACCGTCACCGTGGATGGCGGGCGGTTGTACGCGCGGATGGGGTCGGCGGTCACCACGCCGTCGCCGCTGGAGCTGCGTGATCAACGAACGGAACTGGTCTGCCTCGATGTCGGCGATGGGGAAGGCCGGTTGTTGTGGTCCAAGACCGGCGACGATCTCGCGCAAGCGCTCCCCGACCACGACGAAGCCCCGCTGTGGTCGTGGGAGGGCACGCCGGTCGCGCACAACGGCCGGCTGTACGCCGTGCTGTCGCGCCGCCGGCCGCAACTGGCGTGGAGCGTGATGTGTCTCGATGCGGAGACCGGTCTCGTCTTGTGGCAGCGGCCGGTGGGGATCACCCGCCCGACGCCGCCCGACAATGAGAACCTGGCGACGCAGTTGTTGTTGACGCTCGGCGACGGCCGGTTGTTCCTCTCGACCGATTGGGGGGCGATCGCGGCCCTCGACGCCGAGGCGGGGCATTTGTTGTGGGCCGTCAGCTACGAGAGCGAACCGCTGCGGTTGGGGGCCGGGCAACCGGCGCCGCGGTGGATTGGTCCGCCGTGCCTGCTGTCCGAAGGGAACCTGTTCGCCGCGCCGCTCGATTCCGACCACGTCTTTTGCCTCGACGCCCAAACCGGCCTGCCGCGCTGGCGGGTCAATCTCCCCGACCGCATCCGGCATCTGCTGGGCGTCGCGAACGGGCGGCTGATGTTGTCGGGCGACGCGCTGTGGGGCCTCGACATCAGCACCGGCGACAACCTTTGGAACGTGCGGCCCACAGAACCGGAGCAGTTTGGTTACGGCCGCGGCTGGCTCGCCGGCGATGTCGTCTATTGGCCGTCGCGCGAGGCGCTCTCCGTCGTCGATCAGCGGACGGGACAGGTGCTGCGCGAGCAGCCGCTCCTCACGCCCGATGCGCGGCGGTTCGGCGGCAACGTCATCGTCTCCGGCGGCGTGTTGCTGATCGCGTCCGCCGACCGGCTGACGGCCTACGGCGAATACGCCCGCAACCAGGACACGCAGCAACAGAAGCTCAGCCGACAACCTGACGACAACCGCGCCCGACGACGTCTCGCCGACATCGCCACCAATCGCGGCGACTACGCCATCGCCCGGGAATGGCTGGCGGCGATCGAGCCGCGTGACGCTTTCGCATCGCTGTCCCGCAACATTGATGAAGGACATCGTCCCGCAGCGCGTTCCAAACCGGCCTCGACGCAACCCGTGGCGCTGGTCCGCACTGAGCGTGTCGTCACGTCCGGCTATTGGACGCGCGCGTGGCACCGCGATTTGAGTCGGCAGAGTGAACGTGTGTTGATGCCGCACGGCACGCCGTCGTCGCCCGAACACGCGACGGTGCTGGTGCAATCCGCGACGCTGTCCGCCTGTGATCGTCGCACGGGACAAGCGCGTTGGACGACGCCGCTCGACCGGCCGGTGTTGTGGGCTGCGTATGGCGATGACCTGTTGCTGTGGGCCACCGCCGATGAACTGATCGCAGCTCGTTTGGACAGCGGCGCGGTCGTCTATCGGGTGCCGTGGCGCGCGGAACTCGCCCGCGGCAACGGCGTCGCACCGTCGACCGACCGGTTGCGGTTCGCGCGCTGCGGCGATGCGGTCGTCCTCACCGACACCCGGTCGGGGTTGCTCGTCTGCGATGTCGCCACCGGAGCGATCCAGTGGCGGCATCGGTTTGCCGAACCGCCCGACGGGGACACGCTCTCCCTCGGGGCGGACATGATCGGCTGGCATCCCGACGGTCGCGGGCTCGCTGCCTGGCGGTCGGTGACCACCGGACAGTTGGTTTTCGGCGACAAGTCTCC
>Ga0163151_10009298_pt1 | contig 10733 bp, 11 predicted proteins | sample OliLakLV19MP5IB2_FD_145596 | JGI IMG/M metagenome (GOLD analysis project Ga0163151, IMG submission 145596) | Freshwater microbial mat bacterial communities from Lake Vanda, McMurdo Dry Valleys, Antarctica - Oligotrophic Lake LV.19.MP5.IB-2 | ecosystem: Environmental > Aquatic > Freshwater >...
CTCTACAGCCGTCCCGGCTGCGGCCTGTGCGACGACGTGCGGGCACTCCTCCTGGCCCTCCTGGAACAGCGGAGCGCAGCCGGCCTGTCAGCCCCAACCCTCGAGGAACGTGACATCGAGACCGATCCCGCCTGGGAGCGCGCCTACTTCGCCTCCATCCCGGTCGTGGAGCTCGGCGACCGCCGCCTGGACACCGTGACCAGTGCCGCCGCCCTGCGCCGCCTCCTGGCCGAGGGGCTGGACGGGGTGGGCGACGGATGACCGGCCAGGACCTGACCATCCTCGTGGCCCTGGTAGCCGGCATCCTCAGCTTCCTGTCCCCGTGCGTGCTGCCACTCGTGCCCGCCTACATCGGGCAGTTGAGCGCGATCGCCGTGGCCGGTGCCGCCCCTGGGGCTCGACCCTCCAGGTGGCTCGCCGTCCGCCACTCACTGGCCTACGTCGCCGGCTTCGGGGCCGTGTTCACGCTGTTGGGCGTGACCGCCACCTTCGCCGCCGGGCCGCTGTATGACTTCCTGGCCCCGTTGCGGGTCATCGGGGGCGCCGTCCTGATCGTGCTCGGCCTCAGCCTGGCGGGCATCCTGCGGATCCCGGTGCTGGACCGGACATGGCGACCCCTGGAGGCCGGCGCGGCGACGTCGCTCGCCATGGCGACGGGCACGGTCGCCCTGGGTTCGGGCAGTGCGACGAGTGGCGCGGGCCCTGGTTTCGGTGAGCGGCTCGGCCAACGCGTGGTGTCGCCCGGAGGCGGCTGGCTCGCCTCGTTCGGCCTGGGGGCGATCTTCGCCATCGGCTGGACCCCGTGCATCGGCATCATCCTGGGAGCGATCCTGACCATGGCCGTATCGACCGGCACGGTCGCCCAGGGCGCCATCCTGCTTGTCGCCTACACCATCGGCCTGGGCGTGCCGTTCATCGCCATCGCGCTCGTGTACGACAGGGCACCGGGCCTGATGCGTCCGCTCGTCCGGCACGGACGGATCGTGTCGCTCATCGGCGGGCTGCTCGTCGTCGCCATCGGGCTGGCGATGGTCTTCGACCTGCTGCGCTTCCTGCCGATGTGGTTCGGCTTCGTGTCCCTTGTCTGAGCGACGCGGCATGGTCGGGCCGTTCAGCGGTCGCCAGCTGCTCCTGGTCGCCCTGGCCATCGTGGGCAGCGCCATCGGCCTGGCCGCGATCACCACGCCGCTGGGCGACACGGGCGGCGGCCCGGACGTCGTCGATCCGCGCGCGACGCCGTTCGTCTTCGCATCACCACCGGCGCAAGGGCTGCGGCCCGGCGATACGGCCCCGGAACTGGAAGTCGCCCTGGGCGATGGCGGCACCTTCCAGCTGACCGACCTCGACGGCGCCCCGATCCGCCTCGACACCCTGCGCGGCAAGGTCGTGTGGATCAACTTCTGGGCGAGCTGGTGTCCGCCCTGCCAGCAGGAGACGCCGATCCTGCGCGAGCTGGACGAGCTTTACGGCGACCACGGCCTGGAGATCGTCGGGATCAGCGTCCAGGAGACCTCGTCCGACGACATCGCCGCCTACGCCGAGCGCTACGACCTGGGCTACACCATCGGCTTCGACGCCTCTGGGCATGTCTTCCGGCAATACAAGGTCTACGCCCTGCCGACCCAGTTCTTCATCGATACCAACGGCGTCATCGACACCGTCATCAACGGGCCGGTCGAGTTGGACGGTGCCTCCGCCCTCATCGAATCCCTGTTGCCCGCCGAGGCGCCCTAGACGGGCTCGAACCGGAAGCGATCACGATCGCGGACCAGGTGACCGACGGGGGTCCTGGCCTCGTGCGAGAGCACGATGAGCCAGTCCTCGTCGGCGGCCTGGGCGAACAGCTCCGCCTTGCGCAGCACCGAGTCGAGCGGGAAGTCATCGAACGACGTGATCCAGCGCGGGTTCGCGCCCCAGGGGCGCATGAACAGGTCGCCGAAGAAGGCCACGGTCCGCGCGCCGTCGCCGGTCCCGCGCACGATGACCGCCTGGTGGCCGGCCGAGTGGCCGCCGGTCGGGACCACGGTCACACCCGGCATGAGCTCGCGCTCGCCCTCGACCCAGCCTTCGGCGCCCCAATCGCGCACGAGCTGGAGTTCCGGCTGCACGTACGAGGCGACCAGACGCGGGTTGTCGCCGAGGGCGACCTCCCACTCGGCCTTCTGGGCGACGATCCTCGCGTGCGGGAAGGCGCGCGAGCCATCCGTCCGGAGCAGGCCACCGGCATGGTCGAAGTGGAGGTGGCTCATGACCACGATGTCGATGCTCTCGGGCAGGAAGCCGGCGGCCTCCAGGGCGGGTACGACGGCGTCGCCCTCGTAGCCGCGCATCGTCCGGGTCTTGTCGTCGACCCGTTCACCGATGCCGGTCTCCACCAGCACGCGGCCGGACGGCGTCTGGATGAGCAGGCAGTTGAGGGCCTGGAGCAGGCGCCGGTCCGCGTCGATCTCATCGGTGACGAGGCTGCCCCAGAGCATCCACGGGACGGGCCCGAACAGGGTCCCCGCGTCGGACCGGAAGGTGCCGGCCTGGACGAGTGCGACCGAGGTCGCGCCACCGAGCGAGGTCGCCCAGTCGACGCTGTCGCCGATGGCCACGGGTCAGCCGTCCTTCTTGAAGTCCTGGTGGAACGCCGAGGCCGTCGGTTCGCTCTGGCCCTGGTAGCGCGAGCGCAGCGAGGGGGATCCATACGGGCGCTCGACCGGCGAGGACAGCGTCAGGAACGAGATCTGGCCGATGCGCATGTTGTGATAGAGCGCGATCGGCAGGTTGGCCACGTTGGAGAGCTCAAGCGTGAGGTTGCCCTTCCAGCCCGGGTCGACATAGCCCGCCGTCGAGTGGATGAGCAGCCCGAGACGACCCATCGAGCTCTTCCCCTCCAGGCGGGCCACGAGGTCCACCGGGAGCTCGACCCATTCGAGGGTCTGGCCCAGGACGAACTCACCTGGGTGCAGGATGAACGGCTCGTCGTCTTCCACACTGACCATCTCGGTCAGGTCGGGCTGTGGCGTGCGCGGGTCGATGTACGGGTAGCGGTTGTTGCGGAAGACCCGGAAGCGTCGGTCCAGGTGCAGGTCCACCGACGACGGCTGGAGGTCGTCCGGATCGTACGGATCGATGCGGACCGAGCCGGCCTCCAGGGCCGCGCGGATGTCGCGGTCGGACAGGACGCTCACTTGGCCAGGGCCCCGCTGCCCTTCTCCTCGAACAACGAGTCGACCTCACGCTTGAGGTCGGCCAGGTCCTCGAAGCTCTGGTAGACGCTCGCGAAGCGGATGTAGGCGATCTGATCGATGCCGCGCAGGTGCTCCATGGCGAGCGCGCCGACGCGCGACGACGGGATCTCGCTGACGCCCGCCGCGCGCAGCTCCGCCTCGATGGCGTCGGCCGCGGTCTGGGCGGCGTCATCGGCGACCGGGCGGCGGGTCAGCGCCTTGCGCAGGCCCGACACGAGCTTGTCGCGATCCCACTCCTGGCGCGTCCCGTCGCGCTTGACCAGGACGAGCCGGGCGGCCTCGATCCGCTCGTAGGTCGTGAATCGCGTGGTACAGCCGTTGCACTCCCGACGCCGACGGATGGTCGCCGAGTCGTCCAGGTCGCGCGAATCGACGACGCGGGTGTCCCGCTCGCCGCATCGGGGGCAGCGCATCCTTCTCCTGTCGCTCCGGCACCACTACCACTTGTGGTATCGCCGCAGGATACCACTACATGGTGTGGTCAGAGGTGGGGTTCACGCACGGCGGGCGAGGTCGGCCCACCCCTCCCCGGGCGATGCTCCGGGGCGGCGTCCAGGCCTCCGGGGGCGGCGTCCGCCGGATCCACGAGGACTTCCAGGTCAGCGGCCGCCGCGGCATGCCGCCCGACGGCTTCGCGGGCGTGCATCAGGTTCAGGTAGCCGCGTTTGAGCGCCGTCTGCGCCTCCAGCTCGCGACCGCGACGGCGGACCTGGGCAAGGATCGTGGCCCCGTGGTCGACCATCTGCAGAGCCCGGCCCGCCCGATCAAGGTCGGCCACCAGCGAGTCGCGGATGACGATCGCCGGCGGTGGCCCAGCGAGCACGCGCGCCTCCACCACGTAGCGCTCGACGGCGTCGGTCGCGGCCTCGATGGTCGGTCCGATCGTGTCAGCCGGGACCTGCTGCCGGCGGACTGCGTCGATGCGGCTCGTGGCTCCTTCCAGCGACGTGTCGATCCTGGCCGCGAGCTCCCGGACGTTGCGCTTGAACGCTTCCACCTCGCGACTGCGTCGGGCGATGCTGTCGGTGCGGCGGAAGACGAGATACAAGCCGGCGGCCAGCGCGATGAACGCTGCCAGGGGCAGGAGGATCGCCAGCTCCGCCATGTCGTGGTCCCCGGGCCGCGCGTCAGCCGGACCGAGCGCGAAGCTGGTCGGCGAGAGCGCGCCCGACCTCGAACAGGTCGCCGATGACCACGACGTCCGCGAAGTCCACGATCGGGGCATCGGGGTCGCGGTTCACGGCCACGATGGCGCCCGCGGTCTGCATGCCGACCTTGTGCTGGATGGCGCCGCTGATGCCCAACGCCAGGTACAGCTGCGGCTTGACGATCTTGCCGGTCTGGCCGATCTGCTGGCTGTACGGGATCCAGCCGCTATCGACGGCGGCGCGCGACGCGCCGACGGCGCCACCGAGCAGGCCGGCCAGCTCCTCGACGAGGCCGAAGCCCTCCGGCCCGCCGACGCCGCGACCGCCGGACACGATGATCCTGGCGTCGTCGATGGACACCGCGGCGCCTTCGGCAGCGACCCGCTCGACGAGGCGGACCGGCGCGATGGCCCGGACCGGAGCGCCGCTACGGTCGGTGACGGTGCCGGGCGTGCCAAGTGGTTCGGCGGTCACGGTGTTCGGCCGGACGGTGATGATGCCCCGTCCGCCGGCGAACGCGCCGTCGGTGATGAGCTTGCCGCCGAACACGCTGTGGGTCGTGACCGGACCGGCGTCTCCGCTCGCCACGCCGACCGCGTTGGCCAGCACACCCAGGCCGGTGAGCGCGGACAGGACCCCCGCCAGGTCGCGTCCGCTGGGGCTCGCGGGCAGGACGACGACATCGACGCCGTCGATGGCCGAGGCGACGACCGCGGCAACCTCCGAGGCGCTGGCGTCGGTGGCCACGCCGCGCTCGATCTCGACCGCCGGCAGGAAGTCGGCGAGCTCCCTGGCGGCCGCGTCGGCGCTGGCGCCCGGCACGAGTCCGCGGGCGTCGCCCAGGCTGCGCGCCGCGGTCGCGATCTCCGTGGACAGCTTGGTGATGGCCCCGTCGGGCCCGACCTCGCCGACGACCAGGATGGTGGCCATCAGATGAGCCTCCGGTCGGCCAGGAAGTCGACGATCTGGCGGGCGGCCTCGTCGGGGGTGTCGCGGATGACCTGGGTCGCCGCGCGTGGGGCTGGCGGCCGCTGGCCCACGACCGTGGTCGTCGCGGCGGACAGTCCGACCGTCGTCGGGTCGATGCCGATGTCCGCCAGGCTGAGCGTGATCAGCTCCTTGTTGCGGGCGGCCATGATGCCCTTGAGCGACGGGTAGCGCGGCTCACCCAGGGCCTGGGTGCCGCTGATCAGCGCGGGCATCGACGCCTCCAGCACGTCGTAGCCGGTCGGGCTGATGCGATCGACCTGGACCGTCCGCGCACCGATGTCCGGGCGGATGTCGGCCGCCCACGAGAGGTACGGCAGGCCGGTCAGCGCCGCGACGCCCGCGGGCACGGTCCCGGCGAAGCCGTCCGAGGTGTCCACGCCGGCGAAGACCAGATCGAACTCGAGCGTGGCGAGGGCCGCCGCGAGGACCCGGGTGGTGGCCACGATGCACGAGCCCGCCAGGGCGGGGTCCGTGACGAGTACGCCGCGGTGCGCACCCATGGCCAGCGCCTTGCGCATCGTCTCGGGCGCGTTGGCCGGGGCCATGGTCAGCAGGATGACCTCGCCCTCACCGGCCGCCTCGACCAGCTTGAGGGCCTTCTCCAGCGCGTATTCGTCGTTGCCATTGACGACGGCCGGGCTGTTGGCCCGGTCCAGGCGGCCATCCTGGCCGAGCCGTTCAGCGCCGGACGCGGGGTCCGGGACGGGTTTCGTGAGGACGACGATACGCACCGGGTGAGGATCCTCCGTGTGGTCTGGACGTGGCCCGGCGGTCAGTCTGCCTTGCCCAGCAGGGACCGCGCGAGGACGAGCCGTTGGATCTGCTGGGTCCCCTCGTAGAGCTGGGTGATCTTCGCGTCGCGCATCATCCGCTCGACCGGGAACTCGTCGATGTACCCGTAGCCGCCCAGCACCTGGACCGCGTCGGTCGTGACCCGCATCGCGTTGTCACCGGCCACGAGTTTACACATGGCCGACCATCGGGCGGCGTCGGGCGCCCCGGCGTCGATCTCCACGCAGGCCTTGTACAGGAGTTGGCGAGCGGCTTCCGTGCCAGCATCCATATCGGCGAGCATCGCGCCGACCTGCTGGAAGTCGCCGACCCGCTGGCCGAACTGGCGGCGGTCCCGGGCGTACTGCGTCGCGACCTCCAGGGCGCCCTGGGCGATGCCGACGGCCTGGGCCGCGATCCCCGGCCGGCTGCGGTCCAGCGTGCGCATCGCGATGCTGAAGCCATCGCCCTCCTCGCCCAGACGGTTCGCTGCGGGCACCCGAACGCCATCGAAGGCGAGCTCGGCCGTCGGACTGCCGCGCAGGCCCATCTTGTGCTCGATGCGGGCGACACTGAAGCCCGCTGTCGGGAGTTCGACGACGAAGGCGCTCAGGCGTTCGTGTCGGGGTGTGGCGGGGTCGTTGGCGGTCGCGGCGAAGACCACGATGAGATCCGCCACCGAGCCGTGGCTGATGAACCGCTTGCTGCCGCTGATGACGTAGTGGTCGCCATCGCGCTGGGCCGTCGTGCGCGCGGCCGCCACGTCGGATCCGGCCTCCGCCTCGGTCAGGGCAAAGGCGATGAGCTGCTCCCCGGACGCCAGCCGCGGGAACCAGCGGGCCTGCTGCTCCTCCGTGCCGGCTAACGTGATGGGCAGGCTGCCCAGCTCCTGCACGGCGAGGATGAGCCCGGTCGTGGCGCACGCGCGGGACAGCTGCTCGACGGCCAGGCACACGCTCAGGAGTTCGCCGCCCAGGCCGCCATGCGCTTCCGGGAACGGCAGGGCCAGGATGTCATGGTCGGCCAGCAGCCGGCGCAGGTCGTCCGGGAACGCGCCGGTCCTGTCGATCTCGGCAGCTCGAGGGGCGACGCGCTCGTCGGCGAGGACGCGCACGGCGTCGCGCAGCAGCTGGTGCTCCTCGCGAAGGCGGTACGGCCCCGGATCGTGCGCCCCGTCGGTCACCTGCCCATCCTACCGCGGCGGTCCGGGTCGGAACGGCGATCGGGCGTCCGCTACCCTCTGGCCAGGCGGGCGAGCAGCTGCCGTGCGGGCCTGGTCGGCGCCGCTCCCGTGCGGGCCTGGTCGGCGCCGCTCCCGTGCGGGCCTGGTCGGCGCCGCTCCCGTGCGGGCGCCGCTCCCGTTCCCTAGCACCCTGCGTCCGCCAACGTCCCCCGGCCGATGTCCGCCACGCGTACATCTCAGCCAAGGAAGGCCCGTGGTCCGCCGCTCCAGGGTCGTTCCGTGGCCGCCATGCCCGCGTAGCGAGCGCAGCGGCCGCGGAAGGGCTCGCATCGCCCCGGTTCGCTGGTTCCTTGGTCCGTATGTACGCCCAGCGGACATCGCCCCGGCGCGAAGCGGGAACAAGCGGGAACCGGCGGTCACCGCCCCGGCGCCAAGCGGGAACAGGCGGGAACAGGCGGACATCGCCCCGGCGCCAAGCGGGATCGACGCTACGACCGGTCGGCGCGCTAGACGACGGGCAGCCGCCGCTCCTCGGGCACGCTGGCGAGGCGCGCGGCGAGGACCTCGCTGATGTCCAGCGCGGTGACGGTGCGCGCGCCATCCTGGGCCGCCGCCGACAGCCCGTCGCTCATCATGACCATGCAGAACGGACAGCTTGTCGCGACCGTGTCGGCACCCGTTTCCAGGACCTGCCGACTGCGCTCGGCGTTGATCCGGGTGCCGCGCGTCTCCTCCATCCACATCCGCCCACCGCCGGCGCCGCAGCAGAAGGTCTGCTTGCCCGACTTCTCCATCTCGACGACGTCGACGCCGGCCGCCCCGAGCACGGAACGGGGAGCCTCCACCACCCCGTTGTAGCGGGCCAGGTAGCACGAGTCGTGGACCGTCACGGAGCCCGGCCGATGGTCGCCGGTCTCCGAGCCGGCCTCCTCCGGCAGGGTCGCCAGTCGCCCGCTGGCAACGAGCTCGCCGAGGTACGTCGAGTGATGGCGGATGCTGAATGACCCGCCGAGCTGCCCGTACTCGTTGCCGATCGTGTTGAAGCAGTGCGGGCAGCTCGGGACGATGGTGCGCTCGCCCATCCGGTAGCGGTGCAGCGTGTCGACGGCCGCGCCGGCCAGCATCTGGAACACGTAGTCGTTGCCCATCCGCCGCGCCGGGTCGCCGGTGCACGATTCCTCCTGGCCCAGGACCGCGAATGACACGCCCGCGGCGTGCAGGCAGGTCGCGACCGCCCGCGCGACCTTCTGGTTGCGCGGATCGAATGCCGCCGCGCAGCCGACCCAGTACAGGACCTCCAGCTGGTCCAGTTCGCCGGCGGCGGCCACCTCGGCCACGGTCCGTACCGCGAACGGCAGCGGCTTCGTCCAGTCCATGCGTGCCGAGTTGGGCTGGCCCCACGGATTGCCCTGGCCCTCCATGGCCCGGAAGGCCGGCGTGAGCTCCTGCGGGAAGCGCGACTCCTCCAACACGAGGTTGCGCCGGATGCCCACGATCTTGTCGACATGCTCGATGAGCACCGGACAAGCCTCCACGCACGCCCCGCAGGTCACGCAGTCCCAGACCGCCTCGTAGGGCATGATCCCGTCGACCAGCGGCGCGGCCATCGCGGCGCCAGCGGGGATCGGCGCGGGCAACCCGTGCGTCTCGCGCACGATCGGCGAGTTCGGGATGATGTCGATGGTCTGCTCGGCGGCCTCGGCGAGGTCCCGGATGCCCATGATCATCGTCTTGGGGTTGAGCGGCTTGCCCGTGTTGTAGGCCGGGCAGGCCTCCTGGCAACGGCCGCATTCGGTGCACGTGAAGCCGTCGAGGACGTCCTTCCAGCCCAGGTCCTGGAGCGTCTTGAGGCCGAACGTCGCGGTCTCGTCCTCCAGGTCCATGACCGGCAATTCGCCGCGCGGGGCGAGCTTGCGGAACCAGATGTTGATGAAGCTCGTGTACACGTGGAAGTGCTTGTTGGTCGGGATGTACAGCAGGAATGCTGCCAGCACGATGACGTGCGCCCACCACAGGACCAGGAACAGCGTCTCACTGAGCGTCTCGCCGAGGGGCGCCACGACGGCCCCCAGCGGGTTGGCGATGATCGCGCCCTCGATCGGGCCGTGCGCGGCGACCTCGAAGACCTGGGCGAAGAACTCGGTGGAGACCACGAGGGTGATCATGGTCAGGACGCCCAGGCCGGTCCGGCCCAGGGTCAGGCGCGCCGGCCGTGCGACCAGCCGCCGCCAGAACATGTAGCCGAGCATCAGCAAGACGGTGATGGCCAGGATGTTCTGGATAGCCACCAGCGCCGTCCACAGGATGCCGTCCAGCGGCCAACCGACGACGGCGCGCAACAACCCGCCGGTCACGATATCGATGTTGGCGGTGAGCAGCAGCGTGGAGCCCAGGAAGAACGCGTAGTGGGCGATGCCGGCCCATGCCCAGCGGAACATCTTGGTCTGCAGGAACGCGTAGCGGATGAGGCCCCAACTGCGCCGGCCCACCTCCGCGAACCCGACGGGCCCGGAAGCTTGGACCGCGGTGAACACCCGCAGCCGGCGGGCGATGACGAACAGGAAGAGCGCGAAGGCGCTCCAGAAGATGACCAGCGCGAGCGGGTAGTACGGGATCTCGGCGTAGGCCGTGAACATCAGTCCGGCCCTCCGCGACCGCCGTCCACGGGCCGCTCCCCGTGGTCATACGGCCCGGCCAACGTCTCGATGGCGTGGTCCAGCACCGCTTCGATGGCGGTCAGCGAGTCCAGCGCGCCGCGCGGGCTGCCCGGCGTGTTGACGATGAGGGTTCGGCCGCGGATGCCCACGACGCCCCGGGACAGGTCGGCCATCGGGGTGCGTGCCCGACCGGCGGCGCGCATCGCCTCGGCCAACCCGGGCACTTCGTAGTCGATGACGGCCTGGGTCGCCTGCGGCGTCACGTCGCGCGGGGTCAGGCCCGTGCCCCCGGTCGTGACGATCAGCTCGTTCGTCTGCGCCGCCTGGATGAGGGCCGCCTCCAGCTGCGCCCGCTCGTCCGGCACGACCTGCTGCTCGACATCGAAGCCGAGCGCCTCGAGGCGCTGCGCGAGCCCGGCGCCGGAGGTGTCCTCGCGAACACCAGCCGCTGCGCCATCGCTCGCCGTGATCACGAGCGCTCGCCTCATCCCGGTCGCTTCCTCCCCTTGCCGATGCGCCCCGCGGAGCGATCACCGGGCTTCGGGCCGCTGGCCGCCTGAGCGGCGGCCGCCGCGTCGTCCTCGGCGGTCCGTGGCCGGTTCCAGTCGCCCGATGCGCCACCGCTCTTGGATAGCAACCGGACGGCGCCGATCTCCACCCCGCGCTCCACGCCCTTGACCATGTCGTAGACGGTCAGGGCCGCCACGGATGCCGCGGTCATCGCTTCCATCTCGACACCGGTCTGGCC
>Ga0163151_10009302_pt1 | contig 10728 bp, 6 predicted proteins | sample OliLakLV19MP5IB2_FD_145596 | JGI IMG/M metagenome (GOLD analysis project Ga0163151, IMG submission 145596) | Freshwater microbial mat bacterial communities from Lake Vanda, McMurdo Dry Valleys, Antarctica - Oligotrophic Lake LV.19.MP5.IB-2 | ecosystem: Environmental > Aquatic > Freshwater > Lake...
TTGGATTGCACGTTGATTTCTGGGCTCATCGTTGCCATCGCCACCGCAGTGCGGCCGGAAGGGCGCGTGTCACCGCGCCGCACTCAGGGCACTGCTTGCCGGGCGCGCACTCGTAGTCGCAGTCGCAAAGATACTCTTCCGGACCAATCCGCTCGCGAACCGCAGCGCGATATGCGCCGATCATGGCAAAGACCCCACCCAGCGCCGGCGTACCGAGCAAAACCAGACACCAACCAAGCGTCGGCAACGCGGGTGCTGAAACGCCGCCTCGAATGGTCCGGGTAGACACAACAGTGATGATCGAGACTACCCAGACAGTTCCGTAGGCCCAGAGCACGCCCCGCATGAGACAATGTGTCAACGCGGAGCCCCGCTCGGCACGGACGTTCCGATGATTCCAATAGCCCGGCTTGAACGCGAGACGGCAGACCCATCGACCGACGTGCACGCCGACGAATAGACTGGCCGCCGTAAGAACGACCGCAAAGGCGTAAATGCCTCCCATGAACTGAATCGCCTCTCGGCGGGCCGCGCCAACGACCATCGGGTCCATGGTCAGGAGCGACCAGAGTTGCTCGAACACCCGGTGTGCCCAAGTGATCCATCGCGCGATGGGGGGCTGGACATTCAACTCCCCATCCCGTTCCGCGGGTAAGGTCTGCCAGAATGCCCACCCCACCAACACGGCCTTGACGGTTGCAAATACGAGCATTGCCCAAAGGGGATAGCACAACAGCCCCAGGAGGCCGAAAGCGATCCGACCACTGCTCCGGACCCCGCTCGGTTGCTGCGACATAAACGCGGGTGCGGAACTCTCGTCCCGCATCCGCGCAGTTGTTAGTACCAGTACGGAGTTTCACACGTCCCCGGGCACCACGCGGGAGGGGCTCCCGGGGAGTAGCCGCCGCCGATGCACGAGCCTGCCGGGCTGCAACCGGCCGGAGTGTGCGTGCATACTTCGCGCATGGGGGTCGTCGTTGGCATTCCCGGGCCGGGGATCACCGGGTCGCGGTAACAGGTGCATGAGCCTTGGGCACCGTTGCGACAGACCCAGGTAGGGGTTGTTCCGGGGGGCACGCAAGGGGTCGTGCCAGTCCCCGGCACCGCGTCGGTCGCTTTGCAACCAAAAACAGTTGATAGCACAAGCACTGTGACGGCGCCCGACGCGGCGAGGCTGAGCGTGGACAACGGCACCCCTCCAACCCGCGTTGCCGACTCCGCCCACAACCTTGTGGACGCCGCCGACGACACGCGACTTGCCAAAGCCGCGCCGAACGCGTGGAGGTCGCGGGCGTCTGTTCCGCTGCGGGCAACGACCACCGAGCTCGCTACATGCGCAACGAGGGTGGCGTTCAGGAAGGCCGCCGGGACGACAGCCACCGCACAGAGTGCCAGGGCACACCAGAACACCCGGATGATTGAGCGGCGAAACGACATAGAAGAAGTTCTTCGCCCGGATCACCGGGCGACAAGCGGGTCACCAAGTTCCGCAGCACTTGAACTGCAAAGCCAGCGCATGAACTCCCATTATTGCCGGGAAGGAAGAATCCGGCGCACATCTCTACTACGGCCTCATGAATCCAGCGGTATCATCAGGAACCACCGTGCCAGCGCGGCCGTGCCCAGGTAACCGCCTGCCGGCCCCCAAGTCATCCACAAGCACATACCCCCAACAATCGCGGCCCCCACGAGCAGCGAGGTGCCGAGCCAGCGCCTTCCCAGCTTCGAGGCGATGTTCTCGACCGAATGCACGAACCCGCAGTCCATACACATCCCGGTGCCAGCTTGGCCGGACAGTAGGTAGCCGCACCGCTGGCATCGCGCCGTCGATGCCCGCAGTTGCCACTCGACGGTCAGGTCGAAACTCGCGGCGATGAGCCCTAGACATGTTGCCAGCCAGGGTATGGCCCACCGCGACGCCGTGTGCATCTCGAACACTCCCGCGCCAAACCGCATCCGCGGATACGCCGCGTACCATACAAGCAGCGTCCCGGGCACGAGAACAATGGCACCGAGTATCGCTCCCCGCAGCGATGCCGTCGGCAAAGTGGCGCTCCGAAGGCTCCATTCATTCCCCAGTCTTGCAGCCACAAGCCGCGGAATAGTCACTCCGGCAAGGAACCCCGCCAGGCTGATCGCCGCAACCGATGCCAACACGAACCCCATGCTGCTGTCGACCCCGATCGACCGATCTTGATGCCGCCCCAGCCCGCGCCACGAGCCCCTGCCGGCCACATTGATAAACCGTTGGTAGTCTTCAGGCCTCCCCATGTAAGGATCGTAAACCGGCGTGCTTTGCCCAAGAACATCCGTGTAGATATATCGGTATTGAGCGCCCGGTATCGGCGCGGGGGCGTCCATCAAGAACTCGGCGAACCGGAGCGTCGCCGCGTGCCAACAAAATGTCGACAGCAAGCACGCCGCGATCGAGATGCCGACGACGGTGATGGAACGCGTGTTCAATGCAGAGTCCATGCTATTGGTGGCGCGCGCATTCCTGTGCGCGCCACCCGAGAAGTCAGTAGTAATATTCGATACCGGGGGCACCCCAAGGGCAGGGCGCGGTTCCTGTGGGTCTGGCGGGTGTGGTCGACCCGCAGAAACCAGGCGTGGTGCATATCAAGCGCTGCTTGATGACCGTCGGCATCCCCGCTGGCCAACCTGCCGGAGCCGGAATGCACCATAACCACAAGTCGGAGAAACAGCGGCACGTCGTTCCGGTCAACGTGGTGACATCGCGGCAGACCCAGTTCGTCTGTCGACCGGGCGGCGTTCCCAGAGGTGCCGTTGGTGGCGCCGGGATCGGAACCCAGACTGGCGTTGGACAGTTTGCACAGGTGGGCGGAGCTGGGAACGGGCCACCCGCGACGGTGCCCAAACAGCCGAACCGATTGTGATACCGCACCGTCGTCCCGACGACATACCCGCTGTGGCTCGCCAGCAGCACCGTGGCATCAAGCGGTGACTCAAGACCAAACGGCCCATCGAGCGTGCCATCGGTCGCATCCAGCAGCACGAACGCATCGTCGAACGTCACGCCCACCAGCGGCAGCGAGCCGAACACGCCGAAGGACGCATCCACGCGCCAGGCCGTCGCGGTGCTGCCCTGGTCGAACAAGAACTGGACGACGCCTTCCTCGAAGCGGTCGGCGTGGCTCAGCGCCCCGGTGATGAGCGCCTGCGTCTGCGTCACACCCTTGGACGCCTTGGCGTTCGCCGGTTCGTTGGTCGGCGGCGCGGACGGGTCGACCAAGGACTTGGCATCGGCGACCGGCATGCGAATTAGCGCTCTGGCGTCAAATGAAAAGCGAAGCCCGGGCATTCCGGCATGGTAGATGTTCGCACGGACGACCGAGGCTCCGCTGGAAGCCTGAAGCAACCGAGTTTCGCCGATCTTCAACGCGCGGACATCCACTACTCGAACCCACTCGGTTGATGTCGGTTCGCGGGTAAACAACCACGCCGTTGGGGGTCGGTCGGAGGGAGCTGGGATCAACAACACGTCCACGGTTTCGGAGTCGATCTGAAATGCCCAGTTTGGCGAGGGGACGAGAAGCGGAGAACTCGTGCTGCCGCGGTCAGCGAATGCGGCCAGAGTCATTGACCCGCGGTTGGCGTCGATGGTCCGAGCCACCGTGACGATGGCTGCGGCTCCGATCGCGCTTATCACAACCAGAAAGACCCCGAGCGACAGGAACAATCGCTTTGCACCCATTATTGGAACTACTCCCCAACCGCACTCCGGACACATGCCCTTGATCACCGGATAGTCACAAACCGGGCAGGTGCCGGCGTTCAACGCCGATGAGTGCGCGAGCTCTGCCGTACGAACCACGGCGCTCGCTCCGTGAAAGAGAAAGACCAGCAACACCAACATCAACAGGGGAAGCAGCGGCGCGCCCAGATAATCGGTCGGATCAGATTGAGACCTCAGATCGTATGTAAGTGCCGCACAGAGAGCCGGAATCGCTACCACATGGGCAGCGATGAGTACCAGAGAGTGAACCAGACCGACATGCGGCCCTGTTGCTCCAGCGTGTGGCACCTTGAGCAAGAGGCTCGTCGCCGATGTACCTAGACGCCGCGCCCATAATGCCGTACCGAGCGCTGCGACCACCGTCACAACAATCGTCGCAACAGCAACGAGTCCCAATGGAAATGGGGCTCGAATGGGCCCGATCAGCCCAATCGTCTGCTGCGTTGCCGCACGCTCGCCAAACTCTGGATCCGCCCATGACAACTCCGCCTCTCCGGGGCGTGTCGCGCCAAAGAGCCACTCAAGGTGCGACAGGTGCAGATCGGCAACGGTGCGTGAACCGCGCGACAGAACATTCAAACGCGTCAACACCCAATCCGTCTGAAGGTGCGCCAACGAGTTCGTTAGCACCAAGAGAATGAGAACACTTGTGAGACACAACACGAACGTGGCCAAGATGCGCATTGGAACCTCATGCGAAAGCCGCGCTGTTCCTTGAAAGGGAACAGCGCAGCAACTGACTGCCTACCAAAAATAAGTCTCCGTCGGAAGGCACGTCGAAGAGCCAGGTGGCGAGAGCGGATTGAAATCGGCGGGCGCGGTCGGCGGCGGACACCCGCCCGCCCCCGGGGTGACGCACTTGTTACGCACCCAGATCAGCCTGCCGGGCATGGTGAACTGCCCGTAGGCTGTGCAAACGCAGAATCCGTTGCTGACGGCGCAATCATAGTTGCTCCACCACGAGGGTCTGCTCGGCTGCATCTGAAAGGGAACATTCTCGGTCGGAGGGAAGATCCAGAACGGGGGCGTCGCACCGGGCCATCGCGGGCCACTGCCAGGTGGGGGCGTAGTACGCCAGCTGGGCGCGGCAACCGCGCCACAACCCCCGACGATGTGGAACCGCACGGTCGTGCCCGCGACATACCCGCTTTGGTTTGCCAGCAGAACCGTCGCATCGAGAGGCGAGGTGAGCGCGAACGGCCCATCGAGCCTGCCGCTGGTCGTGTCGAGCAGCACGAACGCGTCATCGAACGTCACGCCCACGAGCGGCAGCGAGCCGAACACGCCGAAGGACGCATCGACGCGCCAGGCCGTCGCGGTGCTGCCCTGGTCGAACAGGAACTGGACGACGCCTTCCTCGAAGCGGTCGGCGTGGCTCTTCTGCCCGGTGATGAGCGCCTGCGTCTGCGTGATGCCCGCCGCGGCCTTGGCGATCGCCGGTGCGGTGTCCGTGAGTTTGCCGATGGTTTGCAGCGTCGCCGCGGCGACTGTCGCCGCCACCTGTCCCGCCGCGTTGGCGCCCGTCAGCGCCTCCCACGGCAGATTCGTCGAGACCAGGTGCGAGCCTTCCATGCCCCAGACGGTGTTCGAGGTGTTGGGTGCCGCGTTGATGAGGTTGAAGTGCGCCTGCGTGCCCGCCGGGTTGCTGACCGCATCGGTCCTGAACTTCCACTGCGTCATCGCCTCGCGCAGCGCTGCGGCCACCGCCGCGTCGCCCAGGCCGGGCTGAATCTCAACAAGGCCGTCGCACGCCTGCGCGCCCATCACGCCGAGCGTTTCGAGCGTCCGTCTCGCGCCCCGCACGGGGAGAAACAGCGGGTCGTTCATCGCGGCCTTGGTGAATGTGAATGTGCCGGGCGTCACGAGGGTTCCCGCATCAACGCGTGCCCAGTAGTGCGTTGCCCACTGGGCCAACTGGGCCTTGTCCGCCGCGTCGATCGTGCCGTAGTACACGCTGGACTGAGCCGGGGCGATGCTCGCCCCCAGCATCACCGCCGCGGCGGCGATGCCAAAGCCCCAAAGCCCCAAAGGCCCGGAGGCCCGGAGGCCCGGAGGCCCATTGACTGTACAGCCGGCTTGACGATGTTCCATCTGCAACTCCTTTCGGGGGAAGCCGACGATCGGTTGCCGACACGACAAGCGTCGAATACCGATCGCCACCTCGTCTAGTCGTGGCTCGATGGCTCCGCGTGAGGAAACGGAACGAAAAAAGTGCGGATTGTTCCGAAACGGGGGGAGAGGGTGCGTGCGAGTGCGCGCAAAAAAGGCCCCCGGGAACGTGGCAAACCCGGGGGCCCGAAGGTTCTCAGAATGGCCGATTCCGTCCGCCGGTTTGGGTCATGGACAGCCGGAGAACCACTCCGAGAGGAAACTGAATATATCCGCCACGCCGACCTGACCCGAACCGTCAAAGTCGGCGATGCAGACAGGAACCGCGCCGTTCGTGAACATGTCCCCGCCGTTGCGCACGGCGATGAGCATCGCAAAGTCGTTGGCCTCCAGCAGGCCCGGGACCTCCGAGGTGGGCGTCCAGTCCGGGTACGTCGAGCTCGGGAAATCGCTCATCGCAAAGCCCTCGTTGCCCAGGCGGTAGCACTCATCCTCCGGGCACCTTGGCGCGGCGAACGCGAAGTACGCGTCGTTGTTCGGGCCGGGGCTCCCGATCCCCGCCGCCGCGATCCAGTACGTCTTGCCGCTCTCGAACGTGAACCCATCAAACTCCGTGAACTTGAAGCGGAACAACCGGAAGTCGGGGCCGATGGGCGCATCGATCGTCAGGCCGAGGAACTCTGCGTCATCGGGACCCGCAACGATGTCGAAGTCCAGCGGTTCATCCGCTGGCTGGACGCGCTCGGGGTCTTCGAGGCAGGCGGTTTCATAGATCTCAAGGCGTGCCGCCGCCGGGGTGCAGTTGGTCCAGATATACGCCTCGATGAGGCAGGGCACAACGGGGTCGGTCTCGCACGGGCTGATCGTGACATCATCGGCCGCGCGAGCCTGGTTGAGAGTGCTGGTGAGATCGACCGACCGCGCCCCGTACTGCGCGATGACCAGCCCGGCCGGTTGGGGCGGAGCCTTGAACGTGCTGGCATCGAGGACGATCTTGCACCGCTCTCCCTGCACGCAGAAGTTCAGGTCCGAGCAGCCGATGCAGGCGCCCGGTCCCGAACAACTGAGCCGCTCCCACTCCGCCCCCTCGGAGTCCTGGAAGTGCGGCAGGGCTCCCTTCACAAACAGCGGCGGGTCATAGGGGGGCACCATGCTCGGCGAGCCCGTTGTCCCCCAGTACCAGACATCCGTCCCGCCCTGCGACTGATCTCCGAACATCACGAAAGATGCCCAGTACGGCTTGCCGCCTATGAGGCACAGGCCCGGCGTTTCGGCCACCACCCGCCAGACATCGCCCGGCACGCCCGTGGTGATCTCGCCCAGAAAACCATCTCGCGGCAGAAAGATCGGAAACTCCGCGATCTCCTCGCCGGGCGCACCGTTGCAGTCGGTGAAAATCTCAAGGCGTCCGAGCGGCGCATCAAAGTTGTACGCGCTCAGCGGATTTGAGACGATGAAGACCGCCTCCATCCACTCGATCATGTGCGCGAAGTTGGGCTCGAGATAAAAGTCGTCCGCCGTGACGTGGTGCAGGCCGGGCGGGGGCGGGCGCAGCGGCGCAACCTGGGAAACGGTGCCGCCCCGATTGTCGAAGTCGCCGTTGTCCCAGATGCAGCAGCCCGCGGAGTCATCGGAGTACAGGATGGAGATGTTGCCGGAGGTCCATGTGCCGTCGGGCTCTGACGGGCCGGGCACGAGGCGGTCGTCGACCGCCTCGAAGAACTCGATGCCCAGGCGGCCATCGGGCAGGGTGATCCAGTTCGCCTCCGCGACCGGAGCGGGCGCGAGGTCCAGCATCGCATTGTTCGAGGTCACATCGATCGCGGCCGTAATGGAGGCGTTGTCGGAGTTGAAGAGGCGGAACCCGATGTCGGGATTGGCGGGAGTGCCGATGTAGGTGAACGCCGCGTCGTAGCCATAGCCCTGAATCTGAGTGCCCGGCGGGAACAGGAGTTCGAGCACCGTGTTCGTGGGTGCGGACCCATCGGTGTTGTTCACGGTCGTGATGCTGTTGATCACGCTGACATCGACCTGGCGCACCAGCCCCGTCGACCGCCCGCCCACGCCACCGCCCACGCTCCCTCCGGGGAGTGGAACCACTGGTGAATCGAACAGCCGCTGTGTCGGAGGTTGCTCAGCCGCTGGCCCGGGCACGGAAGCGCGGAGCCCACCCGTGGCTGCACAAGCGAGCGCGGCGACAAGAACGTACTGCATGGATGGCATGGTGTTCTGCTCCCTACAAAAATCACGCTCTAAAAACCGCGCTCCGGGCAGCCGCGCTCAGCGACCGAACCAAAAGCCCTCGGCTTCATTCGAGGAGAGCAGCAACATAGCAGGAACAGGGGATGCGACGCTATTCCCCGAATGGGGGATTTTGCGTAAAATTTCGCAAGAAAATAAGATCATTTGGATCTTCTGTCTTCGTGGTACAGTCGCATTCACAACTACCCATCAATAGGCTTATATATAATCACCTAATCTGGCTACTTTCTGAGTGGTTTTATCGGAGGTCAATCGCCAATTGTGGTTCCAAAATAGGATAACTATCCCAAAAACAAGGGATATTTATTCAAAAGACATTAGCCACATCTGGGGGGTTGTCTATAAAGCAGGTGGCCGTCAACTTGGGATCAGGGGCATCCGCCGAACCACTCACTCAGGAACCGGAAGATGTCTGAGACATCCACATCTCCGTCACCTTCGGCATCGCCCAAGCACTGTTCGCCGGGTACGGGATCGCCGGTTTCAGTGGTCCCTGATGAGGGCTCGTGAATCGCCACCAGGAACGACAGATCACGCGGAATCTGAAGCATGTTCTCAACCGGCCCCCAGTTCAGGGAAGCACTGGCGCGGAATGCGCTTTGTGAGATCCGGAGGGCGCACACGGGGATGTCGCAGGATGCTGCATTGGCCGCGAAGAGCGCCCGCTGGTTGAAGCCGCCGCTGCCCTGCACAGCAACCGAGAGCCAGTAGTTGCGACCATCGGGCAGGAACCACCCAGGGTCGTGGACCTGCACCGTGTAGGCGCGGAGCGAGGCACCGGCGATGCTGACGTTGTAGCCGAGGTCGATGACCTTGGAGAACGGGCTTGCGAACAGCGGTGTCCCCGCGGGCAGGGAGCAGTCGTTGCGCAGGACTTCGACCACGCCGCGAACCGGCGAGCAGTTGGTGTAGACCGTTGCCTCGATGAAGCAGATGCGATCGCCGCCTTCGTCGGCGCACGGTGGGACGCGGAAGTTGTCGGCAGCGCGAGAGTCGGAACTTGTCGTTGAGATGAGGGAGGGAACACCGGTAAGTGCGGGATCGCTTTGGGGCTGCGGCGGTCCGTTGTCGTGGAGAATCTTGCAGGACTCGCCGCGGATGGTGAAGGCAAAGTCCGTGCATCCGCACCCGGCCTCGGCGGAGGTCGTCCAATCCGGAACGCCCTGCGAGGGCGCGCGGAAGACGGCGGGCTTGCCGCGGATGGAGTTGGAGACGCCGGGCGGTGGCGGAGGAGTGGGGGGCGGTGCTCCGCTGGTGCCCCAGTACCAGTTGTCGGAGCCGTCGAGGCTGCCGATGCCCACCGCGCTAACCCAGTAGGAGCGGCCGCCGCGGAGCCACAGGCCCGGCGTGGCCGCTTCGAGCGTGAGAACTCGCAGTCCCTGGAAGAGCGTGCCCGTATCGCCGACTGCCGAGGTGAATGAGTGCAGGAGTGTGCCGGGCCGACCGTCGCAGTCGTCGTACACCTCGATCAGAGCGTTGAGGAAGAGCGAGTCTGAGAACATGGTCGCGCTGATGGAGTCGATGCGGTGAATACCGCGGTAGAGATAGAAATCGTCAGCGGTACGGGTGTCGCCGATCCACGATGAGTTGTGCGACGGAAGTCCATCGCGCTCGTCAAATGCGCCGTTGTCCCACAGGCAGTCCGACTCGCGCAGGCTGCCCGGCCCCACGAGCGGGACGATGGAGGCGAGCGTGCCGGCCGCCTCAAGAGCCGCCGCGAGGCGGGGGTTCGCGCTGTGGCCGACCTGCATGGTCGCGGCATAGTCGAGTAGCACGATGTGGCCGGTCGCGCTGAGCGCGATCGCGTGACCGCGCCCGTCAACAGTGCCCGAACGCAGGTCGACGCCGGGAACGAGCGCCGAGAGGTCCACGCCTGAGACGATGGTCGGCGGGATGCCCGGACGTGCATCGATCTGCAGGATGCTTGCGCCGCCAAGGACAACCAGGTGGCCGGTGAAGGGGTCGAAGGTGATGGCGCGGGGGAACTCAAGGCCGGTCAGCAGCCGCGTCGTCGCAAAGGTGTTCATGTCGATGATGCCGAGCGTGCCCGAGCCCGGCGCAGCGCCGGTTGAAACGTAGTACGCCCTTCCGTGCGCGAAGCACAGTTGGGCGATGGCGGTATCGGGGCCTGAGATTGTGAACGCGACCCCTTGCGCAAATGGGGAGAGTGGGACGCGCGCGATGCGTCCCGCTCCCGTCCCCCCCGCGCTGGTGCATACCGCCCATACGCGATCGGCGACCACCGGGTCGATCGCCACTTGGGTTGCGGTGAGCGACCCGGCACCGGGCGACACGGTGATGGCGACACCCGAGTTGAGGCGTACCTTGTGGATCGCGCCGGGCGACAGCGCGCCGCCAGCGACGACGGCATCGCCATCGGGCGCGATGCACAGACCATCCGCACCCCCACCCGCCCATCCCCCGGGCGGGGCGATATCCGATGGCGGGCCGAGCATGAGGGTGGGGGCGGGCGAGCGCGAGTAGGTGAGTGTCACAGCGCGCAGCGTGCCCGTCGGCGCAGCGCGGGTGTAGAGAACCTCGCGCTCAAACACCGTCTGCGCGCGAGCGAACGCCGGTGAGAACGCCAGCATCGACCACAC
>Ga0163151_10009310_pt1 | contig 10722 bp, 8 predicted proteins | sample OliLakLV19MP5IB2_FD_145596 | JGI IMG/M metagenome (GOLD analysis project Ga0163151, IMG submission 145596) | Freshwater microbial mat bacterial communities from Lake Vanda, McMurdo Dry Valleys, Antarctica - Oligotrophic Lake LV.19.MP5.IB-2 | ecosystem: Environmental > Aquatic > Freshwater > Lake...
ATGCAAGCCGTGCGTGCAGGGCTTGTAAAAAATTGGCGCGAGTATCCACACAACTATGTGAAAATTGAAGTAGAGCGAGCGGTCGAGCGCGCTGTTGAACTAAACGCGTTGCTCGAAGGCGTTCTGTACGCTTGTTACGAGCGCAGAAAAAGACGTGGTCAGCAAAGCTGACCACGCCACTTGTCGAATGATTGCGTGATCTTTGAAACCTACTGTGGCTGTCCACCGGGCAGGAAGCCTTCAAGCTTGCGCGCCCGCACCGTCACTTCGCCGCGACGCTTGGCCCCTCGATCCACGTGATCTGCTCGTAAGATAAGAACTTCCACTTGTCCTTCGGCAGAGCGATGAACAGTTTTGTTTCCATCGGAACCACTAGCTCAGGATTCGTCACCCTATACGCGCGCCCGTCGGACATGAAAATCCGAAAGGTCTCAAATGGCTCGGCGTCGAGCAGCTCCTGGATGGTTCCGGGATCAATCATGCAACCATTCTACCGCGGCTCCCCGCCGGGCAAGAAGCCCTCGAGCTTGCGCGCCCGTACCGGGTGCTGCAGCTTGCGGATGGCCTTGGCTTCGACCTGCCGCACGCGTTCGCGCGTCACCTTGAAGATTCGGCCCACTTCCTCCAGCGTATAGGTGTAGCCGTCGCCGATGCCGTAGCGGAGCTTGATGATCTCTCGCTCGCGGTAGGTGAGGGTCTTGAGGACCTGCTCGATTTTATCCTTGAGCATTTCCTGCGTCGCCGACTCCACCGGGTTTTCGGCCTTTTCGTCCTCGATGAAATCGCCGAAGTATGAATCTTCTGATTCACCGACGGGGCGATCCAGCGAGATCGGGTGACGCGAAATTTTCAGCACGCGGCGCGTTTCGCTGACCGTCATCTTCGCCTTTTTGGCGATTTCTTCGATCGTCGGTTCGCGGCCGAACTCCTGCATGAGGGCTTTGCTGATGTTGCGCAGCTTGCTCATCGTCTCGATCATGTGCACCGGAATACGAATCGTGCGGGCATGGTCGGCGATAGCGCGGGTGATCGCCTGGCGAATCCACCACGTCGCATAAGTGCTGAACTTGTACCCGCGGCGGTATTCGTATTTATCGACCGCGCGCATCAGGCCGGTGTTGCCTTCCTGAATGATGTCCAGAAAACTCAACCCGCGGTTGCGGTACTTCTTGGCGATCGACACCACCAGCCGCAAGTTGCCGCCCGACAGTTTGCGCTTGGCGTCTTCGTATTTGTTGAAGATCTTGCGGGTCTGGATGACGCGCTTCTGCAGGTTCTGCGCGTCTTCCAGCACCAGGTCTTCAAGACCCGAAATTTCCTGCTGGCAGACTTCCAGGTCTTCGCCAGGATCTTTCACTTTGCTCAAATCTTCGATTCGGCTTTCCAACTCCACCATCTTGGTGCTGATGCTGTTGAGCTTCTTCATCAGCGGCGTGACTTTGCTGGTGCGCAGCGACAACTCTTCCAGCAATTTCACGCAGCGGCGACGCCGGCGGCGGATGGCGGTGTTGAACGGCTCGTGGTCCTTTTTGTTCTTCGTCGCGCGCATCGTTTCCCAGTCGCGCCGATTGCGATCGATCATCTCGCGAATCGTGCGAACGTTCTGCGGAATGCGCTGGCCGATCGTGCCTTTGTCGGCCTGATCTTCGGCGGTGCTGATCTTCATCGTGCGGTCGAACGGCAGGTCGCCGTCGTCCACCTGCTGCAGAATGTCGACCGCCGCCTGAATGCAATAATCGCTTTCAAGCACGCGGCTGCGGAAGATCTTGCGGGTAATTTCGATTTTTTTGGCGAGATGAATTTCCTGCTCGCGGGTGAGCAGGGGGATTTCGCCCATCTGCGTCAGGTACATGCGCACCGGATCATCGATGCGCTTGTTGCCGGCTTCGGCCAGTTCTTTTTGCAGATCGACTTCGATTTCTTCTTCGTCGTCTTCGGCTTCGTCGCCCTGATCGGCGATGGTGGGAAGCGGAATCGGTGGGATGATCTTCTCCGGCAGCACCAGCGGCGCGGCGGTGACGACGGATTTGATTTCTCTCACAGACTTCATGGCCTTGCGGGGCTTTTTTTCAAAGTCCGAAACGTCGGCCTCGTCGATGAGCTTGATGCCCATCTCGTCCATCATCTGTAAAAGCGAATCGAGCTTCTCCGGCGAAACCACCTCGTCGGGCAGCTTGTAGTTCAGTTCTTCATAAGTCAGGTAGCCTCGGTCAGTGCCGAGTTCGAGGAGGTGGCGCACTCGGTTCTCGACCTCTTCGGGAGAACCGGAACCAATCAAGGGAGTTTCAAGAACGGGTGGAGCGATTTCCTTCATAGCCATAGCGGGTCCAAACTTTCAACACGATCCTACGGCACGGCGGCACGGGCCAAGAACCTCGGGGGTATTCCCGATTCCTGTAACGAGTGCTCCAGCAGACGTGCCGGCTATTCAGTTGTACACAAACAAGAGCGATGTCTTGCCCTGGCAGGGGTCAGACAACGCACCATTCCACTTTCAACGCAATCAAACCGGTGCTGCGCGAGTGGAGTCCTGACCGATGGGGACCGTCCGATACGCGCAGTCCGACAATTCTACAACAATCCGCGTCGCATGTCGGGTCGGGCGGATTTTTCTGCCAATTGACGCAACAAAGCGATGTCCGGGTCTTCACGTCCCGCATCGCTGCCCACATCGCTACCCGCATCGTCTCCGACATCGTCGCCGGTGGTCGCCGAAACCCTTCCTTCGACCGCGCCGGCGCGAATTTGGGCCAGATTTGCCGCCGATGCCGCCCGCAGCCGGGCCCCGTGAACGTGTTCTACGGCTCCGTCGAGCGTTTGTTCTACGCTGGTGAAGCTTTCAACCTCGTTTACGACGTCTATGGCCAACTGTTTCAGTTCGTCCGAAGGCAGATCGGACAACAATTGTGCGAATTCCGGCTCGCCGTCGTGCCGGCAAACGTCCCAGAATATGTCGGCCAGTTGCCTGCGAAGGCCGATCGCAAAATCTACCGGCTGAATATCCTTCTGCAACGTCAGCCAGCGATCAGGCTTCAACATCACTCCGCCGAGCAGGTGGCGTTCGGCCCGTACCTGCGCTGTCACTTCCTCTACGCCATTATCCGACATCGTCGGCCATGGCACTTCTGTGCCTTGAGCCACATCCGTCATCCGCGGCGTCGATCGCGCAGGCTTTTGGCGGCTCGACCGGAACCGCCTATGCAGTTCTTCGACCGGCATGCCGGTTAATTTTGCCACACGGCCCAATGCCGTGCCCCAGCGAAGGTCATCCACCGGCCCAGCGCCCCGCGCGCCTGCCAGCACATCTAAATACGCCGCCACCGCGTTCTGTTCGCCCGTCAAACTGCCCGCCGACTCAAACTGCTTTTGCATCAGTCGCCACTTAAACGTCAGTGCATCGCTGGCACCGGCCAGAAGCGCGTTAAACGCCTCCAAGCCGTCACGCATGATAAACTCATCCGGATCCAGCCCTTGCGGAATCGCCGCGACGGCGATCTCGATCGGCTGGGTCAGGAACAGTTCCACCGTGCGATTGACCGCCGCATCGCCGGCGGCGTCGGCATCGAACAGCAGCACGATCCGGTCGGCAAACCGCCGCAGGATGCCCACATGCTGCTCGGTCATGGCGGTGCCCAGAATGCTCACCACGTTGGTGGCGCCATACTGATGGGCCATGACCACATCGGTGTATCCTTCAACCACCGCCACCGTGCGGGTTTCTACAATCTTTTGCTTGGCCAAATCCAATCCAAACACAGCTTTGCTCTTATGAAACAAAGGCGTTTCGGGGCTGTTGAGATACTTCGCCGGCGCGTCCGACCCGGGCATGACGCGCCCGCCGAAGGCAATCGTTCGGCCGGTTTCATCGCGGATGGGGAAGATCACGCGATTGCGAAACGTATCGTAAAACCCCGTTCCGCCATCGCGTTGTTTCACCAACCCTGCAAGGTGCAACACGGCGGGCGGAAACTTTTTCGACAGCGCCGTTAGCAGGCCGTCCCAGCCCTCGGGCGCGAACCCGACGCTGAACTTCCGCAACCATTCCGGCGTGAACCCGCGCGATGCCATGTACTCGCGCGCCGCTTTGCCGGTGGTCGCATGCTGCATGAACTTGTCAAAGAGCGCCACCGCCGTCGAATGAGCTTCCAGCAACTGTTGCCGCTCGCCCGCGTTTTTTCTCTGCTCTCCGCCCTGCGGCAAATCAATCCCTGCCGCCCGGGCGAGAATGGCCAGCGATTCGCGAAACTCCACCCGATCGCGCTTCATCACAAAATCAAAACACGTCCCGCCGGCCTTGCACCCGAAGCAGTAAAACATCTGCTTGCCCGGGTCCACCGTAAAGGAAGGCGATTTTTCCTGGTGAAAGGGGCAAAGTCCGACATATTTAGCCCCGCGGCGGGTGAGCTTGACGCTCTGCCCGATCAACGTGACGATGTCCGTCGCCGACAAAACCCGCGATTTTCCGTCGCCCGATGCGTTCACGTCCCTGCCTCGCACGCGGTTCGGCTTAAGATGCACCGAGCCATGCCAACGCCCCGGCAAAGCCCCCAAGCGGCTCGACCGGATCGAAGTCATTCAAGCGTAAGGAGTTACAAAATCAGCCAAAACGAACTGTTGCCGCACGCCTCAGAGACTATATCCGCCGGCACTGATATATTCAAATATGCCGGTATTAATGACAGCGTAAGTGTAGTCCAATAATAAGCTTATGAACTACAGTATTAAACGCACTAATTGCGCGAAGTCGCAGGTCGGGCACTCACGTGTATTGAGGCTGGACATGCGGCGTTTTCAAGCTGCAAGCTACCAACCCACCACCGACCTATGACTTCCACGCCAAACTACCCCGCCATCGCTTCGAGTTTGGCGCGATTGAGAAGGATCCACAGCCGCCGGACGCGCGCCGGGAGTTGCTGCGGGATTCCGCTTTCCAACGCCTGCCAGTCGGCCGAGTGGGCTTTGACATACGCGTCGACCTCGCTGGCGGCGACGGGCCAATCGAGCGTGAACGGGTCGTCGGTCAGGCCAACCACCGTCGCGATCAACTGACGCTTCGGCGGCCAGCCCTGCGTCATCAACTGTTTGTACCGATCGCGGCCGAGGTTTTTGATCGACTTGATCGATGCCAGCAGCGGCGGAAGGCCGAAATCGCCGAGCGGTGCCTCGACCGGTGTGGATGCGCCGACCGCTTCATAACGCTTCCATTTGCCGTCGGTGCGGCGCAGCGGGTTGATACGGCCGGCGGTGCGATCAAGCTCGGCCACTGTGCTGCGATGGCTCCAGCACACCGCCACGCCCAGCAGTGTTTGCGTCATGTAGCGCGTGGCGAGCAGGTCGGCGGTGTCTTTCGGGCGATCGCCGTCAGGCACGGGTTCATTCGACGTTTCGTAGCGCGCGCCCCACAGGCGCGCGCCGGGAAGGAATTCGGTCATGCCGTTGAGCTGAAGGCTGATGGCCTGCGAAACCGCGCGCTCGACGGCCTGGCGCGAATCGGGTCGATCGAGCACTTCGTGTTCGAGCAGGAGGGCGAACGTGGAATCGCGAAAGTCGGCATCGTCGAGGCGGATGAATCTTTTAGTGCCGTCGGCGCGCAGCCAGGAACCGTTGCCGTGCTGTTTGCGCATCCATCGCGCCGCGCGATCGACGCTGTCGAGCAAAGGTTGGTCGCGGTTGAGTTGCGGATCGAGTACAGCCAACATCAACCCCATGCCGGCGGTCGTACTGGCACGATCAGGGAGCGGGGTGTCGTCGGTTTTGGGGTCGGCGGTTGTACCGAACATGGCCAGCGCGGCGATCTGCCCGCTGGGCGCCTGCGCGGCCATCGCGGCGGCGGCGGATTTTTTTGCGGCATTGGTCAGCGAGGCATCATGAAGCAACTCGCCCGCCCACAACAGCACCACGCCGGCGGCGGGGGAGTTGCCCGGTTCCATCGACACCGGCCGCGCCGCCGTCCCTTTGCCCACCGCCGGCGCATCGCCCCACGCGATGCCGTAGGGCCTTTCAACCGCGTCGGCGATCAACTGCCGGCACTCGGTTTGAAGCTGCGCCGCGTACTTGCCGAGGGGCGCATCAGCGCCGGCCGAACAAATGTTAGCGACCGTAAGCATTACCATGAGCATGGGAGCGAGCAGCGGGATGTTCACTTGTGCGATTCGTGCAACCATGCTCTGATTGTAACCCTGATGCGACGATTCATCATCGACATTGAAACCGAAGGCAACGGCGAGGTCGTCAACCTCTCTTCCAAACTCGCAGAGCACATGCGCCGCGAGAAGGGGGACGGCCTGCTGCACATTTTCGTCAACGGTTCCACCGCGTCGGTGACCACGCTCGAATTTGAACCGGGTTTGGTGAAGCACGATTTGCCCAACCTGCTGCAGCGGTTGATTCCCGATGACATGCCCTATCAACATGAAGCCACCTGGAACGACGACAACGGACACAGCCACCTGCGCTCCACCGCGCTGGGCACGGGGATCACCGTTCCATTTTCCGATGGTAAAATTCTGACCGGCGAGTGGCAACAAGTGGCGTTGATCGATTTCGATACCCGCCCGCGGCGACGCAAGGTGATTTGCACGGTCATCGTGTAAATGATTGCCTGCAACGAACGGAGCGCGTCATGAGCTGTGAGTTGTTTGGAACAGCGCCGGCTGTTGATCGTCGATGGCAGCGGCGGCGGCATCCATATCGCCGGTACCGCCGGCGATGACGTGATCACCATCGACTGCGGCGGCGACGAAGACATCATCACCGAAGGGACACGCCTCGATCACTTTGGGGACCTTTTTGTGTCACCCGATCAATCGACCGATTTTGACGAAACGGAGGATGTGCTGGGCTTGGGATGAGGCCATCGAGCGTTGAATTGTTCAGTTCATTTGAGCAGTTGTAGAAATCGTTCCACCGTTAATCCGGAGTCACGAATGAGCCCCCGCAACAACCCGCGGTCGAGCTCACGGTGGTCTGGGACTGACAGGTTCGCATTTACGCCCGTCTTGGTCAGAACCATGTGGCTGCCACGCTGCCGATTGAATGACCAAAACCACCCCGCTCAAACACTCGGCGAGCGTCGCGTCCACTGACAACGGGCAGTTGCGGCATAGTCGCCCGGGTTAGACGGTCACCAGTTCGATATCGCGCGACAACGTCGATTCAATCTTGTCCTGCTCGGTCTCCAGCCAAGCTTCGATGGCTTCCTTGATGTTGCTAATCGCTTCATCCCGCGTGTTGCCTTGAGACCAGCAGCCACGCAGGGCGGGGACACTTGCGATGAAGCCGCGATCTTCTCCTGGCTCAACGAGGACTTTCAATTTCATGATGTTAAGTATACCCGACGTATTGAGCGCTGAAACAAAAATCCGCAGCTACGTGTGCAATATAGCTGCTCATTGGAGCATCAAGCCACTCCCAATTGCCGCATCAGTTCATCGCCCGGGCGCTGTCTTCGAGTCGCTGAATGAGTTCCTGCGCCTCTTCCGACCGCTCACCGATGTTGCTCGTCCAGGCGAGCATTTCGTTTTTGAGCGCTGCACGTTCGATTCGTCGGCAGGCGCTGATGACGGTGCTGTGGTTGCGTTTGCCCATGCGCATGCCGATCTCGGGAAAGCTGAGTTTGGCGGTTTTGCGAATGAGGAACATCGCCACGCTGCGCGCCAGCGAGATCGTCCGCTGGCGTCGGCCGGACATGAGGTCTTTGTGGTCCAGGCCGAAGTAGGCACAGACGCTGACCAGGATGTTGTCGGGGCGCACCGGCTGCACCATCAGCCGATCAAGGTCGCCCAGCGCCTCTTGCGCCAGTTGCAGGTCGGCCTGTTTCTGTCCGGACAGTTGCAGGTGTGCATTGATTCTCGTGACCGAGCCTTCCAGCTCGCGCACGTTTTGCGTGATCCGCCGGGCGATCCATGTGATCACTTCTTCGTTGATCTTGCTGCCGCTGCGCTGGCTCATCTGCCGGAGAATTTCGCACCGCGTGGCGAAGTTGGGCGGGTCGACGCGCACCACCATGCCGCTCACAAAGCGGTTGATGAGCGATTCGCCGAAGCGTTGGATCAGTTTTGGATGGTTGTCGCTGGCCAGCACTACCTGCCGGCCCATGGCTTCGATGGCGTTGAACGTGTGGAGGAACTCTTCCTGCGTGGCGGTTTTGCCGCCCAGGAAGTGAACGTCGTCAATCACCAGCAAATCCAGATCGCGCATTCTTCGGCGGAAGCCGTCCATGCGGCTGCTGCGCAGCGCGGTAAGGTATTCATTGGTGAATTCTTCGCCGGTGAGGTAAATCCAGCGTTTGGTCGGATGCAATTCGATAAAGCGTTTACACAAACCCTGCAGCAGGTGCGTCTTGCCCAGCCCGCACGCGCCATGAACAAACAGCGGGTTGTATTGTGCGCCCGGATACTCCGCGACATACACGGCGGCGTTGAAGGCGAGCTGGTTGCCGTGTCCGACAACGTAGGTGTCCAGATCGTGACGAAGCCGCGAACGACTGGAATAGTTGTTCGTCGTGCTCTGCCGTTCCAACTCCGAGGCCGGACGTCCCACCGACGACAAACCCGACGCCGAACCAACAGACGGCCGCAGCGCCGGGCGAATCATCTCCGCCGGCCGACTTGCCGACACCGGCCCCGCTTTTGCAGACCCATTCTTGCCTGACGCATGACCGTTCACGCGCGCCGAACCGTTGGCATGTTGGCCGTTGGCTTTGCCGTTAGTCGGCGGCGGCTCATCACCATCGCCTTCCACCTCGAACAGTTGCGGCACCACGCAAAATCGCACCGCAAGCTGCTGGCCAAGCACTTCGGCGGCGGCCTCCTGAATCGGGCGGGCGAAATGTTTATCGATCCAGTCGCTGATGAAATCATTGGGAACGGAAATCTCCAGCCCGTCCTGCCTTAAATCCAATTTGGTTGAGTTGGTGAACCAGACGTTAAAACGTTGCGGCCCCACACGCTGGGCGATGGCGTCGGCCAATCGCACCAACTGAGGATCGTGTGCGCTAATGCAGCTCACGAGGATCTCCTTTTCCGTTTCAGCCTTCAGTCGCAGACCGGCTCGTGTGTCGCCTTCCCTGAATAAGACGACGGCCAGCCTGGCGCACCGCAAACGTGTTTTGGCATCCTCCACTTGCCCGCAAACACCGCGACATGCGCTATGCCCGCCCAACAACTGATCGAGCGATGCCGTTCTTCAAACCCGCGGCCCAAACCGGCCGAACGGTCCAAGACCACCATCGCCCGAACATTTTCCCCGGGCGGGTTGAGGCCTCTTGCCTCGCCGGCGGGTTGCAGACCCGCGTCTTCATCCTTGAAGGAATCGCTTCCGTGCGATGTGAAATCAAACCGCAAACCAAACCGATGTTCGTGAGCCCTTAGGAGATCTGCCGATGCGATCTTCCCGTGAGGTCTGTCGCGCGCCTGCCCAGGATTGGGCAGCGGCGACCCTTATTCGTATGCTCACTCGGTTCTATTCATCCCTGAACGCTGCGCTGAAGGATAGTGTCGTTTTCTGTACTGACAAGGCTTTATTTATGGGATTTTCCGTTCACAACGGTGGGGCAACCGGCGGGGATTGCGCGGACGAAGGAAAAAATACTGATATCAACCACCAATCCACGATCTTATAGGTCGTGTGGATGGCCTGTGGAGCGTAAAAAAGTTTTATTCGTCAGCGCCGCACGCTTAGCGTTGCACCGCAGGTGCTGCTTCTGCGGTGCCCCGGGCCAGAACCCCGTCGGCCAACCCCCGGATATCCCGCACCATCGCCACCCGCGACCCGATCCGCATCAACCCATGCCGGTAGTACAACCGAAGCGCCGGGTTGTTCTGCGAATCCACCGCCAGCGACAAATGCCGACGGTCTTCGAGGCCGGAAACGGCCAGCGCCCATTGCATCAGAAAATCGCCCACCCCTCGACCTCGGGCAGCGGGGATGATGCCCAGATACACCAGTTCAACCGACGTATTCCCCGCCGAGCGGTTGAGGAGCAGTGTGCCCAGCGGTTGACCGTTTTCGCGGAGCAAGAACCATAATCGCGCGTCGAAATCGCCAGCGGCTTTGTGGCCGGCCATCACGTCCTGCACATCGCGCGCGCCGTTGAGGCTGGGACAGTCTTTGCTGCCTTCGTAGCTATCGAAAATCGTCGCGCCGAAAACAGCATGATTTTCAGGGGAATAAGTCGAAACTTCCCACCCCGGCGGCAACGCGGGCATCGGCTCGTTCCCGCGGATGCTCGCCTGCAGATAATACAGTTCGGCCAGCCGCGTGTACCCACACCCGGCGTATGCCGTAAGCAACGCCGTTTCGCTCGGCTCGATCAACAGTTGCGAAAGCAGCACCCCGCGCCGGGCGTAGTGCTGGTTGACCGCATCGCTGCAGCCAGCCACCACGCCCCGCAATTCCCCCCGCGGCAGCCGTGTGGGGGTGAACAGCAGCATGGTCTTGCCCGGGCTGACGACGGGCAGCAACGCCCATTCGATTTTTCCGCCCACTTCCGCGATCCAGGCGGCGTTGACGTCCATCCCCCGGTCGAGCGCAAACGACAGGAAATCCAGCACCTGCTCATCGCTCGCCGGCCCGCACGCGTTGCCTACAATCAGCCGCATCGCCGGTTCGATTTCGCCACGCAAGACCGCCCGATAACCCGGCGGGCGGGCGTCGCGCGGACGGAACAAGTTTGACAGCGCGGACATGCTTGCCCCAAAATACCCCACCGCTCGCAAAGGG
>Ga0163151_10009312_pt1 | contig 10718 bp, 11 predicted proteins | sample OliLakLV19MP5IB2_FD_145596 | JGI IMG/M metagenome (GOLD analysis project Ga0163151, IMG submission 145596) | Freshwater microbial mat bacterial communities from Lake Vanda, McMurdo Dry Valleys, Antarctica - Oligotrophic Lake LV.19.MP5.IB-2 | ecosystem: Environmental > Aquatic > Freshwater >...
AAGCTCATTTTGAGTGCACCTTGGATACGTAGTGCGAGCTCGTCGATAGTTTCCTCGAGTGTCTTTATTTTACGGATGGTAATTTCTGGTAACTTCTCTTTCTTCGGTAAATTAGCAAGAACATTCTTCATTGCCTGTACTATGCTTTGAATGGTTATATCTGGAGATGGCGAGAAAACTACTTCAGGTTTCGAATCATTCGCATAATAAAGAACATTGGCTCCAAAGCGATTTTTTACATGTAGTGATAGTTCTTTTATTTTTTTGTACTCCTTGAGGCGGTCTTCAAGTTCTTCGACACTTTTTTCCTCTTCCTTGGTAAAATCGAGATTCGGAAGAAGTGATTTAGATTTAATGAGAAGAAGAGTTGATGCAATCACAATAAAGTCGGCAGTATGGCTCATGTGGTGGTCTGTAATGTTTTCGATATAAGAAAGATAGTCGTCTGTTACCTGAGCCAGTGAGATATCATTGATGAAAAGTTTCCTCTTCTCAACCAAAGACAAAAGAACATCAAGAGGTCCTTCAAATGATTCAGTTTTGATTGAAAAGTGTTGATCCATCTTGTATTTTAAATATGTAAAATTAGTATAACAAAAAAACCCCCGGTTGGGATTGTTATAGGGTGAGTCAATTAGTCGATTATCTTCTCCTGAGTAGCCCTTAATACATCGTCACTCGTTTTGTCATAGTCGTGAGAAGTGATGTATCCAGGGTAGGTTTCGTAATATTCACCTCTACCCTTCTCTAGTGGCTTCCATTCGGACATATTTGCTGTGCCATGCATAGGAAACAATTTGGCGTGTACATGGTCTACCCCAAATCCTTCAAACACCATAGCGGTACGACCAACATCTTCTAGTTTTGTGTCGAGAAGTTGTGCGACGTGCTTGGTAGCGAGAATGAGAGAGGTAAGAACATTATCAGAAAGGCTAAAAGCATAACTACCATAATGTTGCTTAGGAATCACCACGGTTACTCCTTCTGTGTTCGGGAAAATACTAAGAAAAGCGAGGTGGTCCTCGCTTTCCCAGATCTTATACGACTGCATGTTTCCTTTGACGATTTCGCAGAAGATACAGTTCATCTACCTATTCTCGACTATGAAAGGTGTTTTGACAAGAGTTTTGTCATTTCAAACATTGATACTGTTCCCTTTCCTCCGAAAACCTTTTTAAGGTTGGCATCAGCAACAATGTTTCGCTTGTTCTTTGGATCCTGCAGATCATTCTTCTTGATGTATACCCAAATCTTTTTTGTGACTTCTGAACGAGGCATAGGACCTTTTCCTACAACTGCTGCAAGGTCAGCACTGATTGTCATGGGCTTCATAAATGCTGAGTTTGCTTTCTTTACTACTTTTTTTGCTGTTGGCATATTTGTTTAATTTATTAGTACCCCCACATCATACCACAGGAAAAAAAATAGGGAATGTCTATATTTTGTTTTTTAGGCTAAGATAGTTACACATGGAAAACACATTTAAGGGAAATGAATCTGAACACACAGAACTGAAGGAGCTTGCCGAAGTATTTTTGACTGAATACATATCCGACAATAGTCATGAAACCAACAGTACCGAAGAGATACGAATTAATATGGTAGAGGCTCTTGATCAGCTAGCATTAGCAAAATCAGTTGAAGAAGTTATCAATTTACTCGCTCCATTCAAAGGCCAGCTACGAGGGGTGGTGGAAAAAAAGCACCTTGAACAGAGTGTGTACACAAAGTTACTCAGCTACCTTCTCTAAGTTTTTAGTGTTGTTATTCGTGCAAACCAATCTGAAGTTCGTGTAGTCGACGGTATTCTCCGTTTTCAATGGCAATAAGTTCTGGGTGCTTACCTTTCTCTACAATTTCACCATTTTTGAATACAAAAATCATGTCAGCCTTACGAACAGTACTCAGTCGGTGTGCAACGATAAATGTTGTGCGTCCCTCCATGAGTATATTAAGTGATTCTGAAATAATTTTTTCAGTTCCCGCGTCAAGTGCAGAAGTAGGTTCATCGAGAATAAGAATTTTGGGGTCCTTGAGGATAGCCCGAGCAATAGCCACGCGTTGCTTCTGTCCGACCGAAAGTTTGAGACCCTTCTCTCCTACTTTTTGATTCCATGTTTCAGGAAATTTTTCTATAAAGTCTACACAATGCGCTTTTCGGGCAGCTTCACGGATTTCGTCCTTTGTTTTATCGAAACTTCCGTAAGTAAGGTTGTTTTCGATGGTGTCATTGAAGAGTGTTACTTCTTGGCTTACTACGCCAATATTTTCACGCAAAGTGTTCAGATCAACTTCTTTAATGTTAACTCCCTCAATTAAGATACTTCCTTTTGTGGGAAAGTGATATGCAGAAAGTAGATCGATAAGAGTACTCTTCCCTACTCCTGATTCTCCCACAAGAGCTACTGTTTCCCCTTGCTTCACCTCAAAGTTAATGTTCTTCAATACAGGGTTACTTTGGTCGTAGTAGAAATCGACGTGGTCAAATTTAATATTTCCTTCTACGATGATTTTATGTGTATTCTTGCTTGTATAGACTTCAGTCGGAAGACCGAGTACTGTTTCAGCTTCTTCAAGTGAAATTAGGCCGTTTTGAATCATTTTCCAGTTATTGATTATCATTGAAAGTGGTCTGAATATCATCAAGGCGTATGTGTTGTATGCAATCATTTCTCCCACAGACATTGACCCTTGTGAAATAAGATAGATAGAAATAAAAAGCACAAATGCTCTTACCACAATTTGTATTCTGTTCTGCATTGCGCCAGTATGCCTTTGTATTTGCACAAGTTTGTACCAAGTTGTCATTCCTCCTTCCTGATACTCCTTTTTTATGCGACTAAATTCGTAATCTTCTGTAGCAAAATCTTTCACTGAACGAATATTATTGATACTATCGTGAATAATTCCGTGAGCTGTTGCGTATGCCTTATGTACCTGTCTTTGGAGGGCAACTGTTGGTGCAATTTCTTTAGCTGAGAAATATATGTAGCCCGCAACAGCAATGGTAACAACAATACCAATGTATAAGTTGGTGGTGACTACGAAGAAAAACATAATAATAGCGGTTACGAGCTGAGGAAGAGAGTTAAGTACGGCATCAGCAAATATTTCTCCCATTGCTCTCCCCGCTTTGCTTACTTTTTCTGTGTTTTCCCCTGCTTTAGAATTCTTATGAAAACTTAGAGGTAATCTAAAGAGATGTTTGTAGGCATCAGAAATATATGAAGTGCGAGTATTTTCTTGAATCCATCGAGCCTCAAGAGCTTTTTTAAGATCGGCAAAGCTTTGGATAATAAGCAGAACTAAATAAACAGACAGGATAGCAAAAGCTTCAAGAAATGTTTGCTCGAATAAAGTGATATTTTTTCCTGCTGTAATTGAATCGATTGTTCTTCCCCAAATATATGGTGTAAGAGCGTCAACCATGGATGAGATGACAATAAGAAAGAATACAAAGCCAATTTTACCTTTATTATATTTGGTCGTATATCTAATAATATCTTTAAGACCCTTGATAATAACCTTCAGTCCAAACTTAGGTGTTGTTTCATTATTTTGTTTGATCATAAGATAATAGACGATATGCTATTGCTACAGGCACTTAGATAGCGACTCCCACCGCCTCCCTCACCTCTTTTATTTTCTCGCTTGCGACTGCTTTTGCTTTGATTCCTCCTGCTTTTAACATTTCAATAACTTCAGGTAGCTTTGTTTCAAACTCTTTTCGTTTTTCGCGAAGGGGTGTGATAAATGCAATAAGGTCATCAGCAAGTGCGTCTTTGAGTATTTTGTATTTACCTTTGTGCTCTGCGTAGAGCACGTCGATTTCTTCTTTTGTTTTTATGAGTGCGTGGATAGCATATACATTAACAGGCACATCTACACCGGAGTCGGTCACAATACCTGCAACTAGTTTACGAATCTCTTCGTCTGATGCGAAAAGCGGAATAGTGTTGCCATAACTCTTGGACATCTTTTGTCCGTCGATACCAGGAACCACCGCCACCTCACTCATGATCATTGGTTCGGGAAGTTTAAATACTTGTTGTTTGTATACATGATTAAATTTCTCTGCGGTATCACGGGCAATTTCTACATGTTGTTTTTGATCTTGTCCTACGGGAACTAAATCAGGACTATACAAAAGAATATCTGCTGCCATGAGCATTGGATAGTTGAATGTGCCAACACTGATCTCTTTGTTCTTGGCCTCGGCGTCTTTGAAAGCATGTGCGCGCATAAGGTACGGCATGGTGGTGATAGTTTCAAAAATCCACGCAAGTTCGAAATGTTCAGACACGTCTGATTGTTTGAAGATAGTAATTTTTGCAGGATCAAGGCCGATAGCGAGATAGTCGAGCATGACGCCTATGATGTTGTCATGCATGGTTTGTTTGTCTTGAATGCTGTGGAGAGCGTGGTAGTCTGCAATCATCACAAACCCGCCTCCAAGACTCTCTTGTAACTCCACAAACTGCTTCATTGCTCCGAAATAATTACCAATATGTGGCTTACCGCTTGGTTGGATGCCTGATAGGAATGTTTTGTTCATGGAGACTATTATACCTATTTTTAGGCAAAAAAAAACCACCAAGCCATTGGGCTCGGTGGTGTGGGTGTTGTTAGCTAGGCGCCGAAGGTGTTGCAGATTCTGTTGAACCCAAAAGCGGTTACAGGAAGCACACCGTCTGCATTCGCAATACTCGGGATTTTCTCCGCGTCTCGCTTGGCGTCTCGATTGGCATCACGCCAAGCCTTTGATACCTCCTTAGGTGTCACAGGTTTTTCTCCATCTACTGAGCAGTCTTTGCAAACGCAGGACTTGTCATACTTTTGTGTTTGTTTACATTTTTTTCTCATTTTTTACTCCTCTACTAAAATACCACCGAAGATTATTTTGTCAACCAGAAGAACTGACGCTTCCCTACGCGGATTTTTTGTTCGTTGGCAAGGGCGGTAAGAACCAAGGTCTCATCACTGTCATTATTACGAACAGCATTCTGTTCAAAAAGAGTGCGGAGCTTGCTCTTGCTTTCAAAATATGGCAAGAGAACCTCAAAAACAGTCTGTCCTTCTGTGTAAGTCACCGCAATAAAATCATCTTCGGTAAGGTCCTTCTTCACAAACTTTCTTTCAAAATTTTCACGTTGTTTCTTTCCTTCTGCAAGAGATTTAGTTTCAAGAGCAATGAGGAGCATACCAAGTTGCTTCTTCATCTCAAGAGGGCTTTCTTCAATAAGGGCTCTTAGTTGCTCAACTTCACTTTCTTTGACATCAGTAAAAGCAAGGTACCAAGGAAGAATGAGTTTGTCAGGGATACTCATGACTTTGCCGAACTTGTCTTCGAACGAAGCACTGAGATTGATAGTGTTCCCTACTGACTTAGACATTTTCTTTCCCGAACCATCTGTTCCTTCGATGATAGGAGTACAGAGGGCAACTTCTGGAGTGATACCTTCAGATGACATAAGCTCCCTACACTGCTGGAAGTTAATGAGCTGATCCACACCACCGACTTCAATGTCGGTCTTAAGATGGATTGAGTCGAGTCCCATGAGGAAGCCATAGACCGTCTCTGCGAGTGACACACTATGGCCATGCACAAGACGATTGCGGAAGTCCTCACGTTGAGTAGCAGAAGACATACTGATATGACGCATGTGCCCGAGCATCTCGGCGAGTTTTATCTTCTTAAGCCAAGTTGAGTTGAAGTGAATGTGCGTGTGCCAGAGGTTGAGGTATGGACTGATCTGCCCTTTGAAACCCCTTGCATTCATCTTCACATCGTTGTATGAAAGTGCCTTTCTTTCACTCTCACGACCGCTTGGATCACCGATGGTTGCGGTGAAGTCTCCAATAATGAAGTCGATACGATGCCCTGCTTTCTGAAATTGCCGAAGAAGAAGAAGTGGAACAATGTGTCCGATATGAAGGTCTTTGCCTGTCGCGTCGGTACCAAGCTTCACACGGAGGGTGCGCTTCTCAGCAAGTAGAGACTTGAGCTTGTCTTCAGGAAGGATTTCTTGGCACTTAGTTCGCACAAAACTCAAAAACTCCTCGGTAGGCATGTTGCGCCAGTCGGCTGTGATGCGTGTAAAAAGTGTGTCTAACATTGGTAATATAGTACGATTTTTGGTGAGGGTTGTCTAATTTGACTTTAGAATTAATTTCGGTTTTCTTTAAACCTTATAATTTCTTCACCTCAGTATCTCTTACCTCTCCCAACTCCACATAAAACTGACTTCCTTTGCCTTCACCTTCAGACTCTGCCCACACACGACCTTTGTGTGCTTCGATAATTTTCTTTGCAACGAAGAGCCCGAGACCTGTTCCCATGATGTTTGTTTTGCCAGCATCTGGTGCACGAGAGAATTTGTTGAAGAGAAGTGGTATAACCTCCTTTTTGATTCCTATACCGGTATCTTTGATACTTACGAGTACTTTGCCTGCATTTTTTGTAAGGCTAATATGCACACTTCCTCTTGGGGTGTACTTGATTGAGTTATCAACTAAGTTACCAATCACCTGCTTTATCTTACCCATGTCAGCATGTGTCATGTAGGTAGTGGTTTCGTCACACTCAAAGGTAAGATCGAGTTTGGCAATATTAACAACAGGCTTGAGTTCGGTAATCAGTCCAGATACTAGCTCCTTCATGTCAAAGTTAGAGAAATCAAATTTCATTCTTCCTTGCTCAATACGAGACACATCAAGATAGTCTCCAACCACAATCACCAATGACTGAGCTGATCTAAGTATCACATTCACCGCTGATCTTGCCTTCTCAGGAAACTCTCCATAATCACCCTCCAAAAGCATTGAAGCATAGCCCTTGATTGACCCAAGTGGCCCACGAATCTGGTGAGTTGCGAGAGAAATGAACTCTGTCTTTTGAGCGTCGAGCTCTTTGAGTCGGGTGTTGGTGTGTTGGAGGTTGTTGGTGAGTTCTTCGAGTTTTTTACGTACTTGTAGATCACGTTTTACACCACGGACAAGGAAGTATCCGAAAATAAGAACAAGAAGAAATGTAACTGCATTGAGGGCAATGTTTGTAGGATTTTTAATAAAGAAGAACTGAGTTCCGATGAGAACCACCAGAGTTGCTACAAGCGCCTGCGCTCCAAGTACTCCCACATTGAAGGCTTTGTATTTCACGATAGCGTATACGATAAGACCAAGAAAGACCGGTGTGACAAAAAGACCATATAGTCCAATTTCATAGTTTCCTGTCTGAACACTAAGGTAATCTGTTCCTGCAAATGTAACAAAGAAGAGAATAAGTGCAGATCCAACTATGAGAATTTGGTTTCGTGAACTCTTAGTATTTTTGGTAAATACAGCACGGCCCATAAAAAAGAGGATAATGACAATTACAAATGCCTCAATATAGTTTTTATACATAACAAGAAAATCACTATTGATTGACTCACACCACGGCTGATTAAACTCATAAATAGAGGTGACTGTTACCATACGCACAAAAGCTGGGATAGTAAGAAGAAAACCTCCGAGCTTCCAACCCCAATGAATATCTCTTTGTCTTACAAAAACAATAAAGAAATATAGACCAAGAAGAAAAAAGATAACGTTTATATATTCAAAGAATGACCAGAAGAAATGGACCAAGTTATAACTATCTTGTGTCCATACAATAACATCCGCTACAAGCCAGAAGTTGATACTCATAATAAAAGCAAAGAATACCTTTGAAATAAGTGAAAACTTGGTTTGAACTAAAAGGTATCCACCGAGGAGAATAGAGGCAATAATTGGTAAAAAATGAGAATATGAAGCTATTGTACGAAGATTGTTTGTAGTTTCAAAACAGGTATTGAGATCCATGTGTGAATTATAGTTTAATTATTTACTAATTTCCACCCACCCTACTTTTAATGGCTTTCTTCTCTTGATACGGATAACTAATCCAAAATTCATCCCCTTCGATTTCTGTTGGTTCAAGAGCTACGATAAGTGGCTTCAACCCTGTTTTCTTATACACATCTATAAAGGCAGGAAGAAATACTTCTTTGGTAAAACAAATTTCTTTTTCTTCAAGCATAAAGTTTTCGAACTGAATAGCATGCTTAACTAATAATGATAAAAATGATTTATAATACTCTTGAGGAACACCACCATTATTTCTAAACCAAGAGGATGCCTCAAAAATATGCTTCTCGGGATTCAATTGCGGAAAAGCTTTAAAGAAAAGCTCATGATGAAAATCAACTAACGGTTGCCCCCAAAATGTTTTAACCTCGGGGATTTGCTTACCGTTAGCTTTGTTAAAATCTATAACATTTAAATGTTCAACGTGACATCTTCCGGACTTGTCTCTTCCTGTAAAAAATCTAAGTTTACCTAATGCATGTTTCCATTCGTTATTAGATGTAAATTTATCCTCGGTTTGTTCAAAAATTAAAGGTTCATAATCGAGAGCGTCTGCAACACCAACATATCTACTTATTTGGTAGTTTGGAGTAATAACACAAACATACAAAAGTGCACGAAATCCATTCTTTAAACAATCCGGAACATCAACGGAAACTTGAACCGAAGGATCATTCCACCTTCTCTCAAGTTCTATCACCGCTTCTCGAACAGGTGTGTATACGAAATCATCAAAAGCCTTGCGGTCAGAGATGAGTGTGTCTATGTTTGGAATAACCACTTTTGGCTTAGCTATTCCCCACCCTATTTTGTGTAATAGTTGTTGAATCATGAATCTTTAGGGTCAATGCGGAGGTGTTTGTAAGGTAGTATTATTTTTACGATTGGGGTTTTTATAAACATAATTATTCTTCCAGCCCCTCCCTTACACACTTACTTTGTTCAGGGTCACATTCAATTACCTCACACAATATCTTTCCACTCTCACACTCAGCAGCACAACCATTGTCTGTACATATTGGAAAGTCGTATGCTTTTACATAAAAGGCTTTGTAGTAAGTAAGCCCATTAGGAGGACACCTATCAGGACTATCTTCGCAATAATCTCGGTAGAAACAGGTTTCAATAGAAGGGTCACAATTCGCTTCAACATAGTAGTTGAAGTCTTCGGTATAGTAATATTTGTAGAAGCTAAAACTAATCGCCAGTAAGATGGTGACAAGTAAGACCCAGTTGATGACGATGTGAATCCGCTTGGATTTCTGTTCGGTCATTGTGTTTGTAGTATAGCAAGTAAACTAAATAAAAAGAAGAAACCGCGCACTGTTATTGAAACAGGTGCGCGGTTTTGAGGAACCATTGGAAAGCGGACACTCCACCGAAGATAAATCCCGTCCAACCAACATTCGAGAGAATGGTAGCCGAAAGGAAAATCTTCCAGTCTCGAGCTGACAACCCTTTGTGCGCCTGTTCCCTCTTGCGGAGGTATACAGTAGCAAGAAAAGGATCGTATATCGACAAGCCAATGAAGGCGGTGATATTTCCAAATGAAACCATTTTCTGGAGCCATTTAGGAAGCTTCGAGGAAAGATTGTCTTTCCCCTCTTTGAGACTTTCGAAACCAAGCCAATCCTTGCCAGTTTTGTCGTACACCCAGATGAGCGTAAGATTCAAAGCAATGGAAAGAATCGTCATGATGCCACAGCCCCAGAATGGGCCAAAAATAGCAATGACGGGGATATAGACTCCGTAGTCGAATCCCTGGTTGATAACAAAGTTGATGGTGTGTCCTATACCTACGGTTCCAAGTTTGGTGAGTAGCGAGTTCATTCGCCACCTCCTTTCTTGGTTGAATTAAAGAACAGTTAGATTACACAACGTGAACTAACTGGCAATACAATAGCATGAAAGTAGACTGTTGTAAAGAGTTGAGCAAGGGTCAAATGCCGAGCATTTGACCCTTGCGGGCTATTTAGAGCTCGTAACGAGTGGAATTACCCTTTCCAATTCGATTTAGCTTCCCTTTTTGGGCAAGAGAACTCAAGTATCGACTTGCTGTAGTATCGGACACTCGTAAGAGCTTTTCTACCTGATCGTTGGTAACTGAGCCTTTTTCCTTTGCAAAACTGAGAATCTTGTCCAGACGGGTGCGGTTACGAAACTGGACCGCATCAAGAGCTTGGTCGAGAAGACGTCGAAGAGCTGAGTTTGATCGTTTTTCGAGTGGAGAGGCTTGCTTTTCTTCTTTTTCTTCATTCTCACCCTCCTTTTGATCAGGTTCGGGATTTGAGACATCTTTTGTTTTTTTTCTTCTTTTTTATTTACCCAAGCTTTAATTTTTAAACTTTTTAAATAACTCCCCAAGCTCTGGGTTCTTTATCTGTTTATTTAAAGTCAGTTTAAACCTGGCAACATCCCTTTTTGTAATATATTTATTAAAATCAACATCCTCTTTATTTTTATCAGCTTTTTCAACCAAATTAATATACAAAGAATATAATACATTTGTGCTTTTATTTCTGTAAAATAAATCCATCTTTTTAAAAACATAGATAACTAATTTTTTATACTCATCAAATGTTAAATGTAACCTGGCTTTATTTAAAAAGTTAACAATGACATTTTCTGCACTAAAGTAGCGCATCTTCTTACTTCTCTTTTTTTGTTTCTTTTCGTCTATTCTTCGAAACTCAGTCCATTTACCACTTGTCTGGCGAAACAATGGTGGTGTAAAATCATTATATACAATGTCTCTATTACTAATAAAAAAATTATTTGGATTGGTATCAATAGAAATATTTAATTTACCTTTTTTGTTAACATTATCT
>Ga0163151_10009314_pt1 | contig 10715 bp, 5 predicted proteins | sample OliLakLV19MP5IB2_FD_145596 | JGI IMG/M metagenome (GOLD analysis project Ga0163151, IMG submission 145596) | Freshwater microbial mat bacterial communities from Lake Vanda, McMurdo Dry Valleys, Antarctica - Oligotrophic Lake LV.19.MP5.IB-2 | ecosystem: Environmental > Aquatic > Freshwater > Lake...
CTCCTGGCGCACTACGCCGTGCGGGGCCTCATGCACGAGGCCGCGCTCGTTGCCACGCCGCGCGCGCGGGATCCCGACACGATCTCCTTCGTCCCGGCGGTGCGCGTCCTTCGCCGCACGCTCCCCCGCGTGGCGGCTTCCCCCACCTGAGGACCAGCCGCGGCGGCTGCGGGCGATCCTGCGCGAGCTCCTGGAGGAGCGCGGGCGCTCCAGTCGCGGGCGCACCGTGCCGCGCGGCGTGAAGCGCACGATGAGCAGTGACCCGCTCCGGCCGCGCCGGTACCGACGACGCCCCCCGCTGGACTACACCCCGCACATCGTTACGTGACGAGTATTGGGGCTAGATGAGAGTCGACTGTGAGGGGGACCGACGTCGCGCGGCAAACCGGCAATTGTCGGAACGAAAACGACCACGACGCGCGGGAAACAGGCGATGAAGTGAAACGATCGACCGATTGTTCCGTCGCGACGGTGAGTTCTGCGAGCGAAAGCGACGACGTGAGGCGGGCGAACGGCGATTATCGGTTCGCGTGCACCGACCACCACATGGCGCGTAACAACGTGGCGCAGGCGGTGAGCGATGGTGACGCGGAAAGCGATGACTCCTCACCGTGAAATGCCGCTCTCTGACGCGCACACGGTGAAGGTTTCTCGCGAAATGACGACCTCGCGCGCCGAAACGACGCCATCGCGGCGGCAAACGCCGCAGGTGGACGAGCGACTGCCGTGACGTCGGGGAGGCGAACGGCGCGGATGATGCGCCGAGCGTCGCCGTTCGTGCCATATCTTGGCGGGCGGAAGCACTCCGTGACGGCTCGGTGACGCGCCCCCCGTATCGTTCTCGCCATGGCGAAGCCCCGATCCTACATTGAACGCATGGTCGAACAGTCGTCGTCGCCACCTGTGGTGACCGCTGACGAGCTACTGCATCTTCATCTGCCGGGCAAGCAGACGGAGCTCATACGCGGAAGGCTCGTCGTGCGCGAGCAGCCGGGCTACGGGCATGGTCTCGCTGCAGGGAAGCTGTTCACGCTGATCGCGACCCACGTGAGGGATCGTGACCTGGGCGCAGTCTTCGCCGCCGAGACGGGCTTTCAGCTCTTCTCCGATCCCGATACCGTGCGTGCCGCCGACGTCGCGTTCATTCGGCGAGAGCGACTTCCCGATACTCCACCCGTGGGATACGCCGCGCTAGCTCCAGATCTGGTCGTAGAGGTGCTCTCGCCTAACGATCGGGCCGGCGAAGTTCTGAACAAGGTCGGCGACTGGCTGAGTGCGGGGTCGCGCCTCGTGTGGGTGATCGATACCGCACGGCGGCGAGCGCGCGTCTATCGCGCTGACGGCTCAGAGTCTCTCCTCGCCGACCAGGACGCACTCGACGGGGAGGATGTTCTGGCCGGATTCTCCCGCGCGCTCACCGAGGTGTGGTAGCCGACGGTGACTTCGCTGCCTTCGCGCTCTCCAGATTCGACCGCAACCTGGACGACGGCGGATCCAGCGCCGCCGCGCGTTCGAGGTACGGCAGCACGTCGCCGCCCAGGGGCAACTCCAAGCGCTCGCCCCGGTGGAGGGCGTACGCCTTCCCACCTTCGATCACCAGGCAGGCCGGTGGGCCGCCGTACACGGCGGAGAGTCCGACGTCGATCATGATCACCCGGCCCCCAAAACGCGGATAGATGGTGCCGATGGTGACGGTGTGTCCCATGACCACGTGTGCCACGCCGAAGTTCTTCAGGACGCTGTCCACGTACGCCGACAGCTCCGCCTCGTCGCCGGTGGCGAGCCCCCGGTACCAGAGGGGACCTTCCGGGTCCTCGGCGATGTTGCCGGCAGGGGGCGCGGCGACGCCGCCCAAGGCGCGCCGCACGCCGGCGTTGAGTGCGGCGATCGAGGAGTCGACGTAGGCAGGTCCGATACCGCCGTGCAGGAAGAGGTAGTCGTCGATCTTCACCACGGCATCGTTCCCCCGGATCCAGGAGGCGTAACGGCCGTTGCCTTCGAAGGCGAGTCGATGCTCGACCCATCCTGGGGGGTGGTCGGCAAACCACTGCGTCCGGTACGCGGGGTCCTTGCGCCGCGTCGAATCGGAGAGGAGGGTCCAGGCGCGCTCCTGTAGCTGCCGGGAGTTGGGGCCGCGGAAGGCGTCGTACTCGCCGGGATGGACGTATCGCAGGTCGCCCAGGACGTTCATCGCCTCGTGGTTGCCGACGAGCGCGTGCACACGCCCCCCGGCCTTCAGCGCCGGTGGCGCGAGCGCGATGAGCAACTCCATCACCTTGCGCGAATCGGGGCCGCGATCGAGGACGTCACCAGTCTGCACGAGGTGGGTGCGTCCCCCCGTCCAGCGCGCCCTGCCATCGATCACCCCGGCCTGTCGCAGCACGGTTACGAACTGCTCGTAGTCGCCGTGCACGTCGCCCACCGCCACGATGCGCTCGACACCGGAGAAGACGTTCTGGCCGAGCGCCGGCCGGCCGAGGGCGACGGCGACGAGGAGCGATGCGATGCGCGCGAGGGTGTGCATGCGGGAGAATCCGTTCGTTGAGATCGATGGCCGTACGGCGAGTCGTGGTCAGGAGCACACACGTACTACGTGCGGCAACGACTTCTTGCGGATGGATGAGAAGCGGGTGGACGTGCCGGGAGGGGTGCGATGGGGCGAGGCTCGGCCATCGTCACTTCGCCATAGCCTGAATATAGGCTGTCGGCGACCTCCATCCCCTGCGTCACGCGCCCGCTCGGCGCGAAGCCGAGCGAGTAGAGATTCGGGTTGTCCCGGAGGTTGATGAAGAGGTTCGTGGTGCGATCGGTGGGTTTGTCTGCGCGTAGCTGATCGTGCCGCGGGCGTTAGGCACTCGCACCGAGTCCATACGCAGCGTCCGTCGGCTCCAGAGTCGGGCGATTGCCGGCTCGCCGGCGATGCCGAACTGCGCGATGAACGCGGAGACGACACGATAGAAGCGCGAGTCGTCGAAGTAGCCGGCGCGGGCGAGGTTGTAGAAGCGATCGACGCCGTTCGGCGCCCACTCACGCGCCCTCCGCTTCACCTGCAGGCCGTCGAGGCAGCCCCACGGCCGCGATCGCCGGCTGCACCACGTCTGCTTCAGGACTCAGCGCTTTCACGACCGACCGCTCACTTGGCCGACAGCATCCGCCGCACCTCCGGCGCGAGCTCCCCGGTTAGCTCCCACTGCACCAACGACGCCGGCACCAGTCCCACCGCATCGAAGGCGTCCATGTACTGCCGCATGTTGAACCGGTCGCCCAACTGCCGCTTGCGCATCATCAGCGTCTGGTCGAGGATGAGCTTCCCGATTACGTAGCTGGTGCCGTAGCCTGGCTGCTGCAGGTACAGGTGCTGCTCCCCTCGCACCAGGTTTCCCTTCATACTCAGCCAACCGCGCGGCGTATTGTCCGACGCGAACTGCGACGCCTGCTCCAGCGTCATCTCATTGCTCTGCATGCGCAGGTCGCCTAACGCACGGGCCGCGCGCTCGGCCAAGAGAATGTAGACCAGCTCGCGCGAGCGAGGGTTGGTTTCGAACATCCCTGCCTGCATCATCATCTCTTCCCAACCGGTGGCGTTCCCCTCGGTACGGGTGACGAAGATGTTGTACAGCAGAGGGCCACGCCGAATGGGGCTCGGGTGCGGATTGTGGATCATGTGACCCAGGTCAAACCAGTGATAGCCGTGCGTGCGCATCACTTGCGGGTCGCGGTAGTCCACTTCGCCGAAGAACTCGCGTGGGCCGGCCGAATAATTCCCCACCCGAACGCGGAGCGCGGCATCCATCCAGTCGCGCACGGTGAGAATCTCGCGATCCCGGAGAAACTTCATGTAGTTCGTGACGCCGTCGGCCACACGGCGACCGTGTTCTTCGGCGCTGCCGATTATTTGTTGCGCGGGGAGCCCGGCGTTCCGCAGCTCTTCGAGCGCGAGCAGGGCGCTCGACCTCGCGAGCTCGCGCTCCATGAGGGTGACTTCATCGCGCCAGGTGAATGGCGTGAGCTGCACATTCCTCAAGTACCAGTCGTAGTTGGCCACACCAATGCCCGACTTCCCCGTCTTGGACGGCGCGCGCGCCTCGAGCCAGGTGGCAAACGCATCGGTCGCTGCTTTGGCCCGGTCGACATTCTCCCTGAGCGTCGCCTGCGAAGTCGTTAGGCGCGCCGCCAGTTGGAGCAGGTCGGCCGTCTGCGAGCGAATGCTGGTAATGCCGTAGACCCAGATATCGCGCTGATTCCCCACCAGATTCCGTCGCGCCTGCTGCAACAGCGCCGGAATCGCCCTCACTCCGGCAGCCACCTTCTCGGCGTCGGCGGCCGAGAGCGGAAAGGTGTAGCTCCACACTTCAACGGCGCCGGCGGCGAACGGTCCTTCGCGCGCCGGCTGATCGCTCTGGTCCGAGAACACGGTCACGTAGAAGCCGGGATTGTTCGCCCACGGTCGCAACACGCGATGGTCGAAGTCGAGCCCATTCATCTCGGCCCGCACGACGTGATAGTCCACCTGTTGCGGCACGTTCCAACCGGTGGTGTCGAGCGACGCGAGACGCTTCTTCCAACCAGCCAGCGCGCGCTGCTGCACGGCCATGGCGACGGTGGAGTAGTCCGGCGCGCCACGCATGGTCTTCGGCTGCTGGAACACACGCCACTCGCTAAACAATGACAGCAGATCCTGATAGCGTCCCGGTCCAGCCTGCGCCGAGGCCGGGGCCGCGTCGACGCCCACAATCGCAGCAATCAGAAGAATGGGGGCGGCCCAGCCTACTACGCGCCGCATGCTCGACCCATCGCGCGTGTCATGCCCGTCGCGCCCGTAACGCCCTTGGCACATCAGAAAGTTCATCACCGGTCAGTCCCCCATTTCCGCTTCTGCGCCTAACGGAAGCGAGACCTTCACTTCCTTCTTCCCGAGCACCCTCACCGACAGGTCGTCGAGCAGCGTGTATACCACCGGCACCACGAAGAGGGTGAGCAGTGTGGACGTGATCAGTCCGCCGATGACGGCGTGCGCCATCGGGGCGCGCTGCTCCGCCCCTTCGCCGAGGGCGAGGGCCAGGGGCAGCATGCCGAAGATCATTGCCGCCGTGGTCATGATGATGGGGCGAATGCGGATGCGCGCCGAGTTGAGGATCGCGGTGCGCCGATCCTTCCCGGCCGCTCGTTCCATGTTCACGAAGTCGATGAGCAAGATGCCGTTCTTGGTGACCAGCCCCATGAGCATGATGATGCCGATCATCGACATCACGTTGAGCGATCCCCCGGTCACCAGCAGCCCCAGCGCCACTCCAAGGAAGGAAAGCGGGAGCGCGAGCATGATGGACAGCGGCTGGATGAACGAACCGAAAATCGACGCGATGATGAGATAGATGAAGACCACCGCCAGGAACAACGCCTCGAGCACGAAGCCCTTTGTCTCCGTCAGGTTCTGCACGTCGCCGCCGAAGATGGTGCGATAGCCGGTGGGCAGTCCGATGGTCGCGATCGCGTCGCGTGCGTCATCGGCCACGTTGCCCATGCTGAACCCGGGAAGCACGCCTGCCGAGAGCGAGACGCGCCGCTCGAGGTAGCCCCGTTCGATCTGCTGTGGCCCTACACCCGAGCGAATCTCGGCCACCTGCGAGAGCGGCACAGTGGTCGGCTGGCCCGTGCGCGTATCGATGTTGGTGCTGAGTACCGGTATGCGCGCCACGTCGTCGGGCGACACACGCGACGAATCGGGGTAGACCACCATCACATCGTGCGAATAGCCGTTCGGGTCCTCCCAGCGGGTGGCGCGCTGCCCCTGAAAGAGGGGCTGCAGGGTAGCCCCGATGGCCTGTATGCCGAGTCCCGACGCCCACGCCATCTGACGGTCCACCCGCACGTCGAGCTGGGGAATCTCTCCCTCGTCACTCGACTGCGGCTCCGCCACCCCCGGCACGGCGCGCAACGTCTGCAGCACCTGTTCCGCCGCCAGCTTCAGACGTGTAGGCTCTGGCCCCTGCACATAGATCTGTATGGGCTGCCGGTAGCCACCAAAGATGGACATGCTTCCGGTAATAGAGGGACGCACACCGGGAACTCCGGACAGCTTCGTGCGCAGCTCCGTCTGGATGTCGACCAGCGACTTGTCGCGCTCCTTGCGAGACTTGAGGCGAACGAAGATCTGCCCGCTGTTAGAGCCGCGACCGAAGCCACCCCCTCCGCCCACGGAGAGCGAGGTAAAAATGACCTCCGGATGCTGCCGAAGGAACGATGTAATCTCCTGCCCCTTCTGCACCGTGTATTCCACCCGGGAGCCCGGCGGCGTGCGATAGGACACGTTGAACTCGCCCCCGTCGTAATCGGGGAGCCAAGTGAAGCCGAGCACCGGGAAGAGCAGGAAGGCGCCGGCAATGGACGCCACGGCTAGTCCCACCATCGAAGCGCGATGGTCGAGTGCCCATGACAGCCCGCGCTTGTAGCGCTCCGACGTGCGCTCGAACCAGTCATCGAAGGCGAAGGCGAAGCGCCGAATGGGATTCCGCGTCTTCTTCCGCGTCTCGGCGTGTCCGCCGTGCTCGATTTCCGGATCGGGCCAAATGCTCGACAGCATGGGGTCGAGCGTGAACGACACGAAGAGCGACACCAGCACCGCAAACGCAACCGTGACGCCAAACTGGAAGAAAATCTTCCCTATCATACCACCCATGAATGCGACGGGCACGAAGACGGCGACCACCGCCAGCGTGGTGGAGAGCACGGCGAGGCCGATCTCGTCCGTCCCCTCCTTGGCTGCCCTGAAGTGGTCTTTCCCCATCTCGATGTGCCTCACGATATTCTCCCGCACCACGATGGCATCGTCGATCAGGAGCCCGATTGCCAGCGAGAGGGCGAGCAGCGTCATGGTATTCAACGTGAAGTTGAACATCCACATCACGAAAAAAGCGGAGATAATGGAGACCGGGAGCGTCAGCCCGGTAATGACCGTCGAACGCCAAGAGTTGAGGAAGAGGTAGATGATCATGATCGTGAGCACCGCGCCGAGCACGATGGAAAGCTCGACGTCGGCCAGCGACTCTCGAATCTTGATGGAGTCGTCTCGAATCAACGTGAGCTTGATGTCGGCGGGGAGAGACTTCTTGAGATCGTCCACGACCTTGTTCACGCCGTCGGCCACGGCAACCGTGTTGGAGCCGGTAATCTTGAGCACCTCGAGCGAAACGGCCGGAATGCTATCGATGAAGGTGGCCGAGCGTCGATCGGCCGAGCCGTCGATGACGGTCGCCACGTCGCGCACGCGTACCGGGACGCCGTTGCGCACCACCACGACAACATCGGAAAAGGCGAGCGGGTCGCCAATGCGCCCGGTCACACGCACCAGGCGTTCGGTTTCTCCACGGAACACCCGCCCGGCCGGCGTCTCCTGGTTCTCGCGGGCCAGCGCCTGCGATACCTGAAGTGGCGAAATGCCGTAGGCGATCAGCGCCTCGGCGTTGAGTTGCACGCGGATCTGGCGCGTGGTGCCACCATTCACGTTCACACCACCGACGCCCGGTACACTCTCGAAACGGGGCTTGATGGTCTGTTCGGCCAGGTCGGTGAGGTCGCGAATGGGGCGTTCATCGCTCTGCATCGCCACCGACATGATGGGGCGATCGTTGGGGTCGAAGCGGATGATGACGGGGTCGTCGACGTCTGGTGGAAGCTGGCGCCGGATGCGGGCGATCTTGGCGATCACTTCCTGCTGCGCTTCCGACACGTCGACGCCTAACTGCATCATGAGGCGGACGCTGGAATTGCCTTCTTGCGAGGTGGAAGTAATCTCGCGAATTCCGCTCACCGTGTTGAGCGCCTCTTCGATCGGCCGCGACACGTCGCGTTCCATGACCTCGGGCGAGGCGCCGGGATACGACGTCTGCGCGATGACGATCGGATAGGTGATGTCGGGATATTCGTCCACCGCAAGTCGCTGCAGTGCCACGATGCCGAAGACGACCAGTGCCACCATCATCATGGTGGCAAAGACGGGTCGCTTGATGGAGACGTCGGAGAGAAACATGGACTACACTCCCGCCTAACGCGGCCTGGAGGAATCGGGGCGCGATGCGCTCCGGATGTTGCCTGGTGCGGCGCCAGCGGTGGGAGCGGCGCTCCTCACTGCTCCCACGGCACCACCTCGCTGCGATTCCTCGGCTGACATGACGCGTACGTCCATTCCGCGTCCAAGCGCTCCCACGTTGCCCACCACGATCTGGTCGCCAACCCTGATACCGTCCACGATCTGTGTGACGCCGGTGGACTCGTCGATGATGCCGAGTTCTACTTCCTGCGGCTGCACCTTTCCGCCTTCAATACGATAGACAAAGGGCCTGTCGCCCGACTTGGCCGACTGGCGAATGGCCGCATTCGGAACGGTGATCGCATCGGTGATGGTCTGGCCGATGATGCGCCCGGTCGCGAAGGAGTTGCCCATGATGGCGCCGTCTTTGTTAGGCACCTGGAGGTAGACCGTGATGGAGCGGTTGGCCGGATTGATGGTGGGAGAAATGCGGGCCACCTTACCCTCGAGTTGCCGGCCGGCCGTGGAGAAACGCACGAGCTGCGCGACCATGAGATCGTTCGCCTGTCGCGCCGGGACCGCCGCCTCGAGTTCGAGCACGTCATTTCGCACGACCGTGAAAATCGTCGCCCCTCGCGCCACATGTTCGCCCGCTTCCACCGAACGGGCAGAGACGACGCCAGTGGTGGGCGAGACGATGCGTGTGTCCTGCGCGTTCTGATTGGAGGCGCGCAAGCGCGCGTCGGTGGCCGCGAGACGCGCCTTGGCCGCAGTCAGCGTTTGCTGCGTCGTGCGAAGGTCGCGCTCGGGAATCGCGCCCGCCTTGAAGAGTTCGTCGGACTGATCGGCATTCCATTGCGCGTTGGCGAGGTCGGCCTTGGCCGCTTCGCGGTCGGCGGTGGCGGAGGCACGATCGCCCTCCTGCACGGCGTTCTCGAAGCGGGCAAGCAGTTGTCCCCGCGACACCCGATCGCCCTCACGCACCAACACCTGCTGAACATCGCCCTCCACGCGCGCGCGCACGGCGATTTCCTCGATAGGCTTGAGGTCACCACTGATCGCAACGCTGGCTTCGATGATTCCCGCCGTTACCGTGATCACGTCGGTGGGGCCGAGCACCAGCGCCGAGGGTGGGCCACCGCGACCGCCACCGGGAGCACCGCCACCTTTCGAGGCGGCGCCCGGCGCACCAGGCGCACCGCTGGTGGCAGGCGTGCCGGGCGTGTTGGCTTCGCCCGTCTTGTTGCACGCCGCTTGTGTGAGCACGAGGAGCACGCCTAACGCGCTCACGAAGTTCGAATATCGCACAGAAGTTCCGTTATCGAGTCGTTGGACGAACGGGAGGGAGCGGAATGTCCACTCCACGGGCGCGAGCCAGTTCCGCCGCCGACATGTAATAGTCAATGGTCGCACGCGCGGCGTTCGTGCGCGCGGTGAGCAGGAGCAACTGCGCGTCGGACACCTCGAGCTGCGTGGCCAGTCCGCGTTCGAAACGGAGCGAGGCAATCTTGAACGCTTCGTCAGCCTCGCCTACATTCTGTCGTTGGGCTTCGTAGGCCGCTTCGGCACGGGTGTATTCGGCGCGCGCGCTGCCCCGCTCGGCGGCGACCCGCTCGCGCTCCAGCCCCAGCTGCAAGCGCGCCACCCGTTCCTGCGCCTGCGCCAGGTCGATGTTCCCCTTGGCCCGCAGACCGTCGAAGAGAGGCCAGGCCACCTGCACGCCGAAGGTGCGGTCGGCGAACCAGCCATTGTTCTGGCAGACCCGAGTGGGAAGGGAGCCCGGGGGACAGTTGAGGTTGGAGGTGTTACCCAAGAGCCTCGGTACCCCGTTGTTCACCGGGAGGGCGACGTATCCGCTCTGGAAAAAGGTCGACACAGTCGGCAGCAGGTCGGCTCGCGCCACCCTGATACCTTCGCGGCGGGCATCCACGGTGGCCTGCGCAGCGCGCTCCGACGGCCGAATCGGATCGACTACCTGGCTCGACGCGACGCCCTGAACCACCGAACGGAGGGACGCGGTGTCGATTTCGCTGGTGAGCGAAATTGGTTGTCCCTCGGGGATGTTGAGCAGGCGCCGGATCTCGATTTCGGCGAGCGTCCGGGCCGCCCGGGACTGCAAGAGGGCCGGCTGCAGATTGGTGCGTTCCACCCGGGCGCGCAGGGCATCGTAGCGCGACGCGCGGCCCGCCGAGAGGAGGCGTTCGACCAGGGAAATCCGCTCATCGGCGAGGGCCAGATTGCGCGTCTGGATGTCTTCCAACTCGCGCTGCAGCAACGCATTGAGGTACGCGGCCTGCACGTCAACCGCGAGCAGAGCCTGCGTTTCGGCCACCGAATACTTGGCCGCGCTGCGAACACTGTTGGCCGCTCGCGCCCCGGCGAAAATGCGCCCTCCTTGAAAGAGGGCCTGCGACACGTTGAGGTTCGAACTGTAGTTGTAGGGCTGATTGAAGACCTGGCCGACGATCTCGGCGCGGGCGTTCTTGAGCAAGTGGGAGTAGTTGCCCGCTAGGCGCAGTTGCGGAAGCCCCGCCGCGCGCGCCGACGTCACCTGGGCATCGGAAATCTCCACGAGCGCGCTGGCCAGCCGCGTTTCGTCGGATTCGCGCAGGACTCGGGCGACGGCGTCGGCGATGGACAGGCGAATGGTATCGGTGCTCGTAGCACGCGATGGGCGCTGGGCGCGGAG
>Ga0163151_10009317_pt1 | contig 10713 bp, 9 predicted proteins | sample OliLakLV19MP5IB2_FD_145596 | JGI IMG/M metagenome (GOLD analysis project Ga0163151, IMG submission 145596) | Freshwater microbial mat bacterial communities from Lake Vanda, McMurdo Dry Valleys, Antarctica - Oligotrophic Lake LV.19.MP5.IB-2 | ecosystem: Environmental > Aquatic > Freshwater > Lake...
CCTTCATGATGCTTGAAAAAATCACTCAATCCTTCTTCACCCGAATGACCAAAAGGAGGATTGCCGAGATCATGCGCTAGCGAAGCCGATGCTACAATAGTTCCGAAATCGTGCGAGGTATAATTGCTTTTTAAATCTGCATGGCGTTCAATGATTACTTCGCCCACTCGTCTTCCCAAGGACCGACCAACACTCGAAACTTCAAGGCTGTGGGTAAGTCGTGTGTGCACAAAATCATGCTCCGGCAGTGGATGTACTTGTGTTTTATCCTGTAGTCTGCGAAATGGATGTGAGAAAATAATGCGGTCAAAGTCCTGTTCAAACGCACTGCGGTTCTGCTCAGGGGAAATAGTGTATTGCCCGAGTCGATATGGTGATAAAAGTTTAAGCCAATTCATGCTACATTAATTTTTTCTCACACTCTTAATGATCTTCATAATATCGCTATGCTCCGGAAAAATAGCTGGCTGTTCTGAAATTGTTAAACCAACTAATCCACGATACAATCGTAGTAAACCAGCATTTCGTAACTCTATACTATGTCTATAAAATTTTCTCAGAAGTTTATTGTCAGGCAACAAACCATGTTTGAGCAAATCATCACCGCTTAGTTGTGAATCAGCTATACACTTTAGATAAAAATCAATTCGAGAATACAAAGGCTTTCTCACCATAAAATAATGAGCCGCAAACATTAGGAGAGCCATTAAAACAAAGCTGACCACATTCATCCATTGAGCCTGCTCCGCTTGCTGGGAAATAAAATACAGGACTACAAATTGAGAAACGCCAATAATCACAAGTATCAGGTAGAATAGAGCAAGCGTCTTGCTTAATTCCATTTTCAACCGAACGGATGCCTTCTTTATGTTTTCCTTTTTATCCATTTAGGATTACTCTTTCAAAACTAAATCAATACACATAACCGCAGCCATGATCAACATTCGCAAAGCATGATCGGTGGGCACTTCTGGATTGATTTGTAAAATATAATTATCGGCTGATGTGAAAAGTTCTTTGCCAATGCCGCTCCACTTTTTCGTTACGGTGGCAAATTCCTTTCCATCATTTGCAATAAATTTAAAATCCCAGCTGGTCCATTTACCTTTCAATGTACACAAGGTGCGCTCACTGGCATCGAGCACTTCAAACTTTCCACCGATGCTGAAAAACTTCTGTTTGAATTTACCAATCAATTGATTTTGTTCATCGATCACCTCCACGGTGGAAAGAAACCATGAAACACCTCTCCGCACAGTGAGTATCGTTGCTCCGCTTGGCGTTTTGATCTCCATATTGAAAGGGGTCATTCTTTTATAATCCGTAAATCGAAACATCTTGGTAAAGAATCCAAGGTTTTCCTCACGGCATTGCAAAATCAATTCACTTGTTTGCGGATCAAAAACATCAAAGCTGTTAGCGGCTTTGAACATCTTTACGTGTTCTTTAACGAAATAGAGATTTTTGTTGAGTGCGGGATGCATAGAGTTTTATGGGGTCTTGTTTAAAAAGCTGCGTTAAAATACGGTAAAGTTCAGGTTGCTCCTGTTGAAATTGTAGTGATCTTTCAAAAAAGTTCTCAACGGCCACCGCAAAAAATTCTTCCGTGTTCCCGAAGGCATATCTCCGGAAAAAATGTTTCTCATTGGCATTGAGGTTTGCCATTTCTTTTTGCGCATACCTTTCAAACTGTTCTATCCAATGTGGGTCCAGCACCGTGTATTGATGCCCTACTAATTTGTGTTCCAGCCAAAGGGCATGGGCAAATTCATGGAGCAGGAGATTGATACCGTCATCGAGCACTTTCATTCCCTCGGCAATACCGCGCCAGCTAAAGGCAATGATTCGGAGGCCTGGGTTTACTTCTCCTTTGTGTTTCTTTCTGGTGATGCGCGAACTGTAATAATCCGGATATACGATGATTCTTGTGAAGTACGTAAGGCCCTGACTCTTTCCCGGCAAAAACAATAGGAGTTGCGCTGCAGCACAGGAGATAATGGCCTTCATAGCACGCGTCAATTTTATTTTTTCGCGCGGCACAAATTCAAAATATTCATAATGATCGCGTGCCAGGCGAAGAAACTTTATCTTCAACGACCAAGGCAATGCGGTGTAGTACGCATACTTGTGATTGAGGAAGCGATGAAAGATGGGGCCATAATAAAAACGAAAGCGCAGCTCCTGATAACTTACGTACAGAAGCCGCGCTGCAGCTGCCAATAGAGCAGCAAACATTTATATTTTCTTTAGTAATTCTGACATTGAAACTGAATCCTGAATAATTGACTTTACTTCACTGATGGCCACCCGTTCTTGCTTCATGGTGTCGCGATCACGGATGGTAACCGTGTTGTCCTGAAGAGTCTGATGATCGATCGTGATGCAATACGGAGTTCCGATGGCATCCTGTCTGCGATAGCGCTTTCCAATGGCATCTTTCTCTTCATAGAAGCAGCGGAAATCAAACTTCAATAAATTCATGATTTCATGTGCCTTCTCGGGCAGACCATCTTTCTTCATCAATGGAAGAATGGCCACTTTGTTGGGGGCCAATGCCGGATGTATTCTGAGCACAACACGATCACTTCCATCTTCCAGCTTCTCTTCTTTATATGCCGTAGCCAATACAGAAAGGAACATACGGTCTAATCCTACCGAAGTTTCCACTACATAAGGAATATAGTTTTGATTATCCTCTGAATCGAAGTACTGTAATTTCTTACCAGAGAATTTTTCATGACTCTTTAAGTCAAAATCGGTGCGGGAGTGAATGCCTTCCAGTTCTCTAAAGCCCATTGGGAAGTTAAATTGAATATCACAGGCGGCATTGGCATAGTGAGCCAGATTCAAATGATCGTGGAAGCGATAATTATTGTCGCCAAGCCCAAGAGTCTTGTGCCATCTCAATCTCTTTTCTTTCCAGAATTCATACCACTTCATCTCTTCACCCGGCTTCACAAAAAACTGCATCTCCATCTGTTCAAACTCACGCATTCGAAAGATGAACTGACGCGCCACAATTTCATTTCGAAATGCCTTACCAATTTGTGCAATGCCAAAAGGAATTTTCATCCTTCCTGTTTTTTGCACATTCAAAAAGTTTACGAAAATGCCTTGAGCCGTTTCAGGTCGCAAATAAATTTTATTCGTGTCTTCGGCTAGCGATCCCATTTCCGTTGAAAACATCAGGTTAAACTGACGTACTTCTGTCCAGTTTTTTGTGCCCGATATCGGATCCGTTATTTCAAGATCATCTATCAATTGCTTTAGAGCAGCCATATCGCCATTTCCCAGCGAAGTCTTCATGCGCTCATTAATCTCATCGATTTTCTTTTGATACTCCACCACTCTTTGGTTAGTGCTCAAAAACATAGCGCGATCAAAATTTTCGAAACGCTTCGCTGCCTTCTCTGCTTCCTTCTCGATTTTTTCTTCGAGTTTTTCAATCACGCCTTCAATAAGTTGGTCGGCACGATAGCGTTTCTTTGAGTCTTTGTTGTCGATCATCGGGTCGTTAAAAGCATCTACGTGACCGGATGCCTTCCAAGTGGTGGGGTGCATGAATATAGCTGCATCAATACCAACGATATTATCGTGCAACAGGGTCATAAACTTCCACCAATATTCTTTGATGTTGTTTTTTAGTTCTGATCCGTTTTGCCCGTAATCATAGACCGCACTGAGGCCGTCATAAATTTCACTGGATGGAAAAATAAACCCATACTCCTTGGCATGGGATATCACGTTTTTGAAAAGATTGTCTTCCTGGTTCGCCATAAGCGGCAAAGATAGAAATTAAGTGTTAGCTCAGGACAAGGGGCTGTATCAAAAAAATTAAATCACATCGGAATAAAAACGGTAAATACCGACCCTATTCCTACTTTCGAGCGGCATTGAACAACGCCATTCAGCTTTTCCAAAGATTCCTTCACAATATATAAACCCAGCCCTGAACCAGTAGCCTTGTCGGATGCCCGATAAAACATACTGAAAATTTTATCCTGATGCTCTTCCGCTATGCCTATGCCATTATCCTCAATGGAAAAGCTAAAAGAGTTATTGCTTCTGGATGCATTAATCGTAATGATCAACACTTCCTTGTTATGGTCAGCATACTTTATGGCATTGCTCAAAAGATTATTCAGAACAACCCTTAACCGGGATGGGTCTGTGAAAATGTTAAAATCCCTAGCGACCATCAGATTGATCTGAGGTTTTTTTTCATCCACATATTTCAATAGTTCAACCACCTCAAGCATGAGATCATATAAATTCACCGCTTCGCGGGCTGCGGGTATGCGGGAATTTCGGGAGTAGTCGATAATATCGTGGATGAGCTTATCCATAACAAGAATCCGGTTTTTCATTAAATTCAAATATTCTTCACTCCCTGAAGCATCTCGCTTAATTAATTCAATCAAACCGGCAATCGAGCTTAGGGGAGATCGCAAGTCATGCGAAGCACTGTATACAAATCTGTCTAACTCCCGGTTTGCCTTAATCAGTTCCTTGTTTTTTTCAACGAGGGTTTGCTCTGATTTTGTTACCATACGATCGAAAAAAATGATGATGAGCAATCCAATGATCAGAACGATTGAAAAACTGACGATCAAATAAAAATGTGCCTGGTCAGGACTAAATTCAGCAGGCTTAAAAATCGCGATCAGAAACAGAACAAAGCTGACGACCGTGAATCCGATGCCTATCCACCGTTCACGATAACCAAATACGGCCAAAGCGCCCAGGCTGGATGGAATAAAATACAAATAAGAGCCAGTTTGAATAGGGTCCACATCCAAATAAGAAAAGTAGAAGGCAAAGGCAATACCTCGTATGAGATGCAAGAAAATAGCGAGGTTCACCTGCTTCCATCGCAAAAGCAAAATGCAAACCATGGAGATCAAAAAACCAACAAAAAGTGATGTGGGATGTCCTTTCGGGTTGAAGAGATTGACAATGAGGAAAAATAAATCAACTCCTATATAAATAAGAATGAGATAGACCCCAAGGGTAATTTTTCTATTTTGACTTTCTGATTCAACAGCATTAGTCCCTAAAATAAATCGCTTAAAATTCATTATCCTGCTTATTTCATTGATACCCTGTCATCCTCTTAAATAAATGCAAAAGATAATAATAAGATTATCCTAAACAGATCGATGCATTCGTTATTTTTAAAGTTAATGAGTAGGTCTTTTAAGCTAATTGGGTTAGCGGTTTCCTTTTCTCCCACCACGCTGGCCATGGTGGCGGAAGCAGCCCGACTCGTGAAATGGTTTCAATCTGACCTGGTATTAATCCACGTTGGCAAAAAAGATTCAGAGAAAACCGAAGCCATGCAAAAATTGATGGATGGCTCCGGAGTTGAACCAACCAGAATAAAAATATTCTGGGTAGAAGGTGAGCCTGCTGAACAGATATTAAAAGTATGCAATGGTGAGAAGATTGACCTGCTGGTGGCAGGGGCATTAAAAAAAGAAAACCTGGTAAACCATTACCTCGGCACCGTGGCGCGCAAGATTATGCGCAAAGCCAAATGCTCCATCTGGATGATTACCGATCCTTCGGTTGATCTAAAACCGCTGAAAAATATTGTAGTAGATGCAGAGAGTAACAGCATGCAAGACATCATAACGCTTGCCTGCTATCTGGCGAATAAAGAAAGGGGAACGTGGGTACATGTGGTGCGTGAATTAAAACTGTTGGGGCTAGCCCTTTCGGCCCGTGATCAATGTACTGAGGCAGAGTATGATGAGCTACAAAAAAACATGGTGCATGAAGAAACGTCTGTCGTGCAAAAGATGCTGGAGCGAATTCCACACCAGCATAGTAAAATAAATATCAAACTCCTTTCCGGAAAATCGGGATTTGAATTGGCTCAATTTGCAAAACGCAAATCTGCTGACTTGCTCATTATTAATGCAAGCCAAAGAAAGTTTTCGTTCTTTGATCGAATATTCACGCATGATCAGGAATACATATTCTCCGATTTGCCCTGCAATCTTTTAATCGTTCAATCACCCCGCAAAGCATGAACAAGCTAAGTCAGCATGAGATCATGAATTTGTTGGTACAATTAAGTGTCATGCTGATGGTGGGCCGGCTCTTCGCAGAAATGGCGCGTAAAATAAAACAGCCCGCAGTAATAGGGGAAATCCTTGCAGGAATTATCCTTGGCCCCACCATTCTGGGAATGATTCAACCCGACTGGTTTCATGGTTTGTTTCCTGCCGGTTCCTCTTCACTGGTGCTGGATGGATTTGTTCAGGTGGCGGTGGTGATGCTCTTATTTATTGCGGGGCTTGAAGTGGATCTTCACATTGTTCTTCAACAAGGGCGACAAGCTTTTTATACCAGCACACTCGGTTTAATTATTCCGTTTGCTATCGGCTTTATTTTCCCTTACTTCTTTCCAGAATTTTTTGGAAGCGAAGACAGTTCGCGTCACCTCGCCTATTCTCTTTTCATGGGCACATCGATGGCAATCACCGCGTTGCCGGTTATCGCAAGAATCCTGATGGACTTAAATATTTTCAAGTCGCGCATGGGCATGCTGGTCATCTCATCGGCCATGATTAACGACTTGATTGGCTGGCTGATTTTTTCCGTTGTCCTGGGCATGATTGGAAAAGAACAAAACATGTCGTTATGGAACACGATCTTGCTAACAACCGGGTTTACGGTGATCATGCTTACCATCGGCAGGGGTTTGATAAATCGCGGCTTGCCATGGGTAAACAGAAAACTGGCATGGCCGGGTGGCCTCCTCTCATTGGCATTGGCACTCTGTTTTTTGGCGGCTGCGTTCACTGAATACATTGGCATACATGCCGTGTTTGGTGCCTTTATCGTAGGTGTGGCTTTGGGAGATTCGGAACACATGAGCGAACGTGCTAAAGAAATTATCCATCAGTTTATCAATAACATCTTTGCTCCCCTGTTTTTTGTGTCCATCGGATTGAAGGTGAATTTCATTGCCAACTTCGACTGGCAACTAACGCTGGCAATCATTGTCATCGCTTTCGCGGGAAAAATTATCGGTAGTGGATGGGGCACACGCCTTGGCGGGTTCACCTGGCGAGAATCATTGGCTGCCGCATTCGGCATGAATGCCCGCGGTGCAATGGAAATTATTCTGGGATTGGTGGCACTTGAAAACGGCTTGATTAATGAAAAAGTCTTCGTTTCACTTGTCATCATGGCGTTGGTCACCAGCATGAGCAGCGGGCCGTTGATGAAGTGGATGCTAAAGTTAAAACCTAAGCAATCGCTTCCTTCAGAAAATCATTAAGCGACTTCAATACCTTCGCTACCTCAGCGGCCTTCTTCGGGAATTTTTTATCCAGCACTTCCCTGTCAGTGAAATAATGGGACACAACATAACTCTTGTGCTTGAGTAAATCGATCTGCGGATGGTCTTTCAGATATCCCCTGGGCGCTGTTTTGAGTTTGTCAAAATCATCGAGAGAAGGGAATAGTTTTTTGAATTTTTTGTCATTCAAAATTTTCAAAAACACTTCCGCGTTGTAATCTATTTCTTGTCGGATTTTGGAAAGCTTATCTGCATCCGGCATATACAATCCTCCCGCTAGAAAACTTTTTCCTGGCTCGATATGAATGTAGTATCCTGGCTCTTGCTCCATCTTGCCATGTTCAGAAAAACCGGCTCCCATGTTTACTTTATAAGGTCGCTTATCCTTACTAAAGCGTACATCACGATAAATCCGAAAGCCCATCTTGCGCGGATTCAATCCCGCCAGGCTTTCATCAAACGTGAGCAACTCTTTGTGAAACGCTTCGAGAAATTCCTCGAAGGTCAATTTCGCTTCGAGATATTTTGGTTTATTCTTTTCAAACCACTCGCGATTATTATTTTTCGCAATGATTTTAAGAAACTTAGTGATGAGGTGCAAATCCATGGCGTCTCAATATTGGTCAAACAATTACTTCTCTAACAATCCCTTCGCCCTGATTGTTGCCGGCTAAGAAGATAAAAAAATACGGGTTGCTTTCATTGGGGTTTCGATTGTATCCACTAAAGATAATCAACGATTGTTTCAAGCCCAATGCCTCTGGATGCTTTTACAAGAATGGTCGAATCTGATATGGGATTTGCTTTGAGCTCTGCCATCAGTAAATCCTTACTTTCAAAATAACGCGCCTCTGCAAAGGTTGCTTTCGCTGATTTCATCAACTGGCCGCACAAATAAGCACGATTAAACTTTTTCTCATGAAGCAATTCTCCAATTCGCTGATGTTCTTTTTCTGCTTCCTCCTCCAATTCAAACATATCACCCAGAATAACAACCTTCTTTGGCGCCTGCATTGCAGCAAGATTTAAAATGGCCGCTTCCATCGAACTGGGATTCGCGTTATAGGCATCCAGAATAACGGTGTTGCTATTCTTCTTCACAATTTGCGAACGCATGTTGCCCGGCACATATTCCGCCACGGCACGATTGGCATCTTTGGCATCCACTCCAAAATATTTTCCAATACACAATGCTGCCGCAATGTTTTCAAAATTATAAGCACCCATCAATTGGGTTTGAACTTCCTCACCATTCTCAGCCTTAAACCGGATGAACGGGTCTGCATCCATTAACTGAGCATGATAATAATCAGCAACAGCCGGATAAAAGTAGGGATGTTTAAATCTCTTCGCCATATTAGTCAAAATCGAATTCTGCGAATTGATGAACACCACTCCTTCATGCGTGATCAGATGTTGAAACAACTCCGACTTACCCCGGATAATATTTTCAAATCCACCAAACGTGCCGATATGAGCCTTACCGATGTTGGTGATAAATCCATGCGTGGGATTGGCGATTGAACTTAATAACGCAATTTCGCCCAGGTGATTGGCTCCCATCTCCACTACGGCCATTTCACAGGATGAGTCGATGGCCAAAATGGTTAAGGGCACACCAATGTGATTGTTCAGATTTTCTTTAGTAGCATAGGTTCTGAATTTTTTACTGAGCACAGCACTCACCAATTCCTTAGTGGTCGTTTTTCCATTGGAACCCGTAAGACCGATAACCGGAATGGTAAGTCTGGACCGATGATGTTTCGCCAATGCCTGCAAGGTATCCAGCGTGTTCTCTACCAAAATGCACCGTTCACTTACTGCATATTTTGGATCATCAACTACTGCATAGCTGGCACCTTTTTCTAATGCCTGTGCCGCGAATTCGTTGGCGTTAAATTTATCTCCGCGTAAAGCGATAAAAATTGAGGCCGTAGCAATCTGGCGGGTATCGGTAGAAATCTTTCCGGATTCCTTAAATCTTTCGTATAGCTTTTCAATTTGCATAATCATATATACCCAAAGGTAAAGTATCTTGCCGGCAAAATAACACGTGAGCATGACTCACCGTTATAAGTGTGTGAACATTTTTCAATGAAGTCTATTTTCTCCATCCTGTTTGTTTTTATTGTATCCTGTGCACAGGCTCAGTTTACCTATGAATTGCATCAGGAAATCGAGGTGGAAGTAGACGGAAAACAACTAACCCTGCCCTGGTCGGGTGGTTTAAATTCTGTTCAGGTAAACACCATGGACCTGAACGGAGACACGAAGGAAGATCTTGTTTTGTTTGATCGCACTGCTAACAAGCTCATTACATTTCTCAATCAGAACAACCGGTTTGTTTTTGCTCCGGATTATGAAGAACTATTTCCGGCAGAAGTAACGCAATGGATTTTACTTCGTGATTTTAACTGTGACGGCAAAAAAGATATTTTTACTAGCGACCCTTTTGGGATGACTGTATTTGTCAACATCACCAAGCCCGGAGAAAAATTAGCCTGGCGTTCTTATAATCCCGGACTTCCGTTGCTCACCAAAGGGTTTACCAGCAATATCAACTTAAAAGTAAATGAATCTGACATTCCGGCCATTGATGATATTGATGGAGATGGTGACCTTGACATTCTGACTGTGCGGTTTGTTGGGATCGGCAGTGTGGAGTGGCACAAAAATCTTAGCAAAGAACGCACAGGCACCTGCGACTCCCTTCAGCTGGAACGTGTAACACAAAACTTTGGAAATTTTGAAGAATGTGAATGCGGAATATTTGCCTTTGGAGAAACGTGCGCTGAACTAAACGGTGGCCGCACTCAACATGCCGGAGGCAAAGGGTTGCTTTCACTCGACCTCGACAATGACGGAGATCGTGAAATACTGTTTTCTGAAGAGGATTGCGCGCGCGTTTACATGCTTGAAAACAAGGGAACCAAAGAGGAAGCTCTTATGAGCACGTCCGTTCGATATCCGATTACGGCTCCCGTTGCTTTTCTCAATTTTCCGACTCCCTATCTTGAAGATGTTGATCAAGATGGATTAAAAGATCTGATTGCATCACCCAACTTATATACGCGCAATACCTTGAGCACAGACTTTAAAAATTCGATGTGGTTTTATAAAAACACTGGCACCAATCAAGTGCCCCAGTTTACTTTTCAAAAAACAAATTTTTTGCAAGACCAAATGATTGATGTGGGCGACTATGCAGTGCCCGCCATGATCGATGGGGATGGCGATAGTGATCTGGATCTGTTTATCAGCAACTATACCAACGCTGATTTTTCCAGTTCGGTTATCTTTTTTGAAAATACCGGAACTCCCTCGGCACCAACATTCAAATTCATCACTTCCGATTACATCGGATTTTCATCCGCCAATTATTACAACGCGAAACTTCAGTT
>Ga0163151_10009318_pt1 | contig 10712 bp, 11 predicted proteins | sample OliLakLV19MP5IB2_FD_145596 | JGI IMG/M metagenome (GOLD analysis project Ga0163151, IMG submission 145596) | Freshwater microbial mat bacterial communities from Lake Vanda, McMurdo Dry Valleys, Antarctica - Oligotrophic Lake LV.19.MP5.IB-2 | ecosystem: Environmental > Aquatic > Freshwater >...
GCATCCCGCGGGTCAGCCATTGAGCTTTCTACGACACCCGCCCTCAATGGGGCGGACAGATTTGCGCGTGGGCGGGCGTCCTAGAAACCTAAACACCGCCTGCCGGCCAGCAATATTTCACGGCAGGCTCGGTGGCTCAATTCCTGCCGCTCAGGTCTGCTCGACACTTCGGCGCAGTCTCGCCGAAAAACGACGGTCACGCTTCAGGTCTGCGGGACCTGGGTGACCTCGCGCCAGTCGGCTAGTCACGCGTCGCATTCCAATTGAGAAGAAAATTACCGTGCTCCGCCCATGTCTGCCCGTGAACGCTATCGCCAACCAGACACGCCGCAGTGTGATACGGGCCGACGGCATCGCTCGTCCAGAAGCTCACGCACGCGCGCCCGCGATCGGTTTTCCAGCGCCCTGCTTCGATCTCGCTTTGATAGAATGAGCCGCTGACGGCGCCGTCCGGATCGAGCGCGAGCGTCATGGATTGCACGTAAGGCGCGCCGGGCTCTGTCGAGAGATCCACACTCCAAGCGCCGTTCAAGCTGTTCGATAAGGGCGACGTCTGCGCCTGGGCCGCGCACGCGCTCAAACAAAGCGCCAAAATCACGAAACCGAATTACCGCATCAAACCTCCCATGTGGTTCGTTCTACGGGCGCACCACGTTCTCAGATCAGCTCTATTCAATCGTCGAACCCGACGAATACGGCCGCCTCATCGACGCGCTTGCGGTCCGACACCACAGCATTTGCCGGAAAGGTCTCATCGGGCCAGCCCAGCGCGATGCTCTTCATGATGACCTGATCGTCGGCGATGCCGGCGTTTTCACGCACGACCGGGGATTGCATAATGCCCTGGCTGTTGATCACTGCGCCGAGTCCGCGCGACCAGGCGGCGTTCACCAAAGCGTTCGTCACTGCGCCGCAATCGAAGGGCGTGTCGTCGCTGCCGTCCAGCACGCGGTCATAGGTCACGATCACGCACACGGGCGCATCGAACTGCCGGAAGCCGCGCAGAACCCAGTCTTGACGTTTCTCCGTGTCGTCGCGCGCGATCCCCATTGCGGAAAACAATTGTTTGGCGACGCCGATCTGCCGCTCGCGGTGCTGACCAGCAAAGGCCGGCCCTGTACGGAATTCGCGCGATTGCGGCACGCCCCCCACCATCCGCTCGGTGTTGCCGGCGCGAATCCGATTGAGCGGTTCGCCGGTGATGACGTAGAAATTCCACGGCTGTGTATTCATTGACGAGGGCGCGCGCATCGCCAAAGCGAGGATCTCTTCGATCAACGCTTTGGACACGGGATCCGGCTTGTAGCCACGAATACTCCGGCGCCCGAGGATCACGTCATCAAACTGCATGTGTCATCCCTCAGAAATCCGGCTCAGTTCGAAACCGGCATAGCCAGGCGCGTGGCGGGGGCGATCCAGAGCGGCGCTCCAAAGCGATAATCCGAAGCCAGCTCTCAAAGTGGTCAGACTTTACGCCTGACAATTCCAACTGGGACAAGGACTGGAAACAATTTAGGGAGAAAGCGTCGAAAGGGCGTCGCCGCCTTTCGGCGGCCGCGTTTCCGTGGCTTCGCCATCGCGCCGCGCTTAAGGCGCGTCTCGCCCCTTCGGGCTTTGATCGCTGACGCAGGCCGGAGGTCGGCAAAGAGGTGTCATTCGAACCGCATCGTCGTGCGAGGGGATGCTTCAAACATCCCCTCAAACGGTCATTAGCCCATGAGGGCCGCATAACGGACGTGCACGTCTCACCTCAGCCACGAGGTCGCCGCCGCCCAAAAGCGAAAGTTCGAAGAGATAATGGTCCATCGGCGCTGCAAAATATCTGCGGGCAAACGATTGTAGACGTCCAGTTAAAACGGAACCCGCGCGCCGTCCCAAGCGAAGGCGCGTCCACTATCTCCGGGTCGAAGTCCGTCGAGTACCTCCAGCAGATAGCCGGCGCTTTGTGCGGGCGTGAACAATTTCTCGGGCGCGACGCCACGCTGGAAAGGCTTGGAGAGCGCGCTGTCAACGGTGCCCGGATGAAGCGCGACGCAAAAGGCGCCTGCATTCTTTCGCGCAAGCTCAATCGACGCCGTACGGATCACCTGGTGCAGCGCCGCCTTAGAAGCGCGATAAGCAGCCCAGCCGCCGGTCCGATTGTCTTCGATTGAGCCAACCCGCGCTGACAGCGCGGCAAACACGCTGCGCCGATCTTTGGCGAGCAGCGGCAGGAAATGCTTCGCGATGAGTGCTGGACCGGTCGCATTCACGGCAAAGGCGCGGGCAAACGCCTCGGGCGTGAAGTCACGCCAGGATTTCTCTGGCTGAAGGCTGGCGCCCTCGTGCAGCACGCCGGTTGCGACGATCTCCAGATCAAGCGGGCCATCGACCGCAATCGTTGCGGCGGCTTGCGCGATTGAAGCCTCGTCAAGCAGGTCGAAAGCGAAAGGCAGGGCTTTGTTCGGCAGCGGCCCGGCCGGCGCGCGGCTGCCTGCGTAGACGGCTTCCATTTCCGGACGATCACAAAGCATCGAAATGAGCGCGCTGGCAATGGCGCCATTTGCACCGAACACCACGGCCCGCCTTACTGGATAGCGAATTGTGCTCATGTCAGCGCTCCCCGCAATCCGTCCGCATCACGCGCGATCCCCTCCCTGCGCGCCTCGCTCATCTGGTCCAACACTCGATAGATCGGCGCCATGCGCGGATTTCTGGCGGGGCGAGAGCGATGCCGCGCCAGAAAGTCCCAATAGAGATAAGTGAAGGGACAGGCTTTTGCGCCTGACTTCACAATGGCGGGGGTGAGCTGGTCGCCCGGTGCAAGTCTCAGAATTGTCGGCATGGGTGGTGTACGCGGCGCCGCGCTTGATGGATTTTTGCGGGAAATCATGAGCAACATCGGCCATGACCATGAACGCAAGCCCGCGCATAAAGAAGGCCGATCTCCCGACCAAGCTCTGCGCCACCTGCGGCAGACCGTTCACGTGGCGTAAGAAATGGCAGCGTGATTGGGAGAATGTACGGTATTGCTCTGATCGATGCCGGAGGTGATCCGCGAGGCTCTGCGTTGCAAACGCCGAATCCCTCGAACTGCGGTTAGCCTCATCGGTACTACCATCGAGCCCAGGCAAGCCTTGGAGGACGATATCGCCCTCCAATTCTGTTGACAGCTCCGCGATGGTGATGCCGCGCGCCGCGTGCAGCGCGAACGTCGTGGTCACACAGACTGCGAGCGCGTGAAGCGGAAAATCCACGGGGTTGGCGCTCTCATTGCTGCCAAGCAGCAGGTTCTATCGCCTCGTAAATTACGGGATCATGCGATGCGATGACTCTCTCGCCAGTGCGGCGGTCATTGATAGCCCCCGCCGTCCCACGTCAGACCACAAGAGGCCTCGCAACACGCCTGGGTCCACTAAGGGTCGCTACGTCTCCTCCCGAGCCCACTGCGACGAGCCACTGCTTGAGGCTTTCATCCGGATGTTGCTTAACAAGCGCCAGCGCCGTCGGCGCGCCATCGCCCGCGGCGTCTCATCGCTGCGACGGCAGCCAAGCCCGCACACGCCCAGGAGGCGAAACGAATTCGACTGCAGCGCTCCGTTTCGATCCGGTCAACCGCCAGCATCGCGTCAGTTCGGGGTAGCGGCCGCTGCATCGATACGGGCGAGCCACACCTCCATCGCAGCTGTGTCAGACATATCGCCGGTCCAGACGTGCGCTGGGATCACCGTTTCGTTGCCGCCGCGCGCCCGGCCGCGATAGACCTTCATCGGAAGGTGCGCCTGCGCCCGACCGCTCGGCAGGCTTTCGCGGCGGACTTCCATGTAGAGCGTGTCGGCCGAGGTCTCCTGCCCGATCGGCGTTGCGCCCGCAGCCTTGGCGTCAGAGGACTCCTGCCTATACGTATCGCCCGCCTTGGGCCCGTGGCGATTATGCCCCGCCTGTCTCAGAGCTAGGCGCCTCGCCAGCCACTAGGTGAAGGAGGGGCGGACACCTCCACTTGATGATCCGCGCCCTCCACATCGGCGATCGGCTGCGTCGGGTCGGGGAGATCGCGCAGAATATGGAGGCAAGCTTCGTGAACGATGAGCGCGGCTTCGTTCAGATCGAAACCATATTCAAGCGCTACGCTTCGCAGCTTCTTTCCGAGCGCAACGACAAGCACTTCGAGGCTTTGCATGGCGCCCTCTTTGGCGACCTGCGACGCTCCGACGGGATCTTGGCGACCGTATTTCTGTATGGGGGGTCAAGCAAAATACTGGCCGCCATTCCGCCAAAGCGTCGCTCCAGATAACCGCTCCAAATGTTGCGGCGTGCGAAACGTTACTCTCTGTGCTTCGCCCTCCATTTGACCATCATCAAGCGCCACTGCGGCACTTTCGACGTTGTAGCGAGGGCACAAAAACACCCACGCCCGCCATGCAAACCGCGCCGCGTTGATTGACGACTATCAAGGCGCAAATTGACGAATGGCAACATCTGCGCCGCGTTGTCGCGTGACCGCGGAATTTACCTCTCCATTACGAGAGACTCGCCGACAGTGGTCGCCAATGCAGCGAATGCACATATGGAGAATGCAATGCCGTTCGACGCCACCATCTCTGCGGAAATTTGGAACGCCAAATACCGCTTCCTCAACGAAGGCAGCGACGGTGACGCGGATGTCGAAGGCACGTGGTCGCGTGTGGCTGCCGCTATCGCTGAGGCCGAACCTGGACGCGGACGCCGTCGTTGGCGCGAGAAGTTCAACGACGCGTTGATGGATTTTCAGTTCTTGCCGGCCGGGAGAATTATCGCCGGCGCCGGCACCGGCCGCGCGGTGACGCTGTTCAATTGCTTTGTCATGGGGACGATCCCGGACAATCTCGACGGCATCTTCGAGCATCTGCGGGAAGCGGCGCTGACGATGCAGCAAGGCGGCGGCGTCGGCATGGATTTCTCGACCATCCGACCAGCAGGCGCGCCCGTGCGGGGCGTTGGCGCGAAAGCCTCCGGTCCGGCTTCCTTCATGGACGCATGGGACGCCATGTGCCGAACGGTAATGTCCGCCGGCCAGCGTCGCGGCGCGATGATGGCTTGCCTGCGCATCGATCATCCGGACATCGAAGACTTTATCGATGCCAAGCGCGACCCCGCTCGACTGCGCAACTTCAATGTATCCGCCTTGGTGACCAATTCTTTCATGGCTGCGCTCGCGGCAGACCAAGATTGGCCGCTGCAGTTCGACGGCGAAGTCTATCGCACCGTGCGCGCGCGCGATCTCTGGGCGCGACTGATGCGGGCGACCTATGACGTTGCCGAACCAGGCGTCATTTTCATCGACCGCGTGAACGCCTCCAACAACCTAGCCTATTGTGAAACCGTCTCGGCCACCAATCCGTGCGGGGAGCAACCGTTGCCGCCCTATGGCGCCTGCCTGCTCGGTTCGATCAACCTTTCTCGATTGGTCGAGACTCCGTTTGAGCCCGACGCGCGGATTGACGAAGCGCGACTGGCCGACCTCACCACCACCGCCGTTCGTTTCCTCGACAACGTCATCGATGTCTCTCGCTACCCGCTGCGCGAACAGGAAATTGAGGCCAAAGCCAAGCGGCGCATTGGTCTCGGCATCACAGGACTCGCCGACGCGCTGATTTTCTGCAACGCACGTTATGGCGCAGCCGATGGTGTGGCGCTTACGCGTCGATGGCTCGACACGATCCGGACCGCCGCTTACCGCGCCTCTGCCGAACTCGCCGCGGAGAAAGGAGCCTTCCCCGCCTATGAGTCGGCCCTCCTTGATCGCCCCATGCTCGCGTCGCTCGATGCCGACACGCGCGCGATGATTGCGGAACACGGTCTGCGCAACGGTTGCCTCACCACAATCGCGCCCACCGGCACCATTTCACTACTGGCAGGCAATACCTCGTCAGGCATCGAGCCGGTCTTCGCCTTCTCCTACCAACGCCGCGTACGCCAACCGGATAATTCCTTCGTTGAAGAACCGGTGCAGGACTACGCGCTGACGCTCTGGAAGAAGCTGAGGGGCGACGCCTCTCCTCCGGATCATAGCTTCGTCAGCGCCCAAACACTGACGCCGGCGGATCACCTGGCAATGCAGGCCGTGGCGCAACAATACATCGACAGCTCAATCTCCAAGACGATCAATTGCCCAGAGGACATTTCGTTCGAGGATTTTGCCGACGTTTACACCAAAGCGTATGACCTCGGTTGCAAGGGCTGCACAACCTATCGCCCGAACGCTGTAACCGGCTCAATACTCTCTGTCGCGAAGCCCAACGATGCGGAGAAGCCGGCCGCAGAAACAAGACTCGTAGACCTCACACCACGACCCGATGCATTGGTTGGCTCTACTTACAAGATTAAGTGGCCTGAGAGCGAGCATGCGCTTTACGTCACGATCAATGACATCGAGGAAGACGGCAAGCGCCGGCCGTTCGAGATCTTCATCAACTCGAAGAACATGGAGCACTATGCTTGGACATTAGCGCTGACGCGAATGATCTCGGCTGTATTCCGTCGCGGTGGCGACGTCTCATTCGTCGCCGAAGAGCTGAAGGCTGTGTTTGATCCTCGCGGCGGGGCCTGGCTTGGTGGGCGCTATGTGCCTTCACTGCTCGCAGCCATCGGCGATGTTATCCAGCGTCACCTTGATAGCGATACGATCAAGACTGTTGTCGCCCAAGAACTTGGCCCTCAGGTGAAGCCGAGAAGCTGCCCGAAGTGCGGCGCTGCCGCGCTGATACGCGCCGAAGGTTGCGATAAGTGTCTGGAGTGCGGCTATTCGAAGTGTTCGTGATGCTATTTGTCCGGCGCCGTCACGCGACGGCGCCGGGCGATTAGGCGCTGGCTCAGCGCCCGGAGATCTTCGGCATCGAAGCGACGACGCGCCAACGGCACGACAACTGCGTTCTCCAATGTCAGATGACGCATCTCGTGCCTGGCGAAGGCGGCTAACGCTTCCGCACCACCTTCAATAGAGTGCGGCGGCTTCCTTATAATGAGGCAGGCGTTAAGCACGTCGCGCACCCGAACGGACAGCGCCTTGTCCTCTGCATGCTCAGAGGTCAGGCGGTCGAGCACGTCCTCCACAAGATCTTCGGGCAGGCATCGCTGCCGGAGCATCGGGAAGAAATCTTCCTCTTCGTCGATCACATGCAACGTGAGATCGAAGCGTATGAAATCGAGCAATGCTGTGATGACAGCCGCGTCAAACTCCGTCGCGTCAGAAAGGCGTTCAAGGGCCCTGCACATGCGCCGATGGTTGAGATGCTCGGCCAAGATAAACTCTATCGGATCGTGCGGCGTGGGACGGCGCGCGCCGTCGTCACGCAGGCTGGGGGTCATAGCGCGCTCTCCATTCGGAGACGAAAGGTAGTGACCTTCGATACGCAGGCCGCGCCTGGGTCCTTGGCGTCGCGCAGCGCCGAAACCAGGTCAGCCCAAGTCTCTTCATCGGCTTCCGCCATGAAATCAGAAACCGCGATGCGAACGAATTGAGCCAAGGTCTCGCCACGGAGATTGGCCTCACGTTGAAGCTCTTGCTCAAGCCGCGCGTCTTCGGCGCCAAGCCAAGACTGCAACTCGGCGCTAGAGGTTTGGCCAAGCGACAAGAGCTCGCCAAGCTGCATCGCGCGGCTCATCCCTTCGATCCCAAAGAAAGCGAGAGCCCCTCGATCTGAGCCGACGCCGCAAGCGCCGCCACATAGCGAGCCGACGAAGCCGCCCACGCACGTGTGCGCAATGATCCCTTGATGAAAGCCTTGACGACTTCGAACGGAAGTTCCTTCGCCGCGCTGTGCTGATCGAGACGAATGACGTGCCAGCCATGGCGGGTACGAACTGGCTTCGCACCGATCTGACCTGGACTAAGATCCATCAAGGCGCGTTCAAGATCATCTGCCAAGTCGCCGCGCTGGAGCTGACCGAGCGCACCGCCCTGCTCTGCGGTTGGACAGGCCGAGCATGCGCGCGCCCACTCGGCGAACGGCTCTCCCGCGCCAATGGCTTTGATGGCGGCGGCAGCGCGTTCATAAGCGGCGACCCAGGCAGCCTCTCCTTCGTGTTCGGTGGCAAACAGGATGTGGGATGCTTCGTAGAGTTCAGGCGCGGCGAACTGAGACGCAGCGCCTTCGTAGACGCGTCTGCACTCAGCGTCGCTTGGCTCGACCGAAGTAACCTCAAGTTCGAGGACTTGGCGGACAAGCGCCTCCTCATCGGTCTCTTCGCGCCCGTGAGCATCTCGCGCTGGCGCCGGCTCTAATGCCAACGCGCGAGCACGGAGCAAGAGCAGCTCACGAATGACCAATGCGCGAGCAGCTGCGGCGCGAGCCTCTGGGCCGGAGGCTGCGTCGTGGTTCTGCGCCTCTTGCGCAATCGCCGTCTCCGGTATCGCAAGTCCATTCACGAACACCGGTGGAGCATTGGCCGGACGACGCGCCGCAGGAACCGGGCCATGGCTGCAACCGGAGAACGCCTCTGTCTGAGGTTCATTCTGCGTCGTCTGAATGAGGGTGTGTTTCATCGCCCGCCCTGCCCTGCCGCCAGGCGTTTCGAACGTACGATCTGCCACCCGCGGCGATTGAGATACCAGATTGGCGCCGACAGCATGTGAACGAGGCGCGTGAACGGAAAGACGAGAAGAATTGTTAGACCTAATGTGAGGTGCGCCTTAAATATCCAGTGCGCGTCGGCGACGTAATCGGCAGCGCCGGCGCGGAACGTGAAGATGCCCTGCGCCCAGTACATGAACTTGATCATCTCCCCCCCGTCGCGGTGCTCTAACGAGATCGGGATGGTGGCGAGGCCGAGGCAGAGTTGCGCCAGCAGCAGCGCAAGTATTGCCGTGTCGCCAAAGCTCGAGGTTGCGCGAATGCGCGCGTCGAAAACGCGCCGATGCAGGAGCAAGAGACCGCCAACGAGGCACATCGCACCGGCGACGCCTCCTGCCACGATCGCAAGCATCTGCTTTGCGCCGTGCGTCACCCCCAGCGCGTCCCACACCGCGATCGGTGTTAGCAGACCGACGAAGTGCCCGGCGAAGATCGCGAGGATGCCCACATGGAAAAGGATGGAGCCCAGCACGAGCTGCTTTCGGCGCAGCAATTGCGACGATCCCGTGCGCCACGTGTACTGTTCCCGGTCGAAGCGCAGCACTGAACCGATCACCAGCACCGCTAGCGCTATGTATGGGTAGAACCCGAACAGTACCTGATTGAGCCAATCCATGACGCGTCCTCAGAGCCGATACTCGACCGCGAACCAGAACTTGGTGCGGTCTGCAAAACGAGGATCCTCGCCCTCGAACATTGCCGCCTTGCCCTCAAGCGAGACACGTTCGTTGAGGGAGAACCGAACAGAAGCATTCAATTCGGAACCAAAGTCGGCGCTGCCGCCGTCGTCGGCGAAATCATGTGCAACGACGGTGAAGATGACAGGCTGCTGCGCCCGCCAAGGCCCGGTCGCGTAAGAGACGCCGGCGTAGAGGTCACGAACGCCGTCAGGCGGCGTCGCTAGAAATACATCAGCCCAGCCTTGAAAGGCGTGCAGCGTCGCCAGAGGCGTTGAGAAGCCGCGAACGCCGTCGCCCTCAAGGCGTTCACCGCCGACGGTCACGGTCCATCGGTCGTGACGGACAGCGAGCTCGCCGTGCTGGTAGCCAAGGTCAAAGCCGGCGCTGTTGCCGCGATAATCGCTCTGCGCCGCTGCTTCCAGCGTCAACCGCGGATGAAGCGAGCCTGCTTGCCACTCATTCGACCACCGCAGTCCGTACGTCTGACTCGATTGCGCCGGAGCATTCTGAAAGTCGAGCAAAAGGCCATAGGCACTAAGGCGGCCGACCGGCAGATCGAGATCGGTCTGCAATACGTGCGAATCGCTATCCCACTCGCCTTGGGCGCTGTCGTCGCCAAAGATCCGACGCACATTGTCGATGAAGACGTAGGTGAAGGCGGCGTGCTCAAACGGCCGCGCTTCAATTCGGAGTGCGTCGAACGCCTGCTCGTTCTGGCGAAACCCGACATTGCCGATGAAGCGCGCATTGTTGAGGATGATGCGCTGGCGACCCGCAACAATACGCCGGCCCTGGGCGCCGGCCCACGTTACTTGCAGCCGATTGAGCTCGAACGCTTCGGGATCTGGCACGGTGGCAAATGCTGTATTGCCGTTTACCGTGTCGTTGAAGTCATCCGTCAGCTGCGCCACGCCCTCCAACTCAGCAAGCAACTTGAAGCCATTGAACGCGCGGGTTTCGTAACCCAGGCGGGTGCGAAGGGTCAGCGCGTCGGCGTCATTGAGCCCATCTTGCGAAACGCTCTCGAAGCGCAGGCGGGTATCAATGATCCAATCGCCCGCAGCTTGCGTTTGCGCCGCGGCCGACAAGGGCGCCGCCCAACAGGCGCCGAAGGCGCCAAGCGCAATCGTAAGAACACGCAACGGCTGCTGTACCGCGTTCATCGGGCTGGCTCCCCCATACGCGCGACCGCCGCTGCCGCCTTGGGACAACCGACCTGATCGGGACCGAATGTCACCTGCTCCTCCGCCCAGGCCCGATCGAGCGCTTCGAGATCATCGGGATCGTCGTCCGGTTCCTGCAGCAAGGCGTTGAGCGCTTCGGCGTTTCGCTTTGTTTCGACCAGAGCCACTAAGATGTCGAACACACGGGCGTACGGCGACCGACGCTTTTTTAAACGCTCTCGCAACGCTTCCAGAACGTGCGCGGCTTCACCGAGCAG
>Ga0163151_10009329_pt1 | contig 10697 bp, 9 predicted proteins | sample OliLakLV19MP5IB2_FD_145596 | JGI IMG/M metagenome (GOLD analysis project Ga0163151, IMG submission 145596) | Freshwater microbial mat bacterial communities from Lake Vanda, McMurdo Dry Valleys, Antarctica - Oligotrophic Lake LV.19.MP5.IB-2 | ecosystem: Environmental > Aquatic > Freshwater > Lake...
CATCAGCGCCCCCGGCGGCGCAATCCGCAGCTTGTCGAACTGCGATTCGTTCCAGTATTGCCGCTCGGGACTGCGCGTCGGCATCTTCTTCTTGAGGGCTTTCTTCGCCTTGAGCAGCAGCGGATCTTTCGTGTCCTCGGGGATCTGGTCGTACCGCTCCTTCCAGCGGAGAATGCGAACGTCGTCCTCATGCGGCAAAGCATACACGAAGCCTTCCTTGTCGAACTGCGGCCGGCCCGCGCGGCCGAACATCTGATGGGCCGCGCTCGGCTCGATGATCTTCTGCTGCCCCGGCTTCCCCTTCAGCAGACACGGCAGCACGACGGACCGGGCCGGCAGGTTGATCCCCGCGGCGAGCGTTTCCGTGCAGACGCAAATCGACAGCAGCTTCTTCTGGAACAGATGCTCGACCACCCGCTTATGCTTCGGCAGCAGTCCCGCATGATGCACGCCGACGCCGCGGAACAGAATCTGTTTCAGCTTCGGCCCGACTCCCTTCGACCAGTCGTGCTTCGCGAGCTCCTCGCCGAGCGCCTTCTGCTGCCCGTCGGCAAGCATCGACTTCCCCTTCAGCTCCTCGGCGACGTTCCAGCATTCGTCGCGGTTGAAGCAGAACACCAGCGCGGGCGTGCGGCGCATCTCGGCGTCCCCCGCGGCCATCTCTTCGAGGTGTTCGGTCAGCAGCTTGTCCGGCACCCAGCGGAACGACAGCGGGATCTTCCGCTCGGTCCCCTGGATCAGCTCCAATCGGCGGCCGTGACAGCGGTCGAGCCATAGCACGAAGTCGACCGCATTGCCGATCGTCGCCGACAGCAGCAGCAGCCGGACGTGCTTGGGGAGCATCGACAGGGCGAACTCCCACACGATGCCGCGCTCGATGTCGGAGAAGCTGTGGAACTCGTCCATCACGACGGCCGTGACGTCCGAGAAGTCGAACGCCTCGGCGTGCAGCAAGCGGTTCAACAGAATCTCGGCGACGACCACCAGCACGGTCGCCTCCGGGTTCACCTTCCGGTTGCCGGTGACGAGACCGACCTGGTTCTTGTCGAACCCCCACCGCTCGGCCGCGGCCTGCATCTCCAGAAACTTCTGATCGGTCAGCGCAATCAGCGGCGTGGTGTAGTACGCCTTGCGACCGGTGTGCAGCGCCTCGAACAGCGCGGCCTCGGCGATCAGCGTCTTGCCGGTCCCCGTCGGTGCGCAGACGAGGACGCCGGTGTCGCTGGAGAACCACGCCAGCAGCGCGTCCTCCTGCACCGGATAGGGCGTGAACGGCAGTTGATCGAAGTACCGCTGGGCGAGATCGTCGCGGGATAAGGGCATCGGTGGTTCCGCAGGGTCTTATCTCCCGCTCCCGGCGCTTCGCTGGGAGAGGGTCGGGGTGAGGGTGCTTCGGAGTTTTCTGCCAACACTAACCCGAAGCGTTAGCGAGGACGATCGCTCGTGCGACGACTCAACATCCTCTCGCGGAAGCGAAAGCCCCGGGCGCGTGACAGACGACAGTTGAAAGTCCGTGGCTCCATGTCCTCGCTGACGCTTCGGGTTAGGATAGAGAGAGGCCAAAACAAAGGCACCCTCACCCTAACCCTCTCCCACGAAGCGCGGGAGAGGGGATCAAGCGGCAGAACGCGGCGCTCCCTACCAAGGCATCTTCCGTCGCTGCCAGGCCGCCGGGCTGTGTTCGCGCGCGTAGCCGACCGGCACGCGGCCGGCGAGGCCCAGCAGCCACGTCACGAGGACGCCCGCCAGGAAGCCCCCCACGTGCGCCCACCACGCGACTCCGCCGCCGACGCCGTCCGATCCCGCCGCCGACAACAACTGGAACACGAACCACAGCCCCAAAAAGAATGGCGCGGGTACGGCGATCAGTTGCGTGAAGATGCCGAGCGGGATCAGCGTCATCACGCGGGCATGCCGGAACATGACGAGGTACGCCCCCATGACTCCGGCGATCGCCCCGCTGGCGCCGACGGTCGGAATGGGGGACGCCGGCGACGAGAGAATGTGCAGCACCCCCGCCGCCAGTCCGCTGCCGAGGTACATCAGCGCGTACCCGAGATGCCCGTAGCGGTCCTCGACGTTGTCGCCGAAGATGTAGAGGAACCACATGTTCCCCACGATGTGCATCAGCCCGCCATGCAGGAACATGCACGTGAACAGCGTCAGCCACGGCGACACGGCCGGCGGCGGCAGTTCGTCGAACGGCGGAAACCCGGCCTCGGGATGACCGGGGGGCGGCGCGGGCAACGCCGTCGGCGGCAATCCGGTGACGCGGGCCGGCGTCATGCCGTACTCGAACACCATCCGTTCGCCGCCATCCGGCGCCGCCGTCCCGGCGAAGAACACGAGCGCGCAGGCGATGATGATCGCATAGTTCACGATCGGCACGGATTCAGTTGGGATGTCGTCGCGCAAGGGAAACACGGTTCGGGCCACTCCTGTGGATGGAACGAGGATACCGTGCGGCGTCGAATGAAGGCAGCGAGTCGGGAATGGGGATTGGCGAAGGTTGTGACCGTCACTCCTAGTGGTCGAATGAGACGATCTCAATCCCGGAGGGATCGCAGCCATTAGCCGGTGGTTGAGCGCAGCGACACCACCGGTCACCCGACCGTGAACACGACTCGACCCCGGAGGGGTCGCAGCACCGATGCTTGCTGCGACCCCTCCGGGGTCGAGCTGGTCGCAACGATCGTTCTCCGGGGGTCTCCGCAAAGCCTCCGACCCCCGGCTAATGGCTGCGATCCCTCCGGGATCAAGACCAACAGCCATGAAGAATGGCGCACACTCATCGCGAGCAGCCAACTCGTTTCTGGCTATTCCTTACTCTCTGTCCGCTTGCTTCCAACGGATCGGAATCTGTTGACATGTTCCCCTCAGCCCGCCGATAATCAACAACACTGAATATGAACGTCCTTCGCCGATGGACCGGCCCGCATCACCCCGCCTGCATCGCCTGCCTGCCGCCTCGACGTGAAGGTGCCTCGATGTCGTCTGCCGCCCGGTTTTGCCCCGGCCCCGTGGGCCGTCGCGAGTTTTTGCGCGCCGGCGTGCTCGGGCTCGGCGGTCTCACACTGCCGCAACTGTTTCAGCTTCGCGCGGCCCAGGCCAATCAGACCGGACAACCGGAAGCCGACACCTCCGTCATCTTCGTGTGGCTCCCCGGCGGGCCGCCGCACATGGAGATGTACGACCTCAAGCCGAACGCGCCGACCGAATACCGCGGCGTATTTCAGCCGATTGCCACGACCGTGCCCGGACTCGATGTCTGCGAGCTGATGCCGCGGCACGCGCAGCTCGCGCAGAAGTACAACGTCGTCCGGTCGATTGCGCACGAGTTCGCCGATCACGGCGGCGGCCACAAGAAGTTTATGACGGCCCGCGATCCGAAGTCGCCGGTCGGCTTCGAGAACGATTCGCCCGCCGTCGGGTCCATCGTCGCCAAGGCGATCGAGCATCGCCGGGCCGAGGTGCCGAACTACGTCTGCATCGTCGAGCCCGGCCGCGACCAGGTCGACACGTTCAGCCAGGGGGCGGCGTATCTCGGTCCCGCGTACACGCCGTTCATGGTGCCGGGCGATCCGAGCACGGCCGACTTCAAGGTGCCGAACATCGCCCCCATCGCCGAAGTCTCGACGCGACTCGACGACCGCACGGCGCTGCTCGCGCAGTTCGATCAGTTCCGCCGACAGGCCGATCAGTCGGGTCTCATGGACTCGATGGACAAATTCCATCACCGTGCGATGAATCTGCTCACCAGCGACAAGGCCAAGCAGGCGTTCGATCTGTCGCAGGAAGACCAGGCCGTCCGCGACCGCTACGGCAAGCACGCCTGGGGACAACGGCTGCTGATGGCCCGCCGGCTCATCGAAGCCGGCAGCACGTTCGTCACAGTGGTCATCGAGAACCCGTATCAGTCGGGCGTCGAGTGGCTGAAGCAGGGAACGTACAACTGGGACTCGCACGCCGTCAACTGCCACATGTTCGATGACCTGAAGCTGCGGCTGCCGATCTACGATCAGGCGGTGACGGCCCTCATCGAAGATTTGTACTACCGCGGCCTCGACCGCCGCACACTCGTGGTGGTGACGGGCGAGTTCGGCCGCACGCCCCGGATCACCAACGTCGTCGGCTCGCAAACCGGCGTGATGCAGCCCGGCCGCGATCACTGGCCGCAGGCGATGTCCCTCATCACCTTCGGCGGCGGCCAGCGGACGGGGCAGGTCATCGGCTCGACGAACTCCAAAGGCGAGCACCCCAAAGACCGCCCGTTGACCCCGAACGATCTGTGGGCCACGGTCTACCGCCACCTGGGGATCGACTACGAACGGAGCTTCCCCGACCGTCGCGGACGGCCGATGCCGATTCTGCCGAGCGGTGCGCCGATTGAAGAGTTGCTGCCGGTGGCGTGAGGACGAGCGGTGGGGGACATGAGTCCCGGTGGTGATTCTGCCCGTCAGAGTCGGGGCGAGCCACCCGGGCGGTCAATCAGTGAATCCCATTCGGGTCGATTGTTTCCGTCGATTCAGTCTGATGGTCAATGATTCTGCAGTGGGGCAGCGCTTGGCGGAGACGCTCAACCCCTTGGCTGGTCACGTTGGTGTTGCTCACGTTGAGAACTTGCAGTGAGGTCAGCGGCGCGAGATGGGCCAGACCTTCATCTGTGATGGGATTGCCGTCGATCAACAACGTTTTGAGAGATGTGACCCTGGTGAGCAGCGCCAATTGGTCGTCGGTGAGATCGGCATGCTGCGCCGACAACCATTGTGTCTGATTTAAGTGAATGATTGCCTGAATGGCCTGTGGATTGACGTGACGCGGCAGTGGGCCGCAGAGTGCAGTGAGATGCACTCCCACCCATCCGGTGTTCTCGATTGCCCACACTTCTCCGTTCGGCCGCAGCCAGCGCGGGAGCGGCAGGCATCGGGCGGTGACAAATCCAGAAGCATGCAGTGCTGTGAGCGCGCGGTATTTCTGAAAGATTCGCCACGAGCAGCCCAGCATCACCACCGCGAGCAGAGCGCTGACAGCAACCCACTGGAATCTCCATTTTTTGGTGAGACGTTGTGGTGGGGGCATGGTCACACTCGCTGGCGATTGTGCCGTGATGAATCTGCCTCGATCCAGCTTCGATTGTACGAGGATATCGGGCAGTTACCACGTAAGAACTAAGACCGGGGCGACACGCCCCGGCTCCTATCTTATGTCAGCACGATCCCGCGCTCCGTGATCTCATACGGCACGATCGAGTCGTCGCACGGGCTGCCGCGGTGTTTGGCGATGTGCAACGCCCGGCGGATTTTCAGGCCGTCGCGGATCTTGCCCATCAGGATGATCGTGTTCGCGTTCGACAGCTCGTCGCCGCTTTCGAGCGGCCGGCTGATGAGGTCGTCGAGCATCACCTCGTGCGACGTGTAGAGCATCAGGCACGTCAGCTTGGTGTGATCGTAGGCATGCTGCATGACCTGTGGCTCGTGTTCGCGGAAATGCACGCGAAACAGGTCGCGAGCCGTCCAGTCGTGGTCTTTGTGCAGGATCTGGTGATAGATGTAGTCGAACACGTGGAACTGGAACGATTCGCTGGCCTTGTCGGCCGGTTCGATGCCGTCGATCACGCACCGCCGGACGCCGTGGACGAAGTTGGCGTAGAAGTAGGCGATGGCCTGGTCGAGCTTGTTGTTCAGTTCGACCTTCCATGCCTGCCATTGATCGTGGTCGATGTCGTGGACCGTGACCCTACGGCCGGACCGCTCGAAGATGTGGAAGTAATCGAACCGGCTCGCGGCCCGGTTCCACAGATCGTCGGGCGTGAACGGCAGGTCGATGGGGCGTTCGCGGAGCGGCCAGTCGGCGAGCCGTTGGGCGTACGCCGCGTGGTTCTGCGCGTCGCCGCGGGTGGTCATGTCGAACAGGCAGCCCCGCTCGCCCTCCTGGTTGAGGCCGGCCACGGCGAACTGCAACCCGAGCTGCGTCTTGCCGATGCCCGTCGCCCCCATGACCACGGTGAGCGTACCGGGGACGAGACCGCCGCCGAGCAGTTCATCGAGCGCGGAAATGCCGGTGCGGAAACGGTCGGGGTCGGACATCGGCGGGAGGCTCATCGGGGGCAATGGGTGAGGATCAGCATGAAGCGGGGGCGAAGGTGGGTGCCTGGTAATGCCGTTGGCAGATTTGATCGACAGGCGAAGATTTCGTCCACAGATTTCACCGATTCCGCAGATTCAAGACAGAGACACTGCAGAGGTAGACACGGTCCGGTGCTGCCAGCTGTCCGATTTCTAATCTGCGGAATCGGCGAAATCTGCGGACAAACGCATTTGCCTTTCCATCAGATGCGTGAACGGCGTTGGGTGCCATGCTTGCAGCTTTGGGCAAGCATGGCATCGAGGGCCATTCGCAACGTCACATGCTCCCCCAAAGCTGGGAGCATGGCACCCAGGCAAGAAAGACTCCGTTCGCTGGCGCTCTCGGCTGTGATGGCGGACGGAATGCGTCACGCGCCGTCTTCGATGCCCGTCACTTCGTATTTCTGCATGCCGCGGGGGGCCTCGAACTCGACGACGTCGCCGACCTTTTTGCCGAGCATCGCCTGGGCGAGCGGGCTGTTGGTGAGGATCTTCATCGGGTCGCAGGCGTAGTCTTCCTCGCCGGGGCCGACGAAGACGTAGCGCTCGTCGTCGTCGAACTTGAGATCCTTGACCGACACGCAGCTTCCGAAGTTGACGATCCCCTTCGGCAGCGTCGATTTGTCGACGATGTAGCAGTCCGCCAGCTTGGACTTCAGCGAGTTGATCCGGGCCTGCATCAAGCCCTGCCGCTCGCGCTGGCCGTGGTACTCGGCGTTCTCCTTGAGATCCCCTTCGGAGCGGGCGTCGGCGATGGCCTGCGCGACGACGGGCATCTCCACGTTCTCCAGTTGCCGCATCTCCTCGCGGAGCTTGTCGTAACCTTCGCGGGAAATGGGTTGCCGGTCGTCCATGAAATCGCTCCTTCTCGCAATGCGGGCGGCGAACGGACGCGGCGCTCTTCCTGAGCCCCGCGACTGCACGGACATCCGGCCGCTCGGCCGTCGTGAATCTGTGGGGGGACAAAAAACAAAGGGACGGACGACGTCTTCGCCGCCCGTGCCCCGGTGTCAATCTCGGCCCAAATTATACCACCGCGGTCGGGGTTTGCCACCCGAAGTGGCGGCGGGAGGGGATGATGGGATCGCCCCCGTTAGCCGCGACCCGGAGGCTTTGCGCAGGGGAGCGCTGCGTTGTGCGCACGACAAGCGCGGCGCGCTCCCCACAGCGCTCCCCTGCGCAAAGCCTCCGGGTCGCGGCTAACGGCCTGAAGGACGGGGGCATCGGCGGACGAAATCCGTTACACTGACATCACAGCAACGGCATTTCTCTGGGAGAGCGGCGATGAGGGGGCCGGGGTATCGGCACGATCTGGACGTCCGGCGGACGTGGCGCTGCCCGGCGTGCCAACGCGAGCGCAAAGTCCCCGGCGATGTCACCAGCGTCCGTTGCGGCTGTCAGCCCGCAGGGACGTGGATGGAGCTCGTCGGCGAACGGACGGTGCCGCCGCGTCCGCCGGCGATGGTCTCGCTCCCCGAGCAGTCAGTCGCGTCGTTCAACCTGACGGAGGAAGAGCTCGCCCGGCCCGTGGAAGGCCGCATCCGCCGCCGTCCTTTCGGCCGCTTTGCCCCCGAAGGGGGACCGCCGGACGCGAATCAACCACAGGGCGGCGACGCCCCCGCCAATCAGGGACCGCCGCCAGGGAGGCCCGAGCGCCCCAGCCGACCGAGGCCGGAGCGCCGCCCCAAGCCCGAGAAGCGTCCGTTGAGCGATCTCGAACACTTCGGCGAAGCGATGCCGTCCAGATCCGAAGCGGCCGACTTCACGCCCCCGCCGATTCCGTCACCCAGCCCGGCACAGCCGCCGAAGTCCGACGATGGCTTCGGCGCGGGTCTCGACGAGGGCGGCCGCTGACTTCCGTAGGGTGCAGTCGAGTCTTCGAAACTCACCCGTTTCTGCCTTTGGTAGGGTGATATCCAAGCTTTGCGAGGCTCACCGTTTTGTGGCACAACGGGGTGAGCCTCGCAAAGCCTCGACTGCACCCTACGCCAAACGCGGAATGAAACAAGCGAAGACCGGACCGACACGGTCCGGCTCCTACGACGACGGCGCGGCGTCCCAGAAGCGGTGGCCGGTGCGGTCGATGAAGACGTCCTCCAGCGACGGCTTTGCGAGCGAGATCGCCGCGATGTCGTCCGGGAACGCCGCGACCAGTTCGCGGAGGAGATCGATTGCGCCGGCGTGTTCGATCCGCAGCTCGTCCCCCAGCCGTTTCGGTACAACGCCGAACCGTTCGGCGATCCTGGCGGCCAGCCCCTCGGGATCGGTCGCCGCGATGGTCAGCGAGTCGCCGCCGACGGACGACCGCAGCTCCTGCGGCGTGCCGAGTGCGACCAGCCGGCCGCGGTCGAGGATCGCCAGGCGGTCGCAGCGTTCGGCCTCGTCCATCAAATGCGTCGTCACCAGCACGGTGACGTTCTGCTCGCTGCGGACGCGCGTCAGCACCTCCCACAGGTCGAACCGCACGCCGGGGTCGAGGCCGGTGCTGGGTTCATCGAGCACCAGCACTTCCGGGCCGTGCAACAGGCTCTTGGCGATCTCGACGCGCCGTTTGAGGCCGCCGGAGAGCACATCGGTCCGCTCGTTGAGCCGGTCGCCGAGGGCGAGCCAGCCGGTCACCTGTTCGATGCGAGATTTGAGCGATGCGCCCATCAGACCGTAGAGGTGTCCCTGATGGTGCAGGTTTTCGCGGACGGTGAGCTTGCCGTCGAGGCTGGGGGACTGGAACGTGATGCCGAGCCGGCTGCGGACCCCCGCGGGATCGGCCTGCACGTCGCGACCGCAGATCGCGATGCGGCCGGTCTGCACGGGAAGCAGCGTCGTCAGCAGCCGGAACAGCGTGGTCTTGCCGCCGCCGTTCGGTCCCAGCAGGCCGAAGATTTCGCCCCGAGTCAATGCGAGCGAGACGCCGTCGAGCGCGGTCCGGTCGCCGTAACGGTGCGAGACCCCGGCGACGTCGACGGCGGCGTCCATGATCAATGCGGCTCGGGGGCGTTGCCGTGATGGGCCGGGTCAACATCCCCCTGCGGGCTGTTGGGACTGTGCTCGACGCGGGCGGCGTTCAACCGCTGGTATTCGTGCAGTTGCGGCACGTCGACCGTGTAGTAGTGCAGGCCGACGTCCGGCGCGAGGGCGAACGGAATCGCCGAGGCGAGAATCAGCGTCGGAGCCAGCAGCAGATACTTCCAGGCCCGCTCGAACTGCAGGTGCATGAACACCGCCATCACGCACAGCGCCTTCGCCGAGGCGATGGCCAGCACGATGACCGTGAGCAGGTTGTGGTTCGCCATGTGCATCAGGTCGGCGATCCACGACAGGGCCGTGAACACGCACAGCACCAGAAAGATCGTCACATAGGTGCGGAAATGCGAGTGGTGATGCTCGTCGGACATGGGAGCGATATCCAGGCAGGGGAAGCCCAGGGATAGCAATCCCTGGGCGTCTTGTCTCACACAATGTAAATCAGCGGGAACAGGAAGATCCAGACCAGATCGACGAAGTGCCAGTACAGGCCGATGTTCTCGACGAACACGGCGTTGCCGATGGCGAGCGGGGTCTTCAGGGCCAGGCCGAACAGGATCAGGCCGACGATCACGTGGATGGCGTGGAAGCCGGTCATCAGGAAGTAGTTCGAGGCGAACAGGTTGCCGTACAGAATCGGCCGGATGCGGGTGACTTCGTAGCCCGAGACGAACGGGCCCAACTCCGGATCGTGCTGCATGTGCTGGAAGTAGCCGGTGACGGTGTGCGGATCGGGTGCGGCGGCGTGCTCGTCCGCGCCGCCGTGATGTTCGGGGAAGCTGCCCAGCCGGATGCGCGGGATCTTGGTGACGTCGGGCTCGGCCCGCAGCTTGTCCATCTCGGCGAGGGGGACCGACAGCGAGACCTCCGCCCGCACGTGATCGCGCAGGTTCGCGAATGCGCCGTAAAACTTCTTGAGCGCGGTGGCCTCCTTCAGCTCCGCCGAGTCGGGCGATTTCGCCGACAGGTCGGCGATCTTCGTGTCCAGTTCGGACAACTGGTCTTCGCGCTTCTCGACATCCGGGAACATGAGGCCGAGGTCCCCGTCGACCCGGTATTGCAAGTCGCGGACCAGTTTGTTCATGGCCTGCATGTCACTTTCGGGGATGTGGCCGGGCAGGATGTCGTGCTGGAACTTGCCGGTGTATTCGATGCTCTTGATGCCGAGGAACAGCACGCCGCAGAGCAGGGTGACGATCATCGCCACCCGGGCGGTGGCCGGTTTCTTCTGCAGGATGGCGTCGTGGGCGACGACCACCATGAAGCTGGAGAAGATCAGCACGAACGTGTTGATGCCGCCGAGCGTGATGTTGATGTGCGTGATGTGGACGTCGCTGGGCCAGCCGGGCGAGCCGATGCGCATCACGATGTACGTGCCAATGAAGGCCGTGAAGAACATGATCTCGGTGCCCAGGAACAGCCACATGCCGAGCTTGGCGGTCGGAATGGGGATGCCCATCCGCAGGGCGGGAGCAGCAGGAGCGTGGGTCATGTCGAACAACTCTCAGCGATGAAAACGCATCGACGACCGGTCGATGAGGGGAACTCGAA
>Ga0163151_10009331_pt1 | contig 10694 bp, 5 predicted proteins | sample OliLakLV19MP5IB2_FD_145596 | JGI IMG/M metagenome (GOLD analysis project Ga0163151, IMG submission 145596) | Freshwater microbial mat bacterial communities from Lake Vanda, McMurdo Dry Valleys, Antarctica - Oligotrophic Lake LV.19.MP5.IB-2 | ecosystem: Environmental > Aquatic > Freshwater > Lake...
CCGCAGGCATACCTGACACAACTGCTGACCAACCTGCCGACGACGCCGATCAGCCAGCTCGACGATTGGCTGCCGGATCACTGGCTTCAACTCCAAGCACACCAACACGATCAAACGGCGGCGGTGTAGTTCGCGTAGCGCTCACGACACTGTGGAATTGTCCGGCGAGTACCGAATCAGGCAAATCCTGAAAGAGGTACATGAGTTCGCGAGGGTGGCTGATCGGCTTGTGGATGTGGTGAAGAATCACGGCGCGCGCGTTGTCGTGCGAGATGCTTACGCTGCAACCAGTCTCGAAGAATCAGCAGATCCACCAACAACGACAGGAGGTGAACCCAAGAGCACCGATATCGGACAAAGGCTTTCGGTGCAAATTCAGCTTGATTCCTCGCTAACTGGTGCCGAGGCTGCCCGCGTTCTCGAAGCCATTAGCCAAGCGCTGAAAGAAACCGGAAGCCAAGGCAAAATCTCCAGAATCGAGAGGGGATGATGGGGCGGCGTAAACAGTCCGAACAAGCAGCACGCCTGTCGGCAACTCCCGTTGAGATTACGGGATTGCGCCCCGAAGAACTGCTACAGCTTTTCCAGCGCACTCAGGAGCTTTTACAGCAGGCGCAGGCGGAGTTGGGTCGACTCCGCGCACAAGCTCCCTACAGCTTCACATTCACGGAAGGTTCTCAAGTCACGATGATCATTTCAAAGGATGCAGCAATGAGCAGCTTCACGAACAACAACAAGGGCGTCATCGGCAGCATGGCGCAGGGCGAAAAGGCTCAATCGGTGAATGCGGACGAGGTGGCGCAACGCACATACCAAGAGTATGCCAAGCCTGATCAATCGCCCGACCGCATCAACTATGATGTGCAACGGGCACGTCTCATTTGTACGGCTTTGGGGCTCAGTTACGAACGTGGACCATACATCGCTTTCTTTGACGAGCATCCGACGCTCCCACGGTATGAAACGCTCAACGAGCACGAGCACGGAATGACTGGGCGTTACACAGTCGTGCGCGATGGTGACCGCACGTCATTGCCCGTGACGGTACTCTCCTTCGGCGGGCTGCCCGAGCCGCGGGTTCGCCAGTTACTCGACGAGCTAGAGCAGCAAATCCTGCGTGAAAAGTTCGAGCCGTCGAGCCTGATCTGGCGTCAACGACTCTACCGCCTAGGGCAATGGTGCAAAACGAACGGGCGGGGCGTCGTCGAGTTCTTAACCGTTGCTCGAACGGTCGTCACGGGTAAAGAGCCGTAAAGGAGCCTCGTTATGACGCAAGAGTGCTCGTTGCCGACGTGCCCGATGTCCCCCAATGGCAAGTCTGCGCAGCCGCGCACTGCGCCGACGGCATTCAAGTATGCACTGCTTTGCAGTTTGGCCGCGGCGTTGCTCACGTTCTTGTTCTTCGCGCTCCATTCGACCGCCGCCCGTGCGGCATTGGGCGTCGGCGCAGGTGTCTTCGGACTCACGTTCGTCTTCTTGATCTTGCTCGACCCGCTGTACCGGTACATCCGCCTCTTCCGCACAGTATTCGCCGCGTGGATGGGCGTAATGGCCCTGCCCGCAATGCAGCTGAAAGTGACAGCGCCAGTGTTTTTTGCTGAAATGTCGCTGGAAGGCCCCCCGAAACTTGTCCATGTAGCGTTCGCCGCACTGTGCGGACTAATCCTGTGGCGCGATTCGTTGACCGAGCGGCCCGGTGCGAAGCCCGGGAAGTCCCGTTTGGGCCGCACGATTACGATCGTGGCAGTTTATCTCCCTATCCTTCTCATTGTTACTGGAGCGGTGCATTTCCTGAAAGAACCGTTCGCACCGGACAATTACCCTGGGATCGTTCAGAACCTGCCGGTCACGCAGCATGAGAGCTTTGAAGAGAACGCCTTCATGAAGTCACGCTCGCTGCCTGTCGCGCAGCCGGTATCGAAACTGACGACTGTGTTCTTCGAGCCGAAGGTTGAAGGTGTGGCGCCCGGCTTCGTCAAGGTGCAGCTCGTTCAATTCGGCTCCGGGGCGAACGGAAAAGTGTCGATCCGCGCCCGTTCTGCGGGGTCCACCAGCGTTGGACAGCTAAAGGGAGCGGCCGAGTTGCCTCGGCAATGCATCTACAAATTGGCCGTCGGGGATGCGCTGCCGGTCCGAATCACAAACTCTTTTGGCGCATTCGGCGATGCTTACGAGGCGATGGTGGGACCGAACGACGTAATCGCTGTGGTTGCCATCTACCGGGGTGACCCGCTGGTCGAAGGGCAGTTCAAGGACAAGGACGGTAAGCAGTTCAGGGATTGGCACCACGTGGAGGTCAGCGACTTGGCTGCGAAGGGTCCGATTGCCTACTTCTTCGCGAGCGGCAGCCGGAACTACAACGTGCAGTTCGTCTCGGAGCGTGCGTATGATTTCTGGTTTTCTCGGGCCGGGCTTCGTTTTGAAGCGCGTGCCATCGGCACGAATCGCTTAGAACCTTCAGAATCAATCGATTCAGCCACGTTCAAAAGAGTCTGCAAGCAAGCCGCAGAGGATTACGAGGGTGAGCCTTACTTTGGTAATTCATTCGAGGTTTTAGCAAGCGACGGATTGATTAACACGCCATGGGCGATTGACGCCTCAGCGACGCAATCGCGGGACGTGGCGTACGTCACTTGGACCCCTATCGGGACGCGGCCATGGAAGGAGTGACCTCGCTAAGTCAACTGCCCATCCTCGGCGTGGTCGCTCACAACTACCTACGCGAGACGGGTCTTCTCCACATGCGCGAAGATGTTCGCATTGCATTCTTTGGATCGCTTGATTCCTCGTTGCATCGAATCGCGGACTTCTCATGCCCGTTGCCGGGGCTTGACACTCCCGATGAGGTTCTGATGCGCGCCGTGGAAAACGCTGCCGCACGAGGGATTAAACTTGATGGGCTGATTTCAATGCGTGACGCCAACGTGCCCGCTGTGACGGCGATCGCTCGGAGGATGTGGCCGGCACGGTCGCCGAGCGCCGACGCGATTCATCGGGTTTCGAGCAAACTTCGCTTCCGTCATTGGTTAAACGACGATTCGAAGTTGCCTGAGGATCTTACAGTGCGCGTCGCATGTGAAGCGTTGCCGTTCGACATCGAGGAGCGCTTGTTTGCGGAACGCCTGCGCAGGTTGCTGCTGAATGGGCCAGTGATCGTTAAGCCGGAGTGCGGCAGTTGCAGCTACCACATCATCCCTGTGGGAACGGCAGACGACATTCCACACGCGTGGCAGCAGTTCAAACTTGCAGAGGGTTTTCGCAAGGGTAGCTTTATTGCCGAGCAAGAGATTATTGGCGAGGAGATGGCCGTCGAAACAGTCGTCGACGATAAAGTCCGGCATGTCGGAATCACACCCTACCTACCGCCTGACCCAGGGATGTTCTACGAAGTTGGCCACTACGTCCCCAACCAAATTCCCGATGAGACTAGAGCCAGAATCACAAAACTCGCCGAATCGATCCACGATGCCTTGCCGCTCCGACACGTAATCACGCACATGGAGGTTAAGATTCAAGCTGACGGGAAACCCGCAGTCGTCGAGTTGAACCCGCGTCTTGCCGGCGACCTGACCCAAGAACTGCATCGACTGGTTACTGGGATCGACTATTACCGCATCGCCGCCCATGTCGCCACAGGAATGCCCATTCCTTCTTCGCTGTTCGGATCACGCTGCCTTTACCGCTGCGCTCTGATCAAGTTCCATCGGCCAATCGCGGGTCAATTTCGGCAAGTTCGCGATCCGACAGATTATTTCAAAACCCCTGACGACCGATTTGGTTTGTGTCAGCCGAAAGGTTCCATCCTCACAGGGGGCAACACGAACGATGACCGCTCGGCCTACATCTTGCTGGCTGGCAACGAGCGGTCCGAGTTGGAATCGCGGGCGAGCGAAGCTTTGGAGAACTGCTTTACTGTAGACCGCGCATCGTTTTTCGTCGCACCCACTTAAAACCTTCTCGGACCGCTTCCGGCAATGCGCAGTTCGCTCACTACCAGAAGCAGCAAGGCCCACGCGATGATCCGCGAATGGCTGATATTGCTGAGTTCAAATCTCGTCACTTGGTCGCTGTAAGTCGTGGATTTCTGTTTAGGATTCAAAGAATCACCGAGGGGCGCAAGGCGATGCAAGTGCCGAACAAACAAAATGATAGGGACGGAAACGCACCACAGTGAGATTCCGTCCTGTCAAATCGAAGTGACAAGACACCAGTTGAACCTTTTCTGCGTTATTGCGCTGGAATGAAGGATTTGGCACGTAATGCCCTAATATCATAAATGTCTCGCCACTTGTGCTGCACTAGGCCACCACCGGCGGAGCGAGGCCGTTTGGCCACAGCAATGATGGATTGCCCAGAATCGTCATTGCCAATCCCCGCTCCGTGTCTTGTGAGAAATTATGGTCGACAATTTGGTTTGCTGCAAAGTTGGCCTCAATTAGGCTACTGCCATTTGACCAGTGTTTCAAAAATATTGGCAGCCAATGATATGCCACGCGCGGATCCAGTGGCCACGGCGACGCGATGACGGCCGAGCATCCGCGATCCAAAATCTGCTTGGCCATTCCAAGCACAGTAACGGCCTCGGGGTGTTTGTCCGATCGGCCCCCGCTGCAAACAAACAGAATAATGACATCGATGTTACGCAATGAGTTAGCGAGGTCATCGGCAGCTACCCTGAGCTTTCCTTCGTCCGAAATGGTTTGAAAAAACCTGCCGTCGGGATGAACTCCACCATGCGCGCCAACGACAGCCACGCTCGCGCCGGCGAAGGAGGTCGGAAGCACCGGCTCGTTGCTAACAATGAAGTTATACTCGTCGAACGTTGGCGAGAGACGCTGTGCTAACATCGAAAGTGTCTGGGTTTCGGTCCTGCCGGCCGCCGTTGATATCCAGGCGCAGAATCGCCTGTCGCCGGTCGATCCGCGAATGCGGGCACTTTGTAACCAGAGCAGCGAAGGTGCAGCCGCCATCGGCTGGACCCGACCGGCAAATTCTTCGTCGAAGTACAGAAGGTTTGGCGGAAACGCCTGAAAGGCGACGTCGCCTACGACCACGACAGGACCTTTTGTCGGCACCTTGGGTAGAACGAGACCGGCAGTTGTGATGTAAAACAGATTAGGGGTTTTATCATCGGTCCCGTAGTTAAAGGGATATTTCTGGGCCCAAGCAAGGAACTTCTTACGCGCCGCAACATCTCCGTTTTCCCGGACGGTGGATTGCAGCACGCCGTTGACGGCAGACGTCCGTACGAGACGACCCAAAGCGTCAAAACCTACTTGAAGAACATTAAGCCCTTCCTTTGACAGTGTGATCGCGATATCCGCCGGTTCGTTGACTTGTTTTGGAGCTGGAGGGGGCACTGCCGCCTCATCCCAATGGGGAACGCCTACTCCTCGATCGGAAAGCAGTTCCAACGCGAACGAAGCGTCAGTCGCATTGGCGATGAAGGCGTCATTGGCTAGCGATCGCGCGGCAAGAAGAGCGGCATCGTGCATGTCGTAACCAACGTCGTCGGAATATCTGACTGGACCGCTTGTAGTCAGCAGACCGAGTAACTCATCGGCAGATGGCGCGGCTTTTGTCATCACGCCAACGCGGGATTTTTCACTACCCGAGATTTGCGTACACAGTTCGGCAAAGAGAGCCTCGGTTTCTGGCGGAAGAGTAACGCCCGCGTTCTTGGCTTCCGTAATTAATTGGCCGAGCATGGCTGCGGCTGGAGCCGTTGCATCGGTATGCTCCAATACTTGCTTCGCGTTGCGTACAACGTCATTTAGCAACACTTCGAGATCCGCATTTGAAGCTTCTTTCGAGTTCATCTCCTGGTGACGAAGTTGTAGTTCTATAGCATCCAACCGATGCGAATAGGTTCTGACGAACCCCAGTTGTTCAAGTACATTTCGAGCATGAGCGATTGCAGTTCGTGCTGGCGTACGCAGGCCACAATCGCGCAGAATCCGAATCACTGCCATAGTCTCCAGCCACGCGTGTTCGTCTTCCGCTTCAGCATCGCTTGAAAATGTGCATGCGAGGGCGATGAGCGCCTCAATATAGTTGTGACAGCGATGGTACACCTCCGTCACCACGAACCATCCGAGCCGACGACGGCGTGGTGTACCGGCGCTGTTCTGAATCGCCTGCTCAGCAAGATCTCTCGCCAATTGGTGTTGCCCTGAATTTGCCAGTTGTCCGGCAACCACTCGCAGAAGTTCGAGATCGTAGTCAGGGTCGGAACAGTGTGGAGTTATGGCTGACGCGAGTGCAAGATAGTGCAGAAGGTGCGATGCATCTTCGCCAGTCTCGAGTGATGTATTCGTCAGATAATCAGCGAAGGCGGAGACAGCCTCATCTGGTCGCTCAGTCATCAAGGACTCGGGCAAAACCGATCTTCCAATAATGATCGGTTCTTCGTTCTTCAGCCACTCTAACGTGGCCTCAATAAACGGCATGTGATCGCCAATCCATCGAGCGTCGGCGTGGGGTCGGAAGCGACACTTTTCGACGCGGATTCGACGGGATGCGAGTTGAAGCACTTGCACTACCATGAGTGCGAGCCCGGTATTTCCAGCGACCGACGGCTGAACAAGCTCTGCCAAGCCAAATCTCAGGAAATTCGCGTTCGGTTTCGCGCTGAGGCTTTCGATTAGGGACAGCGTTGCTCCCTGAAGTTCGTCATCTGACACAGGTAGGTTATCTCTTTGGTGCGTATGAAGCAGAAGCCCAGTGAGTATCTGCAAAAGGAGTCGCTCACCACGTTCGACCTGTGTCGGCATTGTCGGCAGTGGCCAAACGAGATGAAAGGCATGAACGAGTAGCTTCCTGGCCAACGCGTCATCGACGCATGCCATTCGGTACGCTTCAGATTGAGCGTAATCGTCCCCAGCCAGTGCAATGAGCCCCTGATAATCGGGCACCTCCGGTATCGAGAGGGCGTTCGCAAGTCGTTGATAGAATTCCGCGCGAACCTGTTCTCCTGGTTGCTCGGCGTACATGGTGGCAACGCGGGCGTAATTGCGTGCTGTAAGCAGGGCTCGGAGTCGACGCTGCCTAAGCAAGGGACTCTCTGGGAACAGCGCTTCTAGCCGCGCCGCCACCCTTTCCTCGAGCTCGGGTGGGCCAGTTTCATGTGCCGTCAGTAAAGCGATATCGAGATCTTCGGCACCATTTAGTTCGTCGATGCACGGCGACAGGAGCTCTACTGCCAAGCCGAACGCGTTGGCGCTTTGCGCAATGCGAGCGAGCTTAACTCGCATAAATCCGTCGAGCTTCGGATCCGAAGCAAGTAGTTCGCGAAGTTCCTGTAACGTCAGCGGATCTTGTCGCGCTCTGTGGAGCATCTGGATGCGAAGAAACCTTTTATCGAGCTCCGATATGCTGGGCAAATTGCCAATGTCACGAAGAACCTGTCCAAGATGCCCTTGACGAATCCAGGCGTCCCATTGGCCGGCCTTGGATGACAAAACCATTATAGAATCATCTTCGTTGTGCGATCCAAGCACACCGCAGTCGTTGATTGACGCAAGAAGATCACAGAGCTCTGGGCGGCTGGGACTCGGCTCGTTGGCATCTATCGCGACATAAATCTTTTGGTTTTCAGCCAACTTGACTGACTCGCTCGCCAACGCGTGCAGATGGGGCGCCCAAAAATCCTCAGGTAGCAGCGGTGTCATGGCCTCGGGGGCAATGTACGGATCGACCGCTGCATCTCTGTAGCTCGCCGCGTCTGTTACAATAATGGTCGTAAATTCCGCCTGAGCGGAAATGATGTCGAGGACGGAACGACTTTGTTGGCTGAGGGCAACGACCGTTTGCAATCGGTTTCTTAGCCACTCTTGTTCGCGCGGCTCGAATTCTCGTTGGGCAAGGCAACGAAACGCTGCAACCGCAGCCTGGAATATCAGGCGACCTGATCTCTCACGGTCCGACCCCGGGGGTAACACAACCACGAACTTTTTCACGACCGGCGCTTTACTAGAATTCACAAGGCCGATTAACACCGCAACAAGAGTCCCTGCGCGACACTCTGGGTTTTGGAAACTCGTATTGTAGATGTCGGCCCCGCCGAAAATCTGCAGGTTCTTAGCGATGAACGATTGAAGTGTCTTGGAAAAATCCACTAGGTTGCGCAGGGGCACGTCGGTGGCGATGCTCGGCTCTGTCCCATCCTGCATGTCAAACTCCCGCGACTCGACAGTATGTTACGCGGAGGGATTGCCGAATCCTATGGGCGGGCTTGGTACTCACACACCTTAGCGCCGGGTTGAACGGCAGATGTCACTGCCAAGATTAGGGACAATTATCCAGCGGGAAATGTCGTTGCAAATTGCAATAAAACCGCATTTTCAGGCTGATAATTGCGATAAGTTCAAATCTCGTCATACCTACAGTGTGCAACCCATTGCAAGGCAATGGGTTATGAAATCATCGGGGTGACAGAATTTGAACTCGCGCTCCGCGGCATCTTGACCCTCAGGCTGGCCTGCGTTGCAACCCGGAATTTATAATGGAGGCGCAGCCCCGATCCCAGGCTTGTCACGGTGCTGTCGAAAACACCCGCCTATCGGATGATGTGGGTTTCCGATCGGCAGTGAGTCAAGGGTCGCAAACGGCGTCGAACGTGACGAAGTGAGGATTGTGATGTGTCGCAAGCCCTTCCACTGCAGTGGAAGGGACGTTGGAAGGGTTTGGTCGGTGGTGCAACGACCATTTCTTTGTCGTTGCAGTGAGTGCCGCTGGTACCCTTTGGGTGCACCGGTGACATTCGTTGCCGTGAGGGAGTGGTAGAATACTGTTGTGATTGTTGGGGTTCTGCACTTCCCCCACACCCGGGGGCGTGCGCCCAACCGGTGGGGTCGTGCGACCCGCGCGGCCCTGGGGCCGCGTTCGCGCTCGGCGTGAGCCGGGCGCGTCTGCGACACGAAAATGTGAATAGAGTCGGGGGTCAACACCGCCCGCCACGCTCAAGGACATTGATCACGGACACGCGGCGTCGCGAAAGAGCGATCGAACGGCGCCATGCAGCCAGCACCGTATACTCTCCCGGGTTTTGTGGTCGCCGGACGGCGACGATCCCGCGGATGAGAACGAAGTTCCAACCCTGCGCGTGCACGCGAACAACCGTACTCCTCAGGATTCACAGGATCACGATATTAGTGTATGCTAACATCGCATGTCTGACCGCAGATTCTTCATGTATGTGCGAAAGTCAACGGACACGAAAGACAAACAGGTCCGTTCCATTGACGACCAATTGGCCGAGCTCAACGAACTTGCGCAGCACGAATCCCTCCACATCGTTGACGTGTTCCAGGAGAAGCAGACCGCCAAGATTCCCGGCCGGCCCCAGTTCGACGCCATGCTCAAGCGGATCGCTCGCGGTGACGCGAACGGCATTCTCGCATGGCATCCAGACCGCCTCGCACGCAACGCGACGGATGGCGGCAGCCTCATTCAACTCTTTGACCACGGCAAACTTCACGAAGTGCGCTTTCCCAATCTCCACTTCGGAGGCAATCCACAAGACAAGTTCATGCTCACTTTGGCATTCGGCCAGTCCAAACTCTACGTCGACAACCTCTCGGACACCATTAAACGATCACACCGCCAGAAGCTCAAGAATGGGTTTTGGCCCAATGCCGCGCCGACCGGCTACACGCTGCACCCGACCTCGAAGGCGCTCGTCATCGAGCGTGAAGCGGGTGCCTTGGTCCGCACCACGTTTGAACGGTACGCCAGCGGCAACTACTCGGCGGCACAACTTGCCGTCATGCTCGGTGAACAGGGACTTCGCGGTCGCTGGGGTGGTGGCCTCACGCCACAACGGGTGTTAACGATCCTTCGCAACCCCGTTTACTCAGGTCTCCTTCGTCACAACGGTGAACTATACGAAGGCAATCACGACCCGCTCGTGCCGAAGAGCCTCTTTGATCGCGTGCAGGAAATGCTCTCGCGTGCCCGTCGTCCCAAAACCCGCAGCCTCAAGCCATTCCGGTACCGCGGCGTTTTCCGCTGTGCTGAGTGCGGCTGCATGATCACCTCGGAGAAGCAGAAAGGGCACGTCTACCTCCGCTGCACCAAACGCAAAGGTCCCTGCAGTCAGTCGTACACCCGCGAAGAGCACATTGACGAACAGGTTCGCCAGGCTGTTGCCAGCGTCGGGTTCCCCGACACCATCACCCGCTGGGTGGTGAACCAACTAAAGGCAGAGGGGCGCGAGATGGCCCAGGGCCATCAAGAATTTGTCGATGCGATCGACCGCAAACTCGAGGCATGCGACTCCAAACTCGATCGCCTCTTGTCGGTATTTCTTGCCCACCATATCGATGACGACGAGTACCAACAGCACAAGAACAAACTGGTGGAGGAGAAACAACGGCTCCGGGAACAGCGGCAATCACCGGCCGGCTTCGCCAACTGGTTCGAACCCGCTGTTCAGTTCATTATGGATTGCAACACGGCCTTCCTTTTCGGACTCAACGGAAAACCTGATGACATTCTGCGATTCTTCAAAAAAGTCGGTTCGAACTTCACGATTCAGAACGGCAAAATTACCTGGGAACCGGTGGGAGCGTGGAAAACCATTGTGGCACAACGGCCATTTCGAAACCAACGTGTGTTCTCATCCGCGGGATCGTCGCCGTCCGGCGACCACAAAACCCGGGAGAGTATACGGTGCTGGCTGCATGGCGCCGTTC
>Ga0163151_10009334_pt1 | contig 10692 bp, 9 predicted proteins | sample OliLakLV19MP5IB2_FD_145596 | JGI IMG/M metagenome (GOLD analysis project Ga0163151, IMG submission 145596) | Freshwater microbial mat bacterial communities from Lake Vanda, McMurdo Dry Valleys, Antarctica - Oligotrophic Lake LV.19.MP5.IB-2 | ecosystem: Environmental > Aquatic > Freshwater > Lake...
TATAAACATCAAATTCCAATTCACTTCTAATTTTTTTGAGCGACGTCAAACATTTAATTAAATATTCTCCCCCGTTATAATTTACAATTGAAATTGTTAGTTTTTTCATATTAACGCAGCCTTTCTGTAAATAGAATCCAATTTTATTGCTATCTTATTCCAATCAAAATTATCCTCAATAAACTTTCTGCTGTTTCTTGATATTTTCTCATATAAATAATTATCATTTATGATTCCAACAACTGCTTTTGCATATTCTTCAGGATTATTTGCGATTAATATTTCACTTCCTTCCGAAGCTTCAATTCCTTCATTTCCAAGACTACTTGTTATCACAGGAGTCCCACAAGCCATAGCCTCAAGAATCTTAAAATTACTGCCACCACCTACTCTAATCGGAGCAAGTAAAACATTTGCTTCTTGGAAAATAAGCTCAGTTTCATTTGGGGCGTTTTCATCAATAATAACAGTTTTTTCTCCAAGCTTTTTAATAGAATCGGGAATCTGCTTCCCAACAATCCAGAGCCTGCAGTTACTATTTTTTGAAATTATTTTTGGCCAAATATTTCTTATTATAAATACCGCGGAATCTCTATTCTGAACCCAGCTAAAGTTGCCAATAAATAATACTTTTTTAAGATTGCCATTATTCCTTTTGGTGACTTTAAATTTTTTCAAATCCACACCATTAGGAACAAGCTCTGTTTTTGGACCGATTATTTTTTGCTCTGTTGGAGATACCGCAATTACCTTTGAAGCTCTATTCCAAGCTTGTTTTTCTCGTCTCTTTAATTTCCATATATCATAATATAAACCCGACCTAGTAATTATTGAAGAGTTTTGAGCATACTTCTCGTATACCTGATATTCAATATTATGTTCAACCAAAATAATTGGAATATTTGTTTTTGGAACATTTTGCATAACATAAAAAGTTTCAACGTGTATTAAATTAAAACTATTTTCGTTTAATTCTTTTTTGATTAAATTTTTCATTAAAACACTATCATGCGTTGTGGTTAAAAGTGGGTTGAGCGTCAAAAGTGACTTTGAAACATTTTTAAGAGATAATGCTTTAGGTCTATCAACAGTAATTAATTTTTTACAAACTTTCTCAATTTCTTTTACATCATTCAGGTTTTGATTTGGTCTTTTTTCGCAGATTAGTGTAATCTCATGCTTCTCTGATAGAATTTTTAATAAATTATATAGTCTGATTTTCCCTCCATCAATTAATGGATATGGCAGATATGAGGAGACCAATAAGATTCTCATGGATTTTTATGTAAATCAAAAATAATATACTCTGGAGTTTGCTCAACTATTTTATATGTATTGCCAAACTCCATATCTGATTCCTTAGGATCTGCAATTACAAGATAATCTGCTCCGCGACTTATCATTTCGGGAAGTGGATTTTGATAACTCGCCCAGCCCTTTCTCTTGGTTTGATATAAAAATGTTGTATCACCTTCATAATTTGCAATAACTAGCGCATCCTTTGGAGTTAATCTATCAATAGCGTTTCCAGCTAAGATTATAGAACCACGATTTATATTAAAGAAGTCTCTTATTTGAAACCACTGAAAAGCGAACGTGAATACCAAAACAACAGCAAGTAGTCCTGCCCCAATCTTTTTATTGAATAACTCCTTTGGTGGACTTACAAAAAATTTACATCCTAATGCCGCAAATATAACTAGAGTTGGGATTATAAGAATCTGATAATAATCATGCTGAATATTTCCACGTGCTACAACAGTAACATATGCCAGAGATGAAACCAAAAATGCCCAAAATATAAGCATTTGCCCTTTCATAAATCCATAAATTTTTTCAGTGTTTGCGTTAAGAACCAAACCAAGAACAAGTAGAGATCCTCCCCAGAATCCTAGAATGAGAGTTCCAATTCGATTTGAGAAAATCCAATTAAAAAATGAGGGTTTAAATCGAATGTTTCCGCCATTTAATAGCCAATCGCTAACAGGAATTCCTTCAGGATGCTGGGTAATCCACACTCTCCATCCTATAAGCGGCGTCAAACAAATTGCTGCAAAAACCCATAACTGCCATTTCTTAAACATCGATAAACCGTACGCGTTGTATGCGATTGCAACCATCGGTAGCATAAAAAACATTGCAAAAGGTTTTAATAGGAATGAGGAAGCAGTAAATAAGATAGCAGAACTGAAATATATTAGAGATTTAAAATTCGAATTTTTCTTTCCATTGTTGATCCATAAATCAAAAAAGAATATTCCGCCAAGTATCGCCATCGCTGTTGTTGGATCAGGAAGAACAGCTCTTCCATAAAATATATTGTAAGGCAGTATCGCGTAAATAAAGGCTGCAAACAAAGCAACAGTTGAGTCTGTATATTTCTTAAGTAAAAAGAAAAGAAATGTTATCGAAAGTAGTGACGAAATAATTGTAACTAACCTTCCCCACTGCTCTAAAGTTAGAATTCCAAACAATGAATATCCACCAGCTTGGAAAACATTATAGATTGGAAATTCTACAAATCTATACCCATTTGGATTATCCATTCCTGAAGGGACATTTGAAAGATCATCAAACCTGGGATAAAGAATATCAAACCCACTATCTACAAAGTTCCTTGAAACTGCTGAGGTATCTACCTGGCGCCAGCTATGCCAATCTGCAATTGGATTATCAAATCGATAAAGCCTTAAGACAAAACCTAATAAAAGGATTCCTATAAATAAAACCAGGGTTATTCTACTCATTACAGATATTCTAATTTATCGCTAAGGCTTAATCAAATCAAGCGGTACGCCTTTAAATCTATCTATTTCTTCAACAGTCCCGTCTTCTTTAAACTGGAATACATTTCGTGATTTATAATAGCCTGCCTGTTCTATTGCAGAATCTAGGTCTATGTTGGAAATAATTTTCGCATCTTCATTTTTTATTGCGAACCATACTGCGTCCGATATTCCCACCGGGAATACCCAAGCATCTCCAACTTTGACTGGAACATCTACAAAATAAAACTCTGCAGTAGGCTCGGTCCAAGTTGAGTTATATGCGCTTTCAAACGACACAAAGAAGTTTCTTACCTTATTCCCCGCCTCTTGCCATACAAAATATGACTGCTGAACCTGGATTATATGGAATAGAACAAGAATACCGATTACAACACCAACTGTTCCCAGGGCTATTTCTCGCCCATTCTTAAGTAGGTAATCATAGATTCTGTTAATAAACATTACAAAAATGAAGATTATTCCAATAGATGCCAGATAATCGTATCTAGAAGCAATATTTCCAAGCCCCAGGAACGGCAATAAAGAAATTACAAAGAATGAAGAACCAAAAAGAACAATTCTCTTTTCCGGCGCTGAAAGAGCTTTGTAGATGAACTTATATACGAGATAAATAGCCGCGATAATAAATGGAGCTAAAATTAGAACTACGAGAATATTGTCCCGAGCTACATCTCTAAGTCCGTTATAAATAGGGAACGACATAGGACCTATCAATGTAAGAAGCACATAACCAATTATATTTCCCACAAAATTCATTGGAAGCTGGAGAAGGTTATAGCTATAATCCCCTCCGCTCCAATGACTATTTGATAAATATCGCGCGATGAAGTAAATAACTGTTGGAATGAAGAGAATTAAAAAGTCCCATCTCTTCAATGTTTTTAGAGCGGTATTTATTGAGAATTTCTGAGCTATCAAATACGCTGGTACTAGCAATGGAAGAATTACAGCCTGCTCCTGGAACAGTAATGCCAGGGCAAATGAAACAAATGATCCAATCAAATAATAAATCTTTTTCTTCTCATCCCAATTTATAAATAGAAGAAGTCCCATTATTCCAAGTACCGAAATAAACAAAGTTCCGATGGATGAGATCCAAAGAGTAGCTTCGGTAGTGCCACTCATGATGAGGAAAATAAAAGCTGTTAATGTTGCTAAAATATTGTTCTTAAATACTTTTCTTGCAAGTAAATATACAAGTGAAGCTACAACAAAATGAAGCATCATGGAAACCAAATGATACATAACTTCATTTAGCCAGAATAAGTTATACATCACATAGAAAAACGCTTTTGTCCCTGGTCTATAGAAGAATCCATCAGAACTGGTAAAGTAATTTAGAATAGTCGGAAGCGGATTACAATTTCCACAGTCCGATGCCCATCTAAGCCATGTAAAATCATCTCCAACGAAGTAATTATTAAGAGTCGGGGAGAACAAAACCAAACACCCCAAAAATAAATATAGAATAATTGCATAAGTTGAACTACCAACCTTCTTTATTTCATCAATTAGGCTAAAATCGTTTTTCTGATATAGAGCCAGTAAACCAAAAGTTACGCCAGTTAAGGTCCACAGCAAAAAGGCTATTTTAGATGCTGCAAATACATCAATAAGAGTCGCGTTAAGCGCAAGACCGACAACGCCTGCTCCAAATCCAATAATAAAGCTTTTTGCTAGTCTTGAATCAACGCTCGAATAAACTTTTTTAATATAAATTGCGAGAATTAAGAATATCAGGAAGAACGAAACAAAACCTACCAAACCTATCTCACCAAGTATTCTTAGATAGTTATTATCGACTGCCAAGCTCACTGAACCATATCCGCTTCCAAATAATATATTTCTCTTGAATGCCTCGATTGCATGAGGCCATTCTCCTTGAAACCTAGTTGTAAATGACAAATCATAGGCTGAAGCCCTTTTAATTATAAAATCGCCATGAAGAACCAGGACCTGCGCGGATGGGGAAGATTTCAGATCTGGAGGAAGTTCAAGATAAAAGTTTCCAATTCTTTTTACAACCGGAGACAAATATAAATTGATATATCCCGTTCCTTGCCCCAGACTTTCTCCAGTTGACACATTTACTGCAGTGACAAGCGGAACTTCAGGCGGTATAAATCGATACCTGAGAATTGCAGAAGAGGATGAGTAATATTCAGAATCCTGTTCTAACTCCACGATTGCATTTTCTAATTCTAATTTGTCTTTTACTCTCTTTTGAAGCACCAATTTATCTTGCAAATATTCCTTTGGTGTAAATTTAACGTGTCCTAGCGCTTCACCAGTCTGAGCATCAACTACTACGTCTACCTCAGACACCGTACTCTTAAATCTATCGAAAAGCGAAGATTGGAATGTAACAACAAAAACTGCAAAAAGAATTACCATAGGAATACTCAACAGAATTAATTTCTTTTTCTGGAAGTAAAATACTAAAAATAATGCTGCAAAAAGAACTACAAAAGACACGCGAGAAACTGTCATGAATAAAAGAATAAAACCTAAGAATGATGTAGCTAACAATCCTATTTTTATAAACCAGTTCTTAAATCCAAAAACTAAGCTAACTAAAATTGGGATCACCAATACCAAATATGCTGCCAAATCATAATGCCCCGCAAATGTAGAAGGAACACGCGACAACTGAGACAACTGAATTGGAATTCCTTTTGCAAACTCCTCATTCATCGTTAGATATGCAGGAAGTCCTAGATATTTTTGACCAAAACCATAGAAAATAACTGCGAGGAGAGTGAAAACTATTGCTGCAATTATCCAGTTGAGTTGCTTTTTATTTCTAATTCCAGCAAACGCTATAAAGAAAACACTTAAATATTCAACGTGCCTAAGAAAGCTTAGAAAAGCTACATTTGGATGAACGTTTGAAATTTCAGGAAATATGAGAAGGATTCCGTGAAGTGTCGCAATTGCACCTATCGCCCAGAACGCAAGAATAGGCAGTGTAATCGGAGTTTTAAAAGTAATTTTTTCTTTAATAAGAAGGGTTATCCAGGTTATTAATACAAAGAAAACTATAAAGTCTTCTGCTCTTATATAAACCCAGGTATTCTTAATATCTAAAATAGGGATCTTGGGAAAAAGAGGAATAAAAACTAACAGAAATAAAGTTTCAAGAAATAAAATGTTTTCCCAGAGCCAGTTAGCTGTTTTTTTCATGATTTATTAATAACTTCCAAAGCCTCTTTATAGGTCTTTTTATAATATCCATTATTCAAAAGAATTCCTAGAGTGTAAACAGCTCCAGCTTTTAAAGTTAAAAGTAATCTAATAATCCAATACTCAATAAAACTTTTTTGCTTTTTATAAAAATAAAGAATTCCTTTATAAATATTTATAATCGCAAATCCTCTATTACTGCTCCCTTGTCCTGAATGTAAGATTGATACCTCTGGAGTGAAATAAACACTATACCGAGCTTGATTCACTCTATAGCAAAATTCCATATCTTCAACATACATAAAAAAGTTTTCATCAAAACCATTTAGTTTTTTAAATAGATCAGCGCGGACCATCATAAATCCTCCGCTTACGAAATCCACTTTCTTAAAAGTGGTGGGGGAAAATCTTACACCAGATACCTCATCTAGTCCCAATACTATAGAAATTGTTTCTGCTAGATTAAAAAACTTACCTGCTGATTTCTCTATCTTTCCATCATGCCCAACTAATTTCCCTCCCATCACTCCAATTCTATTATTCTCATTCAAATGCGAAACAAGATCAGACATCTTTCCGTCTTCAAATACAACATCGGGATTTATGAACAATAAGTATTTACCTTTTGCTTTTTTTGATCCGTAATTTATCCCTTTTGCAAATCCCAGATTTTCTCCTGTTTCAAATACTTGTACTTGATCAAACTTTTTTGCGAACCTTACAGTATCATCCTTGGAATCATTGTCTATAATCAAAATCTCAGCGCCTTTTGCAAAATCTTTTAGACTAGCAAGCAACCCTTCAATAAATCGCGAGGAATTATAGGTAAGAATTATTATTGAAACTTCAGGCATAATTTATCTGAACCAGGCAGCGCGTCCAAGTCTATAATTAGGATTCTTATTTTTTCTCTCTCCAATTTCCTTTGCTGGTACTCCCCCAACTATCATAAATTCAAACACGTCTTTTGTAACTACTGCTCCAGCACCAACTACAGCACCCTTCCCAACCTTAACTCCTGGAAGAATAATCACCCGTGGCCCTATAAACACATAATCACCAATTTCAACTGGAGCGAAAACAGGACCAAACATGGAATCATTTACATCATGCTCCCCATTATAAATCATGACTTCTGATGCAATATCTACATGATCTCCAATAATTAACTTATCGCGTCCATCAAGAACTGCCCCTTCACCAATAATAGTATCTTGCCCGATCTTAATGTTTTTTGCATTATAAAATTTAGCCTCTGTATGGATGGCAGAGCCTTTACCAATTCTCATTCCGCCTAAACGATAAACGAGACGACGAAAATGATGAGATGGAACATGCCCACTCCATGCCATTAGCATGTTTTCAAACTCTCTTATTACCGTAGTCGTTCTTCTGTGAATTTTTTTAACCATTCAATCCCTCCAAAACAGCCAATGCTTCCTTGGCTGATTTTTCCCAGGAAAACTTCTTAACCTGCTCATGACCTTTTTTAATTAAATCTTTTCGTAAATCCTCATTATTTAGTAGTTTTTGCATTTTTATTGCTATATCTGAAGCGTCTTCTGGATCTACATAAAGCGCAGCGTCTCCTCCTGCTTCAGGAAGACTAGAAACATTACTTGTAATCACAGGCGCCCCATAACTCATGGCCTCAAGAACTGGCAAGCCAAATCCCTCATATAGGCTTGGGAGAATAAAAAACTCTGCATTTTTATACAAAGATGGTAGATCTGCGTCACCTGCATCATGAATAAATACAACGCGATCCTTGACGTTGTATTTTTCAGGAGCCTGAAGAATTTCATCAAACTGCCAACCCTTTCTACCTACAATCACAAGCTCTTTATCTGTCTCTAGCTTTGAAAACGCATGGATAAGTCTAGAGATATTTTTTCGTGGCTGAAGAGTACCCACAAACAAAATATATTTATTACTAATCCCAAACTTTGACTTCAATTCTTCCATATTTAATGTCTTACTTGCTTCAATCTTCTTTATTCCTGGATAAACAACAGCAACCTTTTCAGGCTTTACTCTATATGCTTTGATTATATCATTCTTGCTAGACTCACTGATGGTAATTATTTTTTGAGCCCTACCAACTGAATATTTTCCCCAGTATTTTAACTTCAAAAGATCTTTTTTTGTAAATAGCTCAGGAAACTTTAGATAGGAAACATCAAGAATAGAAATAACATTACATCCTGTGTTGAAGGGTAAATAATGCGTAGGGGAGAAAAAAACATCTAGCTTATTGGCATCCTTTGCCAATTTTTTAGTTAACCCAATCAATGTCCACATTTTCCTGGACGTAAACACTTCGTAATTCCAATCTTCCTTTTCTTTGGGCATATCTTGTGTCGGTGAAGTGGGGAGATAAATATAATAGTTATTATTGGAATCAATCCTTGCGATATTTATCAGCAATTGATAACAGAACTCACTGCTGCCAACCCTAATTGGCAGTCCGCTATCTTTAGCATAACCAAACCTGGAAATTACAGCTTCATAACCATTAATTCCTATATTCATAATCCAGGATAAATAACTTTAACTTTTGATGATTCGATTCCAAGAATTTCTTCTATATCTTTTTTGCTAGATTTTGAGATTGTTAAGATAAGATCCGATTCCCTCTTTACCCAAGATAGCTTCCTCTTTTGCGTGCTAACAATCTTATCATGAGTTTCCTGGGGATATTTATAAACAATCATGTCATATATTATAGTTGCTTTTTTAGCTTTTTTTGCTGGCGGCTCTATCCAATCTGAAGTTAAAAACCAATCTACATCTCCAATAAAGATTTCTATTGGATTCTTGTGAAGCGTATTCCACATAATATTTAGAGCGCTCAGCGGAAATTTAAATTTCTTAATAATTACATTTTCTTTTTTTGATAAATCCGATATGCGAACAGGCATTTTGCCACGAAGGCTTGAGAAAAACAAAATATAAGTATTTTTATTATCATTCTCAATCAGGTTTTCTACAAAATTTCCAAGATAATTCGCTACTCCAGTATTCTGATATGCAAGCTGACTGACATCAATTCCTATCCTCATTTACTTATTATGTCGCATCCTGAGAAGATTTAAAAGTATAGCTATAGAAATAAAAATAAAAGCATAAAGAGTAAATCTTTGTGCTGTAAAGAATATCCATTTATAAAAAAGCGGCATGGAGATTACTAAACAAACAATTCCCATTGCTGCAAACCACTTCGGACTTCTCTTAATAAAAAGCCTTATTAGAATAACCAAAAATATGATGTCTTGCGGTTTTATCTCCATTTAATTTTTATTAAACAAATTAACAATACTGCTATTATGAAAATTACTGTAACTAAACTAATTATCATCGCTTTATCTATTAACTTTTGTGATGTGTAAAATACTTCTAGCTCGTAATTTCCAGCAGGCAGTACAAAACTGTTAAACCTTTTCTCATATAGCTGCGATGAAATTTCAAAATTATCACCTATTGCTTTCCAGCTAAAATCAAATTGCTCTGAGAAGACTATGACATCTCCTTCTTTCGCATTTTTTATATTTACCAAATATTTCGTCGGGTTAATAAATTCTGAACTGATCTGAGCCCCACAATCACACCAGAAGTGATCTTTATTTTCTTCGGTTTTATAAACAACTATTTCTCCAAATTCTTTCTCGCGATTAAGCCATGGAATTTTGTCTAATTCCCCTACTATAAAATCATATTTCTTTGCATCTAGCTTTCTATCAGTTAAGTAAATTTCACCTTCTGTGTCTTTTGGAACAATTACATATTTAACTGAAGCATCATTAATTAATTCTTTTGTGGAGTGTTGTGATAATGTCTTTAATAATTTTTCATGAGTATACTGCTTAAAAAAATCTCTGCCTGAAATTTGTGGATGTGTATTTGAGTAATATCCAAAAAGGTTTGTATTTGGAATCCAAAGAGTTCTATAGAAATTATTATCCTGGGATAAATACTCATTCAGCTCTGAATATTCCGAAGGTAAACTTCGTGATTTAAATGTTCCGGATAAATCTCCTAAAATAGCAGGACTTATTAAGAATAATAAATAAACACTAACTATAATTAAAAATGCATTTCCAAAATTAAATATTTTATTCTTAGTAAATTTGCCAGACAACAATTTATAAATTTTATAAACTGCAAATGGTATTAAAATAGAGAAACTCAAAGAGATTAATGTGTACCATTTAAACGAATCTCGGAACAATTGAAATCCTGGAATATTTTTAAATAGCCAGATATAAACATCGCCTAGTGGTTCACTCGCTCCTTTTCCTAAAAATATTCCAACAAGGGCGATTAAACAAAAAAAATAAAATATATTTATCTTCTTGATTTTTTTTACTAAGAAAAAATAGTGAGGAGAAAGCAAGTATTGGAAAAATTAAAAATTCAAATTTCATAAATTCGATTTTTCCAAATATATTTTCCGGCCAATAAGGGTGTAGGAGAGATACAGAGTTTTCTAATTTTGCAAAACTTAAAAACTCTACGATATTTGAAGAACTATATGCTTCACCTAACTGCTTTATCGGATCAACTCCAAGAAATACTAAAGGAGCAATCCAGTAGAAATTAACAATTCCTGATATTACGAATGAGAAAGCGACTATAAAAAGATTTTTTATACGAAGATCTTTTAATATGAATAAAAACAAAATATAGATTCCAAGTACAATTGCTGAGACGTAAGCAATTC
>Ga0163151_10009340_pt1 | contig 10688 bp, 7 predicted proteins | sample OliLakLV19MP5IB2_FD_145596 | JGI IMG/M metagenome (GOLD analysis project Ga0163151, IMG submission 145596) | Freshwater microbial mat bacterial communities from Lake Vanda, McMurdo Dry Valleys, Antarctica - Oligotrophic Lake LV.19.MP5.IB-2 | ecosystem: Environmental > Aquatic > Freshwater > Lake...
GGCTACGAGATCCCGTTCAACCGGCACTTCTACGTGTTCAAGCCGCCGCGGCCGTTGGCGGAGATCGACAAGGACCTGAAGGTCGTGACGGACCGGATCCTGACGATGATCGGGGGGCTGTCGAAGTGAGCTTCCCGCGGTATCCGAAGTACCGGGACAGCGGCGTGGAGTGGCTGGGGCACGTGCCGGCGCATTGGGATGTCTCACCAGTACGCAGGTTGCTTGCGCGGATCGAGCAGGGATGGAGTCCGGAATGCGAATCGCGTCCTGCGGAGGATGGCGAATGGGGCGTCCTGAAGACAGGATGTGCGAACGGGGGGGTGTTCTCCGACGCCGAGAACAAGGCGTTGCCCGCCAATCTAGAGCCGGTGCCGGAGCTTGAAATCCGCGCCGGGGACCTCTTGATGTCGCGCGCCAACGGATCCCCGTCTCTTGTTGGCAGCATCGCGATGGTCAAGCAGAGTCGGCCTTGGCTCATGCTGTCGGACAAGGTCTTTCGACTGCATCCTCGGTCCGGGACGGATGCTGCCTTCCTGGCGTGGGCATTCGGGTCGGCCTCGTTCCGTGCACAGGTCGAGAGTGCGATCAGCGGCGCCGATGGCTTGGCCAACAACCTGCCTCAGTCCGTTCTGCGCGCGTTCTTCTCCCCGCGACCGCCGTTGGACGAACAAGGTTCGATCGCGTGTTTCCTCGATCGCGAGACGGCGAAGATCGACGCGCTCGTGGCGGAGCAGCAGCGGCTGGTGGATCTGCTGAAGGAGAAGCGGCAGGCCGTCCTCTCCCACGCGGTCACCAAGGGCCTGAACCCCGATGCGTTGATGAAGCCATCGGGCATCGAGTGGCTCGGCGATGTTCCGGCGCATTGGGCCGTGGTTGCCATCAAGTGGTTGTCGTCGGTAAGGCGAGGAGCGTCGCCACGACCAATCGACGATCCGGTATTCTTCGATGAGGCGGGTGAGTTCGCCTGGGTGCGCATCGCTGATGTCTCGGCCAGCGATGGCATCCTTCGCGAGGCCAGCCAGATGCTCTCGGACCTGGGCAGCTCTCTCAGCGTGAGGCTTGTTCCAGGAGACCTGTTCGTCAGTATTGCTGGCACTGTCGGGAAGCCATGCATCGCTGGCATCAAGGCGTGCATCCACGACGGGTTCGTCTACTTTCCAGAGCTGCCGCTGGATCCACAGTTCCTGTACAGGATCTTCGAGATGGGGACGTGCTACGGCGGGCTTGGCAAGCTCGGCACCCAGCTCAACCTGAATACGGACACGATCGGTTCCATTCGGATCGCGGTTCCCTCGGCCGAAGAGATTCGCCAAGTCCTCGCGATGCTCGAGCATGAACTGGAACGGCTTGATTCTCTCACCGTCGAGGCTCACCGCGCGATTGACCTCCTTGAAGAACGCCGCACCGCCCTGATCTCCGCCGCCGTCACCGGCCAGATCGACGTGCGCGGCATCGTCACCGCTGAGGTCGCATGAGCGTCCACAAGGAGATCGCGTTCGAGACCGACATCTGCGCCCACCTTGCCGCGAACGGCTGGCTCTACGCCGAGGGCGACACCGCGCAGTACGACCGCACCCGCGCCCTGTTCCCCGCCGACGTGCTGGCGTTCGTTCAGGCCACACAGTCAGCCGCGTTCGAAGTCCTGACCAAGAGCCACGGCGCTAAGGCCGCCGACACACTGCTCGACCGCCTGCGCGCCCAGCTCGACCAGCGCGGCACGCTCGACGTTCTCCGTCGCGGCGTCGAGATGCTCGGTCTCAAGAAGGAGATCAAGCTCGCCGAGTTCAAGCCGGCCCTGGCGGTCAACCCCGAGATCCTCGCTCGCTACGCGCAGAACCGCCTCCGCATTGTCCGCCAGGTCCGCTACTCCCTGCACAACGAGAACTCGATCGATCTCGTCCTGTTCTTGAACGGAATCCCAGTCGCCACTGTCGAGATCAAGACCGACTTCACGCAGTGCATCCAGGATGCTGTCGACCAGTACCGCTTCGACCGCCTCCCGCGCACGAAAGGCCAGGCCCCAGAATCCCTGCTCGCCTTCCCGAGCGGCGCCCTCGTCCACTTCGCCATCAGCAACGCCGAGGTCCAGATGACCACGCGTCTCGACGGACCGAAGACCACGTTCTTGCCCTTCAACCAGGGCGATGGCGGCGCCAAGGGCAACCCCGCCAATCCGAAGGGCGGCCACCGCACCGCGTACCTCTGGGAACAGGTCTGGGCGCGCGAGAGCTGGCTCGAGATCCTTGGCCGCTACCTGATCGCGCGCCGCGACGAGAAGAAGCAAATCACCAGCGTGCTGTTCCCGCGGTTCCACCAGCTCGACGTCACGCGCAAGCTCCAGCAGGCCGTGCGCAAAGACGGTCCCGGCACGAAGTATCTCGTCCAGCACTCCGCCGGTTCGGGCAAGACCAACTCGATTGCCTGGACCGCGCACTTCCTCGCCGAACTGCACGATGCCCAGCACAAGAAGATGTTCGACACCGTGCTCGTCGTCTCGGACCGGAACGTCATCGATGCCCAGCTGCAGGAGGCCCTGTTCGACTTCGAACGTCAGGTCGGCGTCGTCGCCACCATCAAGGGCGAGAGCGGCAGCAAGAGCGGTGAACTGGCCGCGGCCCTGGGCGGCGCCAAGAAGATCGTCGTCTGCACGATCCAGACCTTCCCGCACGCCCTCGAAGAGGTGAGGAAGCAATCCGCGACCCACGGCAAGCGCTTTGCCGTGATCGCCGACGAGGCCCACAGCTCGCAAACCGGCGAGGCCGCGTCCAAGCTCAAGGCCGTCCTCAGCGCAGAGGAGCTCGCCGAACTCGGCGACGGCGGCGAAGTCAGCACCGAGGACATCCTCGCGGCGCAGATGGCGGCGCGGGCCGAGGATCGCGACATCACGTTCGTCGCGTTCACCGCCACGCCGAAGAACAAGACCCTCGAGATCTTCGGCACGCGTCCCGACCCAGCCAGGAAGCCCGCACCCGACAACGTCCCCACGCCGTTCCACGTCTACTCGATGCGCCAAGCGATCGAGGAGGGCTTCATCCTCGACGTGCTGCAGAACTACACGAGCTACAAGCTCGCGTTCCGGCTCGCACACGAGGGCAAGGAGATCGACGACGAGGAGGTCGAACGGAGTGCGGCGCTGAAGCGGATCATGGGGTGGGTCAAGCTGCACCCGTACAACATCGCCCAGAAGGTGCAGGTCGTCGTCGAGCACTTCCGCGCACACGTGGCGCCGCTACTCGGCGGCAGGGCGAAGGCGATGGTCGTCGTCGGCAGTCGACAAGAAGCGGTGCGCTGGCAGCTCGCGATGCAGAAGTACATTCGCGAACGCGGTTACGCGATCGGAACGCTGGTCGCGTTCTCCGGCGAAGTGCTCGACACCGAGTCCGGGCCAGACCCCTTCACCGAGCACAGCAAGATGCTGAACCCGGGCCTGAACGGTCGCGACATCCGCGAGGCGTTCAAGGGCGGCGACTACCAGATCCTGCTCGTCGCGAACAAGTTCCAGACCGGATTCGACCAGCCACTGCTGTGCGGCATGTACGTCGACAAGCGGCTCGCCGGCATCCAGGCCGTGCAGACCCTGTCGCGGCTGAATCGCGCGCATCCGGGGAAGGACACGACGTACGTGCTCGACTTCCAAAACGAGCCGGCGGAGGTGTTGGCTGCGTTCCAGACCTACTACGCGACGGCCGAGCTGGCGACGACGACCGACCCGAACCTCGTGTTCGACCTGCGCGCCAAGCTGGATGCCGCGGGTCACTACGACGACCACGAGGTGGAACGGGTCGTCAAGGTGATGATCAACCCGCGGGCGACCCAGGGCGACCTCGTCGCGGCGCTGGACCCGGTGCAAGATCGCGTTATGAAGCGTTACCGGGCGGCTGCGGAGGCGGGGCGCGCGGCGAAGGCACGCGGCGACGAGTCCGGCGCCAAGGCGGCGAAGGAAGAGTTGGAGGCGCTGCAACTGTGGAAGGCCGACATGGCGTCGTTCGTGCGGCTCTACACCTTCCTGTCGCAGGTGTTCGACTACGGCAGCACGGCGATCGAGGGGCGCGCGATGTTCTTCAAGCGACTGCTCCCGCTGTTGGAGTTCGGCCGCGAACGCGAGGGCATCGACCTGTCGAAGGTCGTGTTGACGCACCACACCCTGAAGGATCGCGGCGTGCAGGGCATGGTGCTGACGAGCGGCGAGTCGCCGAAGCTCGAACCGATCGAGGCTGCCGGCAGCGGCAGCGTTCAGGAGAAGGAGCGGGCCGCGCTGCGCGAGATCATCGCCAAGGTCAACGAGCTGTTCGAAGGCGAGGTGACCGACGAGGACAAGCTCGTGTACGTGCATCAGGTGATCCGCACGAAGCTGCTCGCGTCGCCGACGCTGCAGAAGCAGGCGGCCAACAACACGAAGGAGCAGTTCGCGACATCGCCGGACTTGGGCAGCGAACTGCTCTCGGCAATCATGAGCTCGCTCGACGCGCATACCACGATGAGCACGCAGGCGCTGAACTCGGCGGCCGTGCGGTTCGGCATGATGGACATCCTGCTGAACCACGCCCGTCTCTATGAGACCCTGCGGGCGAAGGTGTAGGTCGTATGGTGCGCCCACCTCCCCACCTAATCACCCTGATGCATGAGGCTCTGCTCAAGAGCTTCAACAGGAAGAAGGCACTGAGACGCTTCCTCCGCGTTAGCGGAGTCTCAGAGAAGACGTTGGCGCAATGGCACGAGGACGAAACAAAACGAGACTGGCTTGACAAACTCATCCCCAGCATGCTGCAGCAGGAGCGTGGGTGCCTCATGCTGCAGAACATGGCTCGTCAGTTGGCGGTGCAGGCGAGCTTCCCCGATCTAAAGGGATGGGAGGAGTCAGAGAAGATGACCGCCGAGGCCAAGGAGGCTGTTGCGGCCCTGAGCGAATTCATTTCTGAACAGGAGCGGGAGACAGAAGACGAGAGGGAGAAACTGGCTCGGCGAGAGGCCGGAGCACGGCAAAGGGAGCAGGTCCTGCAGGCGAAGGGCAGCCTGGAGAACCTGGCTGCGAGCTTCACGCAGCTGACGAACGCAATCGGAACGCAAGTCGCGGGCTACGCCTTCGAGGACTGGTTCTACGATCTTGTCAAGTTCAGCGAGATTGAGAACCGTCGACCCTACCGCGGCGGTGGAAGGCAGATCGATGGGTCGATTACTGTTGACGCAACAACCTACCTTGTAGAAACGAAGTTCTCCAACGACAAGACTGAGCCGAAGGACGTGGCTGATTTCTACCGCAAGGTCGTCAGGAAAGCGGACAACACGATGGGCATGTTCCTATCGGTGGCTGGGTTCACCGACCAGGCCGTCGAGGAAGCGTCTGGCGAAAGAAGTCCTCTCCTGCTTTTCCAAGTGGACCACCTGCTCCATGTCCTGCAGGGGTCCATGACGCTGGCCGAAGTCGTGCGTCGGGTTCGGCGGCATGCCTCGCAGACCGGAGAACCGAATCTTCTCCCTCGGCACTTCTGATCGGGGCCTACGACGCCGGACGCGGTAGGATGGAGATGGGGCAGGGCTCGCGACTGTTTCGGCTCGCAGACCGCACAGGTTCGCGGATCGCCGTTTCAGGGACACCCTCGAAGGGCGAACACTCGATCGCGCCACGATGCAAGCCCAGGAGCAATTGCCAGGAACCTGGTTGGAAAGTCGCCCTGCAGTCGCTGCAAAACTTGGAACATCGGGTAATCACCAAACGGGTCGACTCCAATGCCGCGCAGCACGCAGATGGTCCTTTCCGCGTGAGTTCCCGGTGGATCACTCCACTCAGCATGGTGCTTCCAGTAGTTCGCTGCAGCATCCACGATTTGAGCGAGAGAGAACGCGCCCCTTTTCGGGTCCAGTTCGAGCCGCCCCTTCTTGCCTTCGCGTCCGCAGATGGGATATGACCCGAAGTTGTGGATGAGCGCGTGAAGTCGCGGCGTACCTTGGCGGTTGTTGCAAGACCACCACGAGGCCCCGGACGGGGCAGGTACGCCACATGCAGAACGCTACTTCCAAGACTCTCTCTCTTCCAGGTGCCGGTTCTGACGGAACCCTCGAGCAAGTGCTGCGAGCAGGAGCGCAACGGATGCTGATGGCCGCACTCGAAGCCGAGGTGACGTCGCTCATCGACGGGCTTGCGGACCAACGCGACGCGGCCGGGCATCGTCTCGTGGTTCGCAACGGCCACCATCGCTCGCGCAGGATCGACACCGGGATCGGCGCGATCGAAGTCGCCGCACCACGCGTCAACGATCGCAGAGTCGACGAGAGCGGCAACCGCTTCGGTTTCACGAGCGCGATCCTGCCGCCGTACCTGCGCAGGACCAGAAGCCTCGAAGCCCTGATCCCCTGGCTCTACCTCAAGGGCATCTCGACGAACGACTTCGACGAGTGCATGCAGCTGCTCGTCGGCCCTGGGGCGAGTTCGGTGTCGCCGACGACGGTCGTGCGTCTCAAGGAGATCTGGGCGAAGGAGTACGAGTCGTGGTCCTCGCGGTCGCTGGCTGGCAAGCGCTTCGTCTACTTCTGGGCCGACGGTGTCTACTTCAACATCCGCCTCGAAGGAGGACACCAGTGCATCCTCGTGATCGTTGCTGCCACGGCGGACGGCGCCAAGGAGTTGATCGCCATCGCCGACGGCACGCGCGAGAGCGAGCAGAGCTGGACAGAGATCCTTCAAGACCTGAAAGCGCGCGGTCTCGAACAGGCACCCGAGGTTGCTGTCGGCGACGGTGCTCTTGGTTTCTGGAAGGCCGTCGCGAAGGTCTTCCCGACGACCAGGACGCAGCGCTGCTGGTTCCACAAGAGCGCCAACGTGCTCAACTGCTTCCCGAAGAACAAGCACACCAGCGTGCTCGCAGACCTGCACGAGATCTGGATGGCCGACACGCGCGCCAACGCGTGCAAGGCCTTCGACAAGTTCCTCGTGACCTACCAGGCCAAGTACCCGAAGGCGACCGTCTGCCTCGAGAAGGACCGCGACGAGCTGCTCACCTTCTACGATTTCCCTGCTGAGCACTGGATGCACCTGCGGACGACCAACCCCATCGAGTCGATGTTCGCCACGGTGCGGTTGCGTCATCGTCGCACCAAGGGATCGGCCACACGTCTTGCGTGCCTGACGATGGTCTTCAAGCTGGCTGAAGCAGCGCAGAAACGCTGGCGCAAGCTGAACGGCTCGCTGCTGCTTCGGGACATCATCAACGGAGTCAAGTTCAAGGACGGAACCAAGGTCGACGCCGCGTGATCACGAATTCCTCATCCACAACTCTTGACCATATCCCCCGCAGATCGCGGTGATGTACTCCTGGAAGACGACAAAGCCGAGGCCGGCGACGTACTCCATGTGGTCAAAGACACCACTCGAGTCGGGATCGGAGCAGGCAGCGGCTTCGTTCTTGAGCTGGTCGAGCTTCGAATCGAGGAGCGCCGCAACTTCATCGAGAAGCGGGTAGAAGAAGTCGACGCAGTCGGTGCGACCTCTGTACTCTTCACCTTGGGGAAGCGAGGAATCGTTCATGAGGATGCGGCGTCCATCGTGTGAACTGCGATGCCGACGCAGTTCCTCGTGGTGGAAGCAGCGTAGCCGTTACGGTCTTTGCAGAAGCGTTGCGGATACACGGCGTGGGTCCACGGTGCCGTCGCTTACCCCAGTACGGCGCGTTTCTTTAGTCGCCACACTCGCTCCGTCGCATGCTTGACGTGATCGGACGTCGGTCAGAAGTTCAGGACGCTGCCGATCAGGTTGACCCCGATGACGCCTCCCGCGCGGCCGGCGAGTTCGACCCGCAGAGCAAAGCCGGGTCGGCCGGCGACCACGAGTGCCGCGGTGCTGGAGAGTGCCGCGGTGGCGAGAACGAGCGGAGTGGTCTTGAGCATGGTCAGTCTCTTTCCGAGAGTGGGAAGTGGCCGGCAGGATACCGTGGCGCCTGGGCCGTCGACGATCGCGTCGCTTCAGGCGAACTCGGTGCAAGGGAGCTTGGTCAGCCCCAGGCCCAGGTGCCGTCGGCGCGTCGACGATTCGCGCCTTGGGCCACTGCGGCCTTGGCAGAGTGCGAAGCCGTTCAGCCATGCTCTGCAAACCTCGGGTCTGGGGCAGAGCCCCAGCGATCACGCCCAGCTGCATCCATCGCAGATCGTGATCGAAGAGCCATCTGTTTTCTGTTTCCGTGCTCATGCTCAGTGATGGTCTGGCTGGTCGAGGTGATCGCGCCGGGGAAGTCGTAGTCGGCGACACCGAGCTCGCTCCAGGGCCGACGAGCATCGAGTGGGGCGGCGTCTCCCGGCGAAGCGCCGCTACCAGCATGATGGTCATCATGCCTCCCGATTTGCGCCCGGGCGCCATACTGTACTCAAGATCGCTTCCCGCTGGGAAGTTGCCGTCATTCGGGAAACGACGGTGCATAGTTACTCAACGTCGGCTGGACGTGTATGTTTGCGAGCATGGTGATCCGCATCCGCACTACTCATCATGGCTGGTCGGCGCCATGCATGCTGCGCGATTTTCGGGCTGGCCCCATTCGCAACAATGAGAGTCTAAAGCACTTATGTGCTCTGTTGGCGACGCTGTTCATCAGCGCCCTCCCGGCCCAGGAGTGGATCCGAGCGCGAGGTCCTGGCGAGCTGCTACCTCCCGCACTCGGTGGGCCGACCACTGCGATGCCAGATCTCTCGATATGGGAGTTCGCGTGGGAGTTCCAGCGCGACGCACTTGCAGCGGAAAGGCCGTCGCGGACACTCACTCCTGAGAGAATGGCTTCGGTCATACGCGTGTTGAGGAAGCAAGCGGGCGCTGATGACGTCGAACTCGCGATCCTAAGTCTATGGGCGCTGGCGCGCATTGGGCGCGCCGACCGTGGCGCGTCGGTCGCGTTGCGTGAAATCGTCTTTAACGGTGCTGCGCGTAGATCAGCGCCAGTCGGCGAGGTCGCTGTCATCGCAATTGGTCTGGCCTCTTCGGGAGAGGCGCGAGAGGTTCAAGCGCTATGCGCGATTGCAAACGACGAAGACGCGGGCCGAGCGCTCGTGGGCGCGCCCGCGGTGCCCGAGCGCATGCGCTGCTTCGCGCTCTACGGTCTCGGCCTCGCGGCTGAAGCGCATCCATTCGCCGAGCTGCAGTTCTTGGTGCTGGCAGGGATCGAACGATCGCTACTTCCTTCTTCAAAGACGCCAACACAGGTGCGCATCGCAGCATTGCATGCGTTGTCGCTCCTGAATTTGCAAGCTACGCCGAAGCTGTCGGCTCCAGTGCTACTCTTGCTTGAGCAGGAATGGTCCCTGGTTGTGCCGCGGCAGCTGCTATCCGTGCGAGCGCATGTACCTCTAGTGGCTGCTGCCGCACTGCGCGCTACCGATGCCGCGGCCGACGCGTGGCGCCATCGTTTCGTGGCAGCCATGCAAAACGAGTCGGAACACGACCCGGTGCGGCGATCGTGTGCGCAAGCGCTGGGCCGCCTGTCGGGACCTGAGCACACCAGAGTGGTGGAGTCTCTACGCAGCATCACAAGCGCGGCCCAAGACGCTCAAACGCGGAATCTGGCGTTCTTCTCCCTTGGCGCGATCGCGGGCGCCGAAAACACTAACTGGCTCATGTCGCAGCTGCAGCGCAACAGCCCGATGGCGATACTCTACGAGGCCCCTTGGCTCGCAGTAGGCCTGGGTTCCGGCCGAATCTGGCGTGGCGAGCCCATTAATAATGCGTTGGTGACGCTGCTGGGACAGAAGGCAGAGACGCACCTCAATCCCGCGAGCGTCGGTGCATTCGCAGTCGCTCTCGGTTGCTGTGGCACGAGCGACTCGGCAGGTCTGATGCAGAAGATTCTGAAGCGCATGGCTGAAAAGGATGCAGCCGCCGCCCCATTGTGCGCGGCGCTCTCGCTCCTTGACGATACAAGTTCATTGCCGCAGTTGAAGGACCTAGCTATCTCGGCGAATTCGCCCCGGACTTCCAGCGAGGCGATGTTGGCGTGCGGAGTACTCGGCGCCGAACCGACGCTGCGTACCTGGATGGGCGATGCCCAGCTCGACCCTTCCCGCCGGCATGCGGCAGCGGTGGCCTTGCGGGGCAAAGCTGATGTGGAAGCCACTGACGCGCTAGTACGCATGCTCGGCGACGATACAGTAGCGCTTACCGAACGGCGCTTTGCCGCGTTCGCGATTGGCTCACTCTGTGACCGGAGTGGCCGCCATTGGTCGGCCAAGCTCGCCGCAGCGGTCGACTACCGCAACGCTACTCCCGCTCTTGTTGGACCACCAAACGGCGTGCTACGCTTGCCCTGAACTAGTCGCACCATGCGCTTTTTAGGGTAACCGTCGCGTGAAGCCCGCCGGCGTGGTAGCTCTGGCTTGGTCGTAGATCCGTAGATCTAGATTTGGGTATCGGCCCGGCTCCCAAAGAAATGGCGTCGTTTGTAACCTGTCAAGGCCTGGCAACCTGGCCTGGTTGCCCGATCTCACGTGGTCTCGCTTGCCCGAACCTGGGTGGTCCGGCGGTCCCGGTTGTCCGAACTCAGCGGTCCCGCTTCCGAAGCGAGGGTGGTCCTGATACTCCGGCCCGCTACAACGCGAAGTCGGCGACTCCCGAACTCCCGACGCCCAAGCCACTCGCCGGCTGGGTCTACAAGGTTTCGCAGTATCATCTCGCCAACTCGTCGCGGCCCATCGGTTATCGGTCGCGACCCGTCGCG
>Ga0163151_10009341_pt1 | contig 10688 bp, 9 predicted proteins | sample OliLakLV19MP5IB2_FD_145596 | JGI IMG/M metagenome (GOLD analysis project Ga0163151, IMG submission 145596) | Freshwater microbial mat bacterial communities from Lake Vanda, McMurdo Dry Valleys, Antarctica - Oligotrophic Lake LV.19.MP5.IB-2 | ecosystem: Environmental > Aquatic > Freshwater > Lake...
CCCCTTCAGTGCCTCAAAGTAAGCCAGCGGCCGCATTTGATCCATTGGATGATCTGCTCGATTCCCTTTTGACGGAAAAGAACTTCCGCGAATCAAGTGAGCCTGAACCTGCTCCCGCTGCGCCCGACCGAACGGATAAGAAGGAACCAGAGATAAAGAAGAAGCCCGAGCCGATGCCTACGGCAGCTTCCACCGGACCGCCTGCTGGAATGCGCAGAGCCGGATTTGAAGATGACGTAACTGGCGAAATTGATGCTGTTTATCAGAGTGTCATTCGCGCTGAAGCTGCAGCAATGGCTCAGGCAACGCAGGCAGAGGCCGATGCCTCATTTATCGGTAAACCCATTTCCGGCCCGGCCGGAACGGCAAAGGATTTGGGGATAGACATTTCGCGCAAGCCCAAAACCACGCCGCCCGCAGCGCATCAAACTCAATTGGATATCATTTGGACCTTCAAGACTGCTGGACCAATCGGCTGGTCATCGATGCCAGTTGCAAGCCGAGATCGTAAAACGATCTATGTCGGATCAAGCGATGGATTTTTGTATGCGTTGGATGCCGCAAAAGGCATTACGATTTGGCAATATGATACAGGCGCATCGATTGTCGCAAGCCCTGTGTTAGTCGGCGAAAGGATAGTCGTTGGTAGTTCAAATGGCAGTTTGCATGCCCTTAGCAGCAGCGGAGATAAAGTTTGGGAGTACACTAGCGCATCACCCTTGGTGGCAACTCCATTACTTAAGGATGCCTACTTACTGTTGTCGTCGATGGATGGAACGGTAAAGTTTCTGAATTCTCAAGACGGCACAGTCAAGTGGACCTATCGAACTGATGGTGCTGTGGTATCGACGCCGGCGGTGTTAGAGAACATGGTGTTCGTCACCAGCAAAGATAAGTGTGTGCACGCTGTTTCCATCGATCGAGGGTTCCGACAATGGATTTTTCAATCGGAAGCGGCCATCGTTTCAAGTCCCTTGGTATCAAGTGATAGTGTCTACGTCGGCTCTACTGATGGGAATCTCTACGCTCTGGAAGCTGAAACTGGCAAGCAAGTTTGGAAGTATTCAACTGAAAAACCATTTGTTTGCAAAGGCACTTTGGACTTTACCTCGCTGACTGTAAGTAGCGAAGATAAGTGGCTTCATTGCATAGAAAAGTACCGCGGCGAGCTTATCTGGAAATCCAAACTACACAGCCCTGTGATGACGAATTTAGTCAGCAGTGGTGGCAATTTGTACGTGGCAAACCGTGAAGGCTGGCTGCAATGCTTTAATCTTCGCAATGGTGAGCTCAAGTGGCAGATGAATTGCCAGAAGCGGCTTGAATCATCTCCTTTGGTTGCCGGACAGGTGCTATATCAAGGAATGGTCAGCGGCGACATTATTGCCTACAACCTACCGCCAGCTTAATCAGAGCCATTTTTCAGCGGACAATCTTGTCTATTAAAATCGATAGGAAAGCTGCAATGCTGACGATGCCGTTGACGGTGAAGAATGCGGCGTTCACTTTTGAAAGGTCCGTCGGCTTCACAAGACTGTGTTCATAGCACAACATACTTGTGACAAAGAGTACTCCGCTGAAGAACACCGGACCAAGTGAAAGAGCAGTTCCCAGCCCTAGCAAAGAGCTGATCGTGACCACGTGAAGCAGGCGTGATACCTGCAACGCTTTGGCGACGCCGAAACGTGCCGGTATGCTGTGCAAGCCTTCACTTTGGTCGAAAGCAACATCCTGACAGGCGTAGATGATGTCGAATCCGGCCACCCAGGTGGCTACTGCCGCTGCCAGCAACCACGGCGCAACGCCCGTGATTGTGCCGGATGCCGCTACCCAGCCACCTAGAGCTGCCCCGCCAAGTGCTACGCCCAAAAACAGATGACAGAGCCATGTAAATCTTTTGGTGAACGAGTAAAAACTGAGCCAAATCAAAGCTATCGGAGACAGCCAGAGACAGATCGGTGGCAGGTTGCTTGCTGCCCACAGCATGATGCCGAATGCAATCACCGTAAATGCCATTGCTTGGTTCGTGCCGATTCGACCGGCAGGAATTGCACGAGTGCTTGTGCGTGGGTTGCGAGCATCGAACTTTGCATCGATCACGCGATTAAGTGTCATTGCTGCCGCACGCGCTCCGGTAAAGGCTAACACGGTCCAGACCACTGTGATCCACGACGGCATGGTCGGAACACTGAGCAACATGCCAGACAGCGCGAATGGCAGCGCAAATACAGTGTGCTCGAGTTTTATCATTTCAGCCCATTCACGGACTGATCGCTGAGGCTTCGTGATAGCTAAATCATGCGCGGGGAGGCTGACAGCCACAGGATGCGCGGGGTTTTGCTTGAAATGATCTTGAGAGGATCTCATAGGAAATCTCGTTACGGTGGGCGGCCACAAGGGCATGAAGTAATTGTAGAGGTACTTTGTTTCTACAATGAATTCCACTTGAAACTTCTTATTGAAGCTGGCATGATACGTGAAACCGCCTGTCGGCTGTGGTAGGGATAGATTGAGGGGATTGCCGACGAGCGCAATGGAGCCGGATCATGACGCTGAATGAAGACAGAATTAATCCGAATGGTCAGAAGGCAGCGCCTTCTCCGATTTCGGCCAAGACAATAGATTTGCAGGGAGTCGCTGCCTTTGTCGGTCTTGTCGAACTCATCGCACAAGAGTTAGGCACCACTCCGGGACGCATTCAGGGACTGCTGCCTAACGGCACGTCATTCGAAGAACTAGTTGGCGAGATTACGCTGATGAGTCAAGGCTTCGAACGGACCATCACCCTTTTTGCAAAACCAGGCGCTCCGCTGAAAATGTTCTTCCGCAACAAATGGCGCGGATCGCAGGTTGGACTGGAAGCAGATTCCGATTCTTACATTAGCGGGATTGAAGCGCATATCTTCCTGGATGCAGCTGTTGAAACGATAGTTCCACAAGGACGTGCCCTTGCCCGTCACGTAGAAGATATATGCGCCCTACTCGATCGCATGGTCACACTTGGCCAATCGGGAAGACTTTCGTCTATGTCCATTAGCCATGCTGAGATCGAAGCCTTTGAACAGAGCCAAGCAGGCAGTCTGGTAACCAACTACGCACCGCGTACCGGACAGGATAGTCTGTTCGAATAGTTCAGTGCACCGTATGTAGTGCCAAGTGTTACTGGTCTCTATCACGATTCTTAGTACGTCGTTCAGCCTCAAGTAGAATTTTCATTGCGCGTGACGTGTGACCGGCGGTAACAGGGGGCATGGATGTCTTGGCCAACCGTATGTGTTTTTCGGCAGCGTCAAACATTCCTCTTCTTCTGTAGAGATCAGCTTTCCGGGCTCTGACCTCTGCTAAAGCCATGAGATCTGTTTTCGCTAATCCAGTTTCGATTCTTTCAACTTCATCTAAAGATAACAGAGCCTCTTCGAGTTTATTGAGGCGGGATTGCGCGACTCCCAGGTATAAATTGATTGCACTGGCATTGGGTAATGCCAACTTGGAGTGTTTATTACCGGCCAGGATTCCCTGAAGCAGCTTCTCGGCTTCTGCAGGGTTCTTGCCCTGTGCCAGCAAGCAGAAGCTTGCCCAATATGGTGGCATGAACCAGATGTTGCGAACTCTTTTCACGCAGTTTCGATCGGTCATGAGCCGCCTGGCATAGTTTTCCCCTCTCGTGAATCGACCCTGTTGTAGGAGCGCTGCCATGTATGTTGGCGCAGTGTTTTCCAAAGTGAGCTTCGGGGTTTCAGCATTTAGCGGATAATGTTCCAGAATATCGAGAGCAGATCTCAGCAAGAGTATCTGCTGCTTTTGATGGAAGTCTCTGGTTGCTTGATCAGGCACTGAGGCAATCAGTGTTTCGTGAAACTTGGCACCGAATGTCATTGATTCAATTGCTTGTTGCAATTCTGGTATGGCCTTGGACTTGTGTGTACGGCAGAACTTTACTAGCTCTGGAGCGCTTTCATCAATGTAGTTCAAAAAAGTAAGATCGTTTCTAACCGGGTATACCGACGCTGCGCAGTTTTGCAACTGACAGTAGTATCGAAGATGGCGTTCAACGGCGCTTGGATCGTGCGCATCGAACGGGACTTTGGTTACTTCTCGCAGCAACCAGCAGCCGGTGTCATTGAACACATTATTTCGCGCGGACAGGACCTTTGTGGCTTCGAGCACACCATTATTCACGTCAGTTTGCAGCTCTGGAAATTTAAGCGCTTCTGCCTGCGCTTGCTCCAAATTAGGGCGAACTTTATCCGGCTGCGGGTCCCTGCAGTTCAAAACAGCGTCATGGATATTACGCCGCACTGCCTCCTCTGCATGTTCCCTTCGAGCGATATTATCGTAGAACAAATAAGACAAGGCTATTGCCGGGATCATTACGACAAGTCCAACAGTAGCAACCTTACGCGGTATGCGCAGTTTGTTGATTGGCGAAACCAGAAGGCGGCGGCCTGGTTTTCCGATTGTTTGCTTTAACAGCTCCGGCACCACATGCGGTTGCGAGCGGACATAAGTGAGCCAGTTGTGAAGTTCTTGTCCATCTGAGATGCGCTTGTTAGGCTTCTTTGCCAAAGCCTTTGAAAGTAGGGCTCGCAGTCCAACTGGTACCGGCCTTTCGTCCGGGAAGTTATCGGGAATAACTATTGGCGATTCGGTTTGCTTCACGGCAATATCGAGGAAACTATCACCTGTGAATGGTGGCATCCCGAATAGGCATTCGTACATTACACAACCAGCCGAGTATACGTCAGTTGCCGCTGATACCTTCATGCCTAACAGCTGCTCTGGGCTCATATAGAGTGGAGTTCCAATTAATGCTCCGGTTTGCGTCAGCTTTTGCAAAGTCTCCGATTCCATCAATTTCGAAACTCCGAAATCGACGATCTTCAGTCGACATGTTGCAGGATTCTTCAGATCAGGCGCCAACGAAAACATTAAGTTGCCCGGTTTTATATCGCGGTGCAGAATGTTTTTGGCATGTGCATGAGCAAGTCCGGCGCTCAGTTGCTCGAAGACCGACCAACAGAACTCAAGCGGCAGGCAACCGTGTTGCTCAAGGGCATCAGCTATGGAGGAGCCCTCGAGATGCTCGAGCACGATAAATGGTGAGTTCGAATGAGGCAACTGCCCAACTGCATAGATTCGCACGATATTCTCGTGTTCCAGAGCTTTTAGCGATGATGCTTCTACCTGGAAGCGTTTCACTGAAGCTACGTCATTGGAAAAGGAACTCTCGCGCATCACCTTGATCGCCACAAGGCGAAGCAACGACTCGTGTTGCGCAAGGTAGACAGAGCCCATCCCGCCGGATCCGAGGGTCGACAGAATTTTGTATTTGCCAGCTACCGTTGATCCCAGTAAAGGGTCAGCCGAGTTGTCGCTTTGAGGCATTAGCGCTTACTTCCAAACGTCCTTGCGCGGCGGCGGATTGATGGCCCGAATTGAATTGAGTATCCCGATTGCACTCATGTCGATTATGAGAGCGGTTCCGCCATAGCTAAGGAATGGGAGTGGAACTCCCGCCACCGGCATTATGCCCATTGTCATTCCAATGTTCAGAAAGACGTGGAACAGAAACATGCACATTATTGCAATTGCCATGATGCTGCCAGTGGGTTCTTCTCTTGCCTGATAAGCAATCATCACTGCCCTCATGCAAATAATGCAGTAGGCCAACACTATTAGCGCGGTGTATTTGAAACCGAGCTCTTCACCGACAACGGAAAAAATGAAGTCGGTATGCTTCTCCGGAATGAACTCGCCCTGACTCTGGTTGCCTTTTCCAAGCCCTGTACCCTGAACGCCGCCACTGCCAATGGCAATCAAGCTCTGCAGAATGTGATATCCGGATCCCCTGGGATCTGAGTATGGGTTGAGGAAGCTGGTCAGGCGCTTTTGCTGATACTCCTTCAATACGCCCCAGAGGTGCGGTCTTGCAACCCCAGCACCGAGGTTGACACCGATGATAGCCACTACCAGCAACAGTCGCACGACAATCTTCCAGTCTCGACGGCGCCAGCCAACCAGCAACCAGACCGCCAGAGCACCGCAAAACATTAGCCACCACTGCTCATTCAAGGCATTCAATATCAGGCTTATTAGCGGACTCAGCAGAACCAATATGTCCGTTAAACCGGCACCGGCCCAAAAAATGGAGCCAAAGTAAACCGCCCCGAATGTCAGCGAGGTGCCCAGGTCCGGCTGTTTAAATACGAGGATGGCCGGCAAAACAATGATGGCCAGCGCTTTGAAGCAATCCTGAAAGCTGCGTATCGGATACTTTGATAACCAGCGAGAAAGGGTGAATATGATTACTAGCTTGGCAATTTCCGACGGCTGCAGCGTTATTGGTCCCAATGCCAGCCAACGTTGAGCTCCAAGAGCGGCGTGACCCTTCACCATTACTGCTATCAGTAAACCGAGATTCGCTATATAGAGTAGGGGCAGAATAATCTTGTGAGTCCAGAACAAATAGGGGACGCGCCAGAAGAGGATGGCCGCCAGGGTGCCGGCGATGCAGAACTCGAACTGCTTGGAGTGGAAGCTGCTCCCTTGCTGCTCAAGCGTAATTTTTCCGACAAAGAGCAAAAAACCGGTGGCTGCAACCAGCCACCAGTCAATTTCGCTGAACAATGTGTGCAGGCCTCGGAGGAGGTATCCTCCGCTTGCTCCTGATTTGATTGCAGTTTGCTGCATATTGAATCGAGCGCTCCGTCACGCGGCTAAAGCGGCCTCGACTGCATCGCCTGTCTACTTCAGGACTTAGACCGTAGCAGGGGGAAGTTGGCAATCAATGCGGCCCTGCGATCATATTGTTGCAGATCAAACCGCGTGGTTTGCCTGTCGATTTCAAAATATCGCGAAACTACAGCGATTAGCTCTTCTTCGAGACTAGCTAGACGATCGGGTGGCAGCTCCAGGCGATCGTGAATGAGCATCAAGCGCATTCTATCTTTCGCTTTGTTGCGCGCGTCCCCTTGCTTAGGGCGGAAGAACCAATTGAGAACTTGCAATTTGAACTCCTCCGTCTACGCCCTGACCGGCGTGAAGATTTTAACAATTTTGTTGAACCATGTGTCGTTCACAGGGCTCAGATCCAGGAAAGGCACGTCGTCGCCTCTCAGCCTGCTGGCAATATTTCGGTAAGCCTGACCGGCTCTTGTATTTTCAGAACCGGCGATGGGTTCGCCTTTGTTCGTGGAGACGATGATGTCTTCGTCTTCAGGAACCACACCTAAAAGTTTGACGGAGAGGATTTCAAGAACGTCTTCTACGCTCATCATGTCATTGGTCGCAACCATTGACGGACGAATTCTATTGACAACAAGTCGGTACTGACTGATTGCGTCTTTCTTCGCTTCCAGCAAACCGATAACACGGTCAGCATCGCGCACAGCAGACATTTCCGGGGTGGTCACGACAATAGCTTCTTCAGCTCCGGCGATTGCACTTTGAAAGCCGCCTTCGATGCCGGCTGGGCTGTCGAGAATTACGTAATCAAATAATTGCTTTAGCTCTGCGCAAAGCTTTTCCATCTGCTCAGGATTGACGGCAGATTTATCTCTGGTTTGAGCTGCAGGCAAAAGGTTGAGGTTTGGCAAACGCTTGTCTTTGACTAGCGCCTGACGCAACTTGCACTTCTCTTCGATGACATCGACGAGGTTGTAAACGACACGGTTTTCCAGCCCCATCAGGATGTCGAGGTTACGCAACCCGATGTCCATATCCACTAGAGCAACGCTGGCACCGGATGCAGCCAGCGCGGTGCCGATGTTGGCAGACGCAGTCGTCTTGCCGACGCCGCCTTTGCCTGAGGTTATTACTATTACTCGACCGCTCATTCTGCCTTTCCTTTAACGTGGGATATGAGGAAGCAATTTTAGATAAAGAGAACTTCGGATCACCTGGAGCTATTCAACTGCAGTGCTCGAAATGCGGATTGTGCCGTTAACGATGCGTGCAGTTTCGGGACCAGAGCTGTGCAAGTTTGCACGCGGTCGGTCGGGTGAACGAGCGATTGCGTGCGCGATGCGTAGTTGAATTGGATCGAATTTTAAAGCGCGGATTTCGGAGTTGGTATTACCTGCGATGCCGGCGTGAGCCATGCCGCGCAGGGTTCCCCAGATAGTGATATCTCCTTCGGCCATAACTTCAGCGCCGGGATTGACATCACCAACAATTACAAGATGTCCTTTGTGGCTTACAGATTGTCCTGAACGCAGGTTTTGACGAACATACAAAACATATGGAACTGCAGGCGCGGCCGAAGACTTAGGGACAACAATAGTATCAGCCTTGGTGGCTTCCGTAACAACGGCAGTGGCAGCTGTAGCTGTACCGTCCGCCAAGGAAGCGTCTGGTACATTGCCTGCAATTGCATCAGCTGAAACAGTTTTTGGTGCATCAGAGGCGGTCTGCGGCAGCGCTGGAATGGAAGATTCATCAGCGGTGGAAACTGTAACTTGCGGCGGCGGTGGAATTGGTTCGCCAGGTTTGTGTGAGGCTGGCTCAACGTTATGAGATCTCAGCGCTTCGCGCGTGGCATCTTCTGTAGCGAAATATTGTCGGGCTGTTACTCCACGTTCGGCAAGAATCGCTAATATTTGAGCAAACTCATCTCGGCTCAATCTCAAATTACCCAGATTGAGATCAACCGGTTGGTCCTCCCAGAACTGATTGGCAACTTGGAAAGTTGAAGATAGGTGCTGAGTTGCTTCGTTAACAGTGTCGCAACCACCGATATCGATAAGGACACCTTGTTCTGGCTGGCTAATGATGGCTATTTTTGTCATTTACGGCTGTCGACTCTTGGTAGAAACATGCGCGGCTCGCTTTGGACGGCCGAATTTTCTGAGTTATCCCGCCCTCAAAATGAATTTGCGGAACCGGCTCAAGTTACGTTTGTAAATCCTAAGCACTGGGAAACCGCATGTCAAGCCGATTCACACATCTTTGGTATATACATTTGATGTAAATACAGTAAGGTTAGATATTACTTCCGTAGTGCTGACAGTGTTGACAAGAATGGTGGCGCCCTGTAACCGGCTTGTGATGCTACTTTCACAGATGAGAACATAAACATGAAAGAGGAGTTGTAATGGAAGGTATCACAGCGCTCATCACAGGTGGTGGCTCCGGAATTGGTTTTGCAACTGCAAAACTGTTCTTGGAAGCCGGTGCTAACGTAATGATCAGTGGACGCACGCAGAGCACGCTAGAACAGGCAGCGGAGACTCTAGGTGGTGGCACTCGGATCAAATTCATGACCGCCGACGTGTCCAGCGAAGGTCACGCCAAAATGCTCATTGCAAGTACAATCCAGAAATTCGGCAAACTCAACGTTCTCATCAACAATGCCGGCGTCTTTACTGGCGGCCCTTTGTTACAGATGGAAGAGGACGAGTTTGACGACAACATAAACAACAATCTCAAAAGCGCCTGGTTGATGTGCCGTTATGCTGCACGCCCGATGATTGAGGCTGGTGGCGGGGCAATAGTCAACGTTTCTTCCTACTTGGCTATAAGGGCGCATCATTCGACACCAAGCAGCGCTTACGCAGCTTCCAAGGGCGGCGTGTTGGCCCTGACTAAATCTCTTGCAGTCGAGCTTGCACCGCACAAGATCCGCGTCAACGTTGTATTGCCTGCCCTGGTGAACACTCCGATGATCAGTGCGTTCTCAGGTGGAGACATCGACGCGACTATCGAGCGTGGCAAGAAGGCTCACCCCATTGGCAGAGCCGGCGAGCCGGAAGACGTGGCCCGGGCGATTCACTTTTTAGCTGACCCGCTTAATAGTTGGTTGACCGGTTCGGAGTTGAATATCGACGGCGGACGCAACGTTCTTTAGTTTAAGGCTGAATCCAGGGCAGCGCCCTGGTGCACCTTGGTAAAGAGACTGTTGGCGGATATACCTCTATTAAGGTTGAAACGATATGTTGCGGAATGTGTAGCTCATCAATCATGAGTTTGAACCAATCTCGGCCGTGCCTCGTAGTTGGAAATACTAGTTTGTGCAACTCCCACTGAGGTAACCCATGAAACGCATTCTCCCTTTACTAGCCGCAGCGACATTCGTTATTGGCGCTTTTCCTGCTTTCGCCGTCAACGAACTCAGCGCTGAAACAACGATTGCTCAAGCACCTTCAGGGGCTATTGCTCAAATTGGTGCACCTGATGCTGCCCGCGCTAAATTCAATTTCACAGATAGCCAACTCGAATCGCTCAAAGCACTCAAGGATAAGTATTATTCCGACAACACTTTGAAGCATGCCGCGTTGAAAATACTCAAGCACGATCTGCGCTCCGAACTGACCAAGGAAACAATCGACCGTGGTGCAGTGTTGGCGATTCAAGCAAAAATCAATGCCGCGCAAGCCGATCTTTCGAATGCTCGTATCAGCCAAATGCTAGATGCATCGCAGATATTCACTCCGGAACAACGTAAAGCCATGCACAGCCGTTCGCTGCGTCATGGGATGCACGGCGGACGTGGCCGTGGTGGCAAGAGTCACGGACAATGCGGTGGTGGTCATCGCGGCGGCGGCCACAAATTCCAAGGACGCGGTCAACGTGGCCCCGGTGGTCCTGGCCCAGGCGCTGAAGCTCCAAGTGGAACACGCGGTGCCAGTCTCGACGTAACAACTTCGAGCCCACTTGTTGAAAGCTAGTTAGCGACCAAAATGGCCGTGCAG
>Ga0163151_10009342_pt1 | contig 10685 bp, 9 predicted proteins | sample OliLakLV19MP5IB2_FD_145596 | JGI IMG/M metagenome (GOLD analysis project Ga0163151, IMG submission 145596) | Freshwater microbial mat bacterial communities from Lake Vanda, McMurdo Dry Valleys, Antarctica - Oligotrophic Lake LV.19.MP5.IB-2 | ecosystem: Environmental > Aquatic > Freshwater > Lake...
CCATTGAAGCGATTGCGGACATCCCAAACGTTATGCTCGTTGTGCTTGGTGAAGGCGAAGCGCGCACACGTCTTGAGAAACTAATTACCGAGAAAGGCGTTGCGGACCGTGTAAAGCTTCCGGGATTTATTGCTGAAGCACCGACCTATCTCCTGGCCTTTGATCTCTTTCTCGTGCCGTCACGAACGGAAGCACTGGCGTACGCCGCTATTGAAGCCGGGTACGCTGCGCTCCCGGTTATCGCAACGAATGTTGGCGGACTTCCTGAAGTCATTGCTGCTGGAAAAACAGGCATGCTTATTCCTCCCTGCTCCCCCGGTACACTCGCAAACGCAATTCGTTCCCTTCTTGCGAGCCCTGACCGTGCGAAGAAATACGGCGTAGCGCTCAAGGTACATGTTGAGCAGGAGTTTTCAAAAGAGCGCATGGTGCGCGAAACTCTAGAACTCTACACGGACAAACGAGCCCGTACCTAGGCCATCAGGCGCCGAGATATTCTTTTACCCCAACACTGCGTGGTGCACTGCGCGCCTGTCGCGCAAGGGATGCAACAATACCGAGCGCCGCAAACTCCATCACGAGGTGCGAACCGCCGTAGCTCATGAACGGAATGGTAGTACCCGTCACCGGTAAAAGACCGAGGTTAATTCCGGCATGGATGAAAATATGTGCGCCAAGGACAATGGCGACACCGATAGTGAAGAACGTATCGAAGTTCGTCGCTGCCCTACGCGCAATGGACAGGAGTCGCGTGAGCAGGAGTCCGTATAAGGTGAGTACGAGAACGATACCGACAAATCCCCACTCTTCAGCAAACGATGCAAAGATAAAGTCGGTCTCATACTCAGGCAAGAACCGCAGTTTCGATTGTGTTCCGTACCCTATTCCCTTTCCCAGAAGTTCTCCTGACCCAACGGCGACTACGGCCTGGTACGCGTTATATCCTGCACCCCGAATATCAGCCGCTGGATTAACGAACGCAATAATGCGAGTGCGTTGGTAGTCATGAAGCCCGAAGAACCAAAGCCCGCTCGCTGCGACTGCGCCAAGCATGAACAGGACCGCAAGATGTTTCTTTGAGATACCCGAGACAAGCACCAGCCCCAGCCACACAAAACCGAGAATGACTGCGGTACCGAGGTCCGGCTGTACGAGCACCAATAAAATTATGACGCCCGCATACGCAGCGGAAAGAATCACGTGTCGCGGGTGTTTCATCTCCACGTGCCTGCGAGAGAAGTACTTGGCAAGGAGTGCGATGAACACGAGCTTTGCGAGGTCAGCTGGCTGAAACGAAAACGATCCCAGATTGAACCACGATCGTGCGCCCTGCACCGGATCTGCAAATACGAGCAACACGATAAGGAGCGCAACAACTACAAAATACCCTGTGACAATGACTGGCGTACGGCGCAGAAAGTGCATGTCAGTAAACAGACAGCCAATGTACGCAACGATACCGACACCAAGCCAAATCAATTGGCGCCCTGCTAACGATGGCGCAGCTTCACCAAACGGATGCATCGTAAGGATACCGAGCAGTGTAAGCGCGATCGCAGTCGCAAGTAACGGCCACTCGCTCCGGAGCGCCGCCAGCGGGTTTGCTGCGGCCTCCCCACTCATGGAAGCGGCATCACCGCCTGGATATCTATTTTCCCTGGCGTAGCGGTAAAGGGTTCATTCCACGTGAAGGTAATCGGGACTGATCCTTCTGCGCCCACCGAATCAACAACCGTTTGTGATGCGGCAATGACGGTACCGGCAAGATCATGCACGACGGCAATAACCGTTATGTCTTTAAGTGGACGTGCCGACGGATTAAAGAAGTTCGCCGTCACACGCGGTGCGTCCAATGATCCTTCAACACGTGTTGCATCGGCACGCGGAAGGTTCCGCGCATTGGTACGTGTCACCCAGTTCATGGAACTCTCGTCGAACGAAAGAAATGCCCGGCCAATAGTAAGACCTGAGGACGCAAAGCCTGGGATGAAAAGAGGAACGCTTTCTCCCGGAGGAAGATCGATAACTCCATCGCGTGACTCAAGCAACACTCCGTCTGGACTAAAAAGTTCGATCGTATACCGCGCATCATCGACTGCTGCAGATGGTGCGAGATTTTCTACGAGACCAACCACATCAATGCGACCATGCGACTCGAGTGCACGGATGTAGGTCACCGAGGGCTTAGGGACATCTGCGGTGCAAAGGTACGCACACGACCCACCACAATCAACACCCGTCTCGTCCTGATTCATCAAACCATCGCTACACGACGGCTCTTTCGGAAGCGTAAGAATAAGTATCGTAGAGAGTACGACAATAACGACGAGCAATAGGCCCGCAACAATAAGAAGTCTCCTGCTCCCTGCCCATGACATGTCTACAGTATAGCAAGCAACAGAAAAGCCGGCGCCCTCTACGGGTTCCGGCATTCCTTGGATACGCGAAAACGCGTACAAAAAGTTGGCGGCTAGCTACTCTCCCTAGAAAACTAAGTACCATCGCCGCTAGGAGGCTTGACTGCTGTGTTCGGAATGGGAACAGGTATACCCCTCCCGCTAAACCACCAACTTTTTGTACGCGTTTTACGCGAACAGAATATGCAAAAAGTATATACAGACACTAACTCACGAATTGTGACATTCACGATTCCGCACAAGAAACTGGACATATTAGTACTCCTCGACTGAAGCGGTCACCCGCCGTATATCTAGAGCCTATCAACCTCATAGTCTATAAGGTGTCTCATAACGATTCCTTATCTTGAGGCATGTTTCCCGCTTATATGCTTTCAGCGGTTATCACGACCCGACATAGCTACCCTGCAATGCTCCTGGCGGAACAGCAGGCAGACCAGAGGTCAGTTCATCCCGGTCCTCTCGTACTAGGGACGACCCCTCTCAAGAATCAACGCCTGTAGTAGATAGGAGACCAACCTGTCTCACGCATTTCGTTTTTGTATCTTCGATTGCTCGAAGGATCGGACTGTTGCTTTACGAGTTCTTCGTAACTGACGCTCAGTCTCTACGGGCGCTTGCGCTTCCCTCGGAATCGTCCCCTTCAAATTCATTTGAATGTTGAGTGGAGGATTCTTCCGATATGAGTCAGTTTGATTCATATATATTCCTATATATGACCGCCGTGATTGTGTTGGTTCCTTAGCTCGTCTGCACTTATTACGAACGAGCCAAATCTTAATTATTGTTGCTTACGCAACATTCTTATAGACGAAAAGACTTTATTTGGGATTACATAACTTTCTCTCTCGAAGGGATTCAGACGGTGAGAGTGTCGAATCAGGAGACTCAACAACCCTCACGGTCTGAACCCAGCTCGCGTACCTTTTTAATTGGCGAACAGCCAAACGCTTGGGACCTTCTCCAGCCCCGCGCTAAGGTGAGCCGACATCGCTGTCGTTTTACTACTTCCATTACTGGAAGGATCGGACTATATCTTCACCCTTTCAATCAATGAAAAGGGGTTGGCGTGTTAGCAGCACTCCTCGTGCCACTCCGTTCAGTTAAGAACAAGTCTCTACAGGGTCATAACCCAATTTGTATGTCATGGAAGGAATGATGTAGGGAGAGATAATCTCATAAAGCTTTGGTATTGAAGATTTCTTGATTCGAATTCTTGAATACTTTTTGTCTTTATTGAGAGAATTTTCAATCTGGAGTTTCGCAAGCATCGCTTGCAAAACTTTCTGATCTTTCTGCGCGAACTGCTGTGTATTCAGATACACATCACTTGCGCGACACCTACTTCCGTCATCCATAAACCATACAGCCAGCATTATCGGATCAAGGATTAGATTCTTTGGAATACTCTTCTTTCCTTCTCCATAGAAGGCATGAAAGAGTTTTGTCAGTTCAGGATGTTGCTTCGTCGTGAAGCGGTAGGCAATTCGCGTTCCATTGCTTTTTCGAGCTTTTGGTCCACTTTTACATATCACTTGAAGCATTGCGTACTTCCAATCAACATATTGTTTCTGAGAAACAGAGTGATTGATTTCAAGTAGCGCATTTTTCTTCCCTGAAACGATTCTCAAATATCCGTCACCAAGAATGGTTCCGGTAATTATTGATCGCTGTAATTGCGTCAGACTTCCCACGGTATTGTCCATTTTAAAATGGATTTCACCGTTATAAGCCACGTTTTTGCACAACCACTACACAACTTCGAGACTGTGTAGCAGCCCAGACTTATGCGATTACTCGCATAGCACCCCGATTTGTTAAGGTGCCGAACTCCGCCGTCGCTATGGACGCTTGGGCGGAACTAGCCTGTTATCCCCAGAGTAACTTTTATCCGTTAATCTCTAGCCGCTTCTAAGGCGGACTATTGGTTCACTAGACTCTGCTTTCGCATCTGCTCGGCAAGTACGCCTCGCAGTTAAGCCAGCTTATGCTCTTGCACTATCGGCACGGTTTCCATTCGCGCCTAGCTGACCTTGATAGACTCCTCCGTTACTTTTTTGGAGGATAGCGCCCCACCAAAACTACCCGCCACGCACTGTCTCTCGTAGGTTCTCTACGGGGTTAGGAACTGCACATTTGAAGAGTGGTATTTCATATTTCGAGTCCATATCAGCCAAAACCGATACTTCAACCTCTCCCACCTATGCTACGCATCAAACACGCAGCCCCAATACGAAGCTGTAGTAAAGCTTCTGGGGTCTTTTCGTCTAACTACAGGTAACCGGCATCTTCACCGGTAGTGCATTTTCACCGAGCGAGTCCTCGAGACAGTTCCCCAATCATTACACCATTCGTGCACGTCTGAACTTACCAGACAAGGAATTACGCTCTTCGATTCCTTAAAGCACGCGAAGGACCATATCTTTCTCCAGTTGCGTGGAGCATGACGTATGGCCTCTTGGAGTCAATAGTGGACTACGTTGGAATTACTTCCTACGCAGGTAACTTGGTGTTTACTCTGTTCACCCTATAACCGTCCTAGTCCTTCCGGACTCGAGCTTGCGCTCAAGTCCGGAACCTTAGGACGATTATAGTTATCGCCGACATTCACCGGGGCTTATACGGTCCAGCACAGCACCGAAGTACTGTACCTCCCGCGCTTGACCTTCCGGCATTGGTCAGGTGTCACCCCCTATACATCCTCTTACGAGTTCGCAGGGAGCTGTGTTTTTGGTAAACAGTTGTCAGGGAATCTTTCGCTGCGGCCCTGTATTGCTACAGGGCAGGCCTTATCGCTAACTTACGGCCGCTTTTTTGCCGAGTTCCTTGAGGACCTCTCACTCGTTCGTCTTAGTCTTCTCGACCAGATCACCTGTGTCGGTTTGCGGTACGGTCGCTATACGCTAGAGCTTAGAAGATTTTCTTGGAACCGCGCTCCTTGTTCTCTCTCCCCCCGAAGGAGGAAATTGTCACCATGCTTGGACTAGTGTGTAGCGGATTTACCTACTACACGTCCTCGCGTGGCAAACCCACATCCAATTGTGGGCAACAAGTACAGCCGTCCGTCTCTCCATCGCACGTATAGGCGGTCATGGAATATTAACCATGTGTCCATCGGGTGCGGTTTTCACCATCCCCTTAGGCCCGACTAACCCGAAGTTGATCACCATAGCTTCGGAAACCTTGATCTTTCGACGTGCGGGGTTCTCACCCGCATTGTGGTTACTTGTACCTGCATTCTCACTTCGCAACGCTCCACTATGGGTCACCCCTTTAGCTTCATCGCAATGCGAACGCTCTCCTACCGCGTGCATGGCGCGAACGCCATGCACACCCGCAGTTTCGGCATAATGCTTAACCCCGATTATCTTCGGCGCAAGGACTCTCGATGAGTGAGCTGTTACGCTTTCTTTGAATGGTGGCTGCTTCTAAGCCAACATCCTCATTGTCTAAGAGTCCTCACTTCCTTGAGTTGTACTGAGCATTAATTTTGGGGCCTTAACTGGCGATCTAGGCTCTTCCCTTTTTGACCGATGGAGCTTCGCCCCCATGGTCTAACTGCCGCACTGTAGTCTCTGGTATTCGGAGGTTGATAGGGACCACGAGATTTCTCCCTGTTGGTCCCTTCCAGTGCTCTACCCCCAGAGGGATCATGCGACGCCATCCCAAAAGATGTTTCGGAGAGAACCAGCTATTACCAGGTTCGATTAGCTTTTCACTCCTTACCACAGGTCATCCCAAGACGTTGTACGATCTACGGGTTCGGACCTCCATCCATCTTTCGATGAACTTCATCCTGCCCATGGCAAGCTCACCTGGCTTCGGGTCGTATATATGACACAGACGCGCTATTCACACTCGGTTTCCCTATGACTCCATCCAGTAACGGATTTAGTCGAGCGACATATATACACTCGCAGGCTCATTCTTCAATAGGCACGCTATAACGGACACGGAGTCCGCCATAACCCTTTGTAAGTGCACGGTTTCAGTTCTATTTCACTCCCCTCTCGGGGTGCTTTTCACCTTTCCCTCACGGTACTAGTTCACTATCGGTCCTACAACATATTTAGCCTTACCGGTTAGTTCCGGCAGATTCGCCCGAGCTATTCGTGTCTCGAGTTACTCAAGAACAGAAGCACATAAGTCATTCATATTTCGCGTACGGGGCCATTACCCTCTAGGGCGCTGCTTCCCAGCAGCTTCCGCTATATGAACGATTTGTAACTTACGCCGTATAAATACGGAGCTTCTGTCTTACAACCCCGATGGTCGAAACCATCGGTTTGGGCTATTTCCCGTTTCGCTCGCCGCTACTAAGGGAATCGCGAGAGTAGTGTTCGCTCCAAACAAACATAGTGCTTGGAACGAACACTACTCGCTCTTGTTTTCTGTTCCTCTCGGTACTGAGATGTTTCACTTCCCGAGGTTCGCTCCTCTTTCTGTAATGAAAGAGATAAGTCCTATGGACTTGGGTTTCCCCATTCGGATATCTCCGGATCAAAGGTTACTATCCACCTCCCCGAAGCGTTTCGCCGGATAATCGCGTCCTTCATCGCTGTTGTAAGCCAAGGCATCCACCGTGCACCCTTAACGTTTCCTGTGCGGAATCGTTAACACCACAATTCGTGATTTATTTTATCTGCACTTTCCTGCAACTTTCGATACGGCTCGTATCTACGGAAGCAGGCTTACCTTTTGCATATTCAGTTTTCAAAAGACGCGTGTTCTCCTGAACTTAAAAACCGCCAGAGGGCGGTTATTTTTCACGCGCCAAAGGCGCGGGATCAAACCGCTTTGTTCGGGGGGTTTTTGAAGGTCTTCAACACGTAATAGCGAGTATATTCTGGGCGGTACCCCCTGTCAAGCAAGGGGATTCTAGGGAACGAAAAAGCGCCCCGAAGGGCGCCTTTTCGAGAAAAACCTGAGGATTTCCTTAGTCGATTTCCTTCGCCATGCGATCGATATAGCGGGAGGCTGCTGCCTGACCGCCAAGACCAAACGCAAGACCAAACGCAAGCGCGAGCGCCACCACAAGACCCGTGAAGAGGGTCTGGATGAATGGGGACACGCCAAGCTGATCGAGAGCTGCGAGGATCGCAAAGATCCAGATAGCCCAGCGAGCAATTGCGCCAAGGAAGCTTGCTGAGCGCATGCGCGCTGCAGCTGCGGCTCCCTTAACAACACGCTGTGCTGCCTCTGCCACGACTGCCGCGACAAGGAGGATAAGCACGGCGACGATGACCTGTGGCAAGTAGCCAAGGACAACGGTGGTGAGGAACGCGGTGACCTGGGTAAGACCCAAGACTTCGAGTGCCGCAACCAAGAACACGATAATGAAGAACCATTTAACCAAGGTGCCGAGGAACGCGCCTGCATTCATCTTCCAACCTGCGCGTTCGATGACGCGCTCGACGCCGGCAGCGCGAAGCGCCTGATCAACCTTCACTGCGCCAACGACCTGCTCAACAACGCGTGCTAGGCCCGCGCCGATAAGCCAACCGATGACGAAGATGATGATTGCTGCGAGGAGATTCGGAATGAATGCAACCAGGCCGTAGAACAATCCCTGGAAGGATGCATTCAGCACGTTCGCCCATTCGTTGAGGAACATACGTAAAGTGTGCTTTCGCTACTGATTAACTGCTAATTATGCAGGCGCAGCGCCTTGCGGCATCTGCGTACTACTAAGTGTAGCAAGCCCAAAAGTGTCAAATATGCCCTCTGTGGACAGTCTCCCCTGCCCTACATTCCTATCTTATCGAGTATCAAACGATGCGGGTAATCAAAGACATCGCGTACCAAGCGGTCATACACACCAACACGGTAGCGGAAGTCAGGTGTTGCAAATGCGGCGTAGCGCAATTCACGTCCAAGGTCTGCTTCGAGCGCGCGTACGACCGTACTAATCGTTCGATCATCGAGGCGATCACCCACGACGAGAATATCAATCTTGGATTCCATCACGCCAGTGAAAAGACCAGAAAGCGCAATCAATCGCACCGAACCCGACTTCTTAAGCAGGTTGCCGATGCGCACATCACTCACGCTCGTTGAGGTGCGGAGAAATGTTTTAAGCGGTTCGTAGTGCGTGAATCGCGGGTCCACAGTATAGGCAATTGGCGTCTTGGCGGAACGACGACGCAGTATGCCTGCGCCAACAAGCTGTGCTAATTCTTTTCGTGCAACTGGCTTAGAGACCTTTGCACGGAAAGACACCTCTTCAGTTGTAAACGCTTCTTCTTCGTTAAAGAGGAACAGGCGGAGGAGCTTTACGCGAGCAGAGGAACCAAACAATTTACCGAGGGGATCCATAGAAGGTCACCGCATTGTACGTAACTGCCCTCCCCTTGCGCAACCTTGGTATATGTCATGAAAAAAGCCCGCAGTGGCGGGCTTTTTTCATTGAACTGACTGGCTTATTTAAGGGTGACCTTACCGCCTGCCTCTTCAACTTTCGCCTTGAGGGCTTCAGCGTCTTCCTTCTTCATGCCGGCTTTCATGATTGCTGGTGCGCCGTCTACCATGTCCTTAGCCTCCTTGAGACCAAGGCCGAGGGCCTCCTTAACAACCTTGATAACCGCAATCTTTGCGGAACCGCCGTCAGTGAGCTCAACATCAAACGAGGACTTCTCCTCGCCCGCTGCTGCGCCCGCTGCTGGTGCTGCCGCAACCGCAGTTGCTGACACGCCCCACTTCTCTTCGATGGTCTTCACGAGCGTGTTCAGCTCGAGAACGGTCATCTTCTCTACTGCCTCGATGATCTGGTCCTGGTTCATAGAATGGTGATTAATAGCTTTATGCTTTCTTCTTCGCTACCTCGCTCATCGCAATCGCGAAGCGCTGGATAGGAGAATTGATAACGTTGACGAACATGCCGCGGAGTACCGGAACTGAAGGAATCATAGCGATTGCCTTCATTTGTACGGCGTCCATGAACGCGTTCTCGAAGACACCACCGAGGAGCGCAAGGCCCTCGTGCTTCTTCGCGTGCTCATGAATACCGCGCGCTGGCGCCGTTGCATCGTCCTTGGACCATGCAATAGCGACCTCGCCCGGAAGCTCAGGGATGGTTCCTTCGTAGCCGGCTTCGGAAAGCGCGCGCTTCAGCAAGGTTTTCTTCGCGACGAAATAGCCCACGCCTTCGCCCTTCAACGTGTTACGCATCGCCGTAGTATCGGCAACGGTAATCTTGTTGAAACGAACGAATACGACGGATGCGGCACCCGTAATGGACTGCGTAATCTTCGCGAGGATATCAGTCTTCTGTGCTTTGGTGATTGCCATAGGTGTTGTTCTTGTACGGGAACGAACAACGGCCCCAATAAGGGACCGGTGGAGACAAGTCGACCAGGAATCAAAGTGACTCCCGTCGTCCCTCGGCAGGGTTTATGGCTTTAAGGGCCACCTGCTGTCTTCGGTCCGTACTGGAGGACTCTACCGTATTCCCCTCCCCTACGCAATTAGTTAAAGGAGAGACCTCCAGGAGCAGCAAGACCGACCGCAAGAATGGAGAGTGCGATGATGAGAGTGAATCCGCCTACGAAGTGGAGAAACTCGAGGAAGTAGTGCATCGAGGATAACGGTAGCACAACACCCCGGGTAGATTCCGGGGTGTTGTGGAGATAACGCAAAACCGCCCCGTGAGGGGCGGTTTTACTATCGCTAACTAAGCGAAGCTGGAGTGTCAGACAGTGCTGACGTTCCGAACCTCTATTAGTCGTTGATCAAGACACCAGCAGTCTGATACTCGTTCTGCGGTTCAGCAGTCCAAGTAGAAGATGCGCCAGTAGTCGTGGTTGAGAAGCGGATCGTGAGGAGCTGGAAGCGGTAGTTTGCTCCCTCGTTTGCTGGCAACGGGTTGAGGGTTGCAGCGAACGTGAACTCTTCAGTAGATCCTCTATCAACACGGTACGAACCGCCAGTCACATCTGCGGGTGCAGATACGGAGGTGGTCGTTGCAGTTGATGTTCCAAGTACCGCACCAGTCGAAGCGTTTTCGATCTGGAAGGTAAATGCCGTCTCGGCATTCTCAGAGATGAAGACATCGTCTTCAAATGCTGAGATGTCTACGACGATCTCGTATTCAGCGTAGTCGTTGTCAGCGTCGTCAACGGAGGTTCCGTCATCAGACTTTGAGAGAAGTTCAACCTGAACACCAGAGACCTGCATGGTGTGAGTTTCGCCAGTGACGTTTCCGTCGCCGAGCACTTCGTCAGCACCTTCGCCCTCGATGTTTGCGCCAGTCACGGAAGCCGTGATGGTGTC
>Ga0163151_10009343_pt1 | contig 10685 bp, 6 predicted proteins | sample OliLakLV19MP5IB2_FD_145596 | JGI IMG/M metagenome (GOLD analysis project Ga0163151, IMG submission 145596) | Freshwater microbial mat bacterial communities from Lake Vanda, McMurdo Dry Valleys, Antarctica - Oligotrophic Lake LV.19.MP5.IB-2 | ecosystem: Environmental > Aquatic > Freshwater > Lake...
CTCCGGCGCGATGCGGTTCAACAACTCCGCCGTCGCCTGGGGATTGGCTGACGCAGCGGTGCGCAAGCCTTCGACCAGGCCATCGAGCAGTTGAAACGGCCGCTGGGCGACGTCGCTGGTCCCCTGACCGCGCAGGATGTGCAGCCCCGCACACGCCCCGCGGTGCGCCAGTTCGGCGAGCAGCCGCGACTTGCCGCCGCCCGATTCCGCCTCGACGACAATCAATCCGCCGCGACCGTGGCGGACTTCCTCCAGCCGCGTGGTCATCTCCTGGAGTTCGTGACGCCGGGCGACGAAAGCCGGTTCCGTCAGACAGCCGCGCCGGTCGCGAGCGCCGATGACGACGTCCGGTTCGGCGTTTCCAAGGGCGAGCTGCGCGGCGATGGCGTCCAGATCGGCGAGTGCCGCATCGGCCGATTGGTAGCGCTCGCGCGGGTCCTGTCGCAACAGCCGATGCACCAGTTCGTCGAGCGCGCGGGGGACGCTGGCTCCCAGGCTGCGCAGCTCGGGCACGCGGCTGGTCATGTGCCCCAGCAGAATCGCGTTGACGCTCGCTCCGTTGAAGGGCGGCCGGCCGGCGAGACAGTGAAACAGCACGGCTCCGACCGAATACAGATCCGACGCCTCGCCGACATCGTATTCGACCAGCCCCGCCAGTTCCGGCGAGACATACCGCGCCGTCTCCAACAAGTCCGCCAACTGCTCCTGATCGGACGTCAGCAGCGGCGGCGAGCCGAAGTCGATCAAGACCGCGCGCGACAGCGGCTCGGTGGCATCGACAATGATGTTCGACGGCCGGATGCCCCGATGCACGACCTGCTGCTGCTGCAACGCCACCAGCGCGGTCAGCAAACTGCGGCCGACGGTCAACGTCTCTGCCACGGTCAACGCCCGCTGCGGCAAGCGCTCGGCGAGCGGCGTCCCGTCGATGAACTCCGACACCGTGACCAGTTCCTGCACGGACCGGTGGACGGAGATCATCGCGGGCAGCGACGCGCAGCGGACCGACGACAGGCTGCGGCTCTCGTGCTCCAGCCGCATCAGGAGACCGGCGGGCAAGCCCTCGACGGCGATCCGTTTGACCGTCACGCGCTGTTGTGTCGCGTTGTCTTCGGCGAGCACCGACTGCACCGATTTCGTGGTGCGCAATTCCCGGATCGGGCGAAAGCGGTCGGCAATCGGCGCGCACCCCCAGAGGGGACTGCGCGCGAGCGCGTTGACCTCCGGTTCGTCCGACGTGCGATTCATGAATCCGGCCGTCCGTCCTGTTTCGTGGCTGCCCCGTAAATTCGGGATGAAAGTCTGCTTTGGGAAAGATCGGTAAGGTTCGGCGACACGGCAAAGTTCGTTTCAAAACCTGCCGTCTATCGGGATAACTACTATTCCGCAGCTTTGACCGATGCGTCGCGATCTAGGAATCTGCGGGAATGTGCTGACCACCGAAGATCGTCGCAGCGATGCCGCCAGAAGTCGCCTGGAGTCGCTTTGGCGAGTCTTAAGACTAATAAATCACAAGTGTTACGTCATATCGTTCATCGAGATGAGGTTGGCTTGAACGGCTGGCCACGTTGTTGTAACGCCTATAAATGGACCGCTTTTCGCCGCTTTACTGTTCGGACTCTTGAGGGGATTTTGGAAGAAAAACGCCACGTATTGGTGGAAATGCTAATGAGTCCGGGGTGATCCCAGCGCAGAATTGTCTCGCCCCTGTCCGGTTCCGATCGCCGAATGCGACAACTCTCGGGGTGGACGGGATTAGTCGGTTTCCGTCATTCGCAGTTCGTGCCTGTCCATCCCGCTGTCTCATCTGATGCCTGACCTCATTGAGGACTCCGTTATGACTCGGGCCCCCTCGGAACTGTTCGAGCATCACCTGCCCAACCTCCTGGCCGATCTGGAGCAGTTGTCGCGGGACGTCGGTCCCCAGGCGGAACCGGTCGTCGATCGCCACCTGTCGGCCGTCACGCAGCGGCTGGAGTCGACGCTCGCGGCGTGTTCCCACCTCGAAATCGCGTTGGATGAGGACCGTCCGGCGTTGCGCGCCGCGCAGGAACGTTTTCGGGCGGCGATTCAGCCGTGGTTCGACCAGAGCTGGTTCATGCGGCATGCGTTGGCGAAGCCCCGCGGGTACGCCGGCGATTACCAGATGCTGACCGCGGTCTACAACCGGAAGCCGCTGTCGCTGGGCGTCGGCGGCTATCTCGATCGCTATTTCCTGCAGACGGAGCTGGGCACGTCGGTCCCCATTCGGCTGGCCATGGCCCGCGAGTTTCTCACGCAAGAGGCCTTGCAGCGCGGCGAGATGACGGTGCTGAACATCGCCTCGGGTCCGGGCCGCGAATACCAGAACGGCTGGAGCCTGCCGGACGAATGCCGCGTGAATGTGTTCTGCGTGGACCAGGACGATGCGGCGTTGGATCACATCCGCCAGACGGTGGTTCCGACGCTGCCGCACACGATGGAGCTCGAGTGCGTGAAGTACAACGCGCTGAAGATGGGCAACAGCGAGGCGAACCGGGAGGTGTTCGGCCGCCCGGACGTGGTCTACAGCATCGGACTGTGCGACTACATTCCCGACCGCCTGATGATCCGTCTGCTGCGCGGCTGGCGCGAGACGGCGGCGGAGGGGGGCGTGGTGTACGTCGCCTTCAAGGACTGCCTGAAGTACGACAAGTCGAAGTACCAGTGGCTGGTGGACTGGTATTTCTATCAGCGGACGACCGAGGAATGCCAGGCACTGTTCGATCGGGCCGGTTATGACATGGACTCGTTGGAGGTGACGCGCGACGCGACCGGCTCGATCATCAATTTCATCAGCCGGATGCCGGAATGGACGACGGTGCGGCTCGACGGTTCGCAATGCGCGCAGCCGCGCGAGATCATCGCCAACGTGCCGACGGGTCCCTCGTCGGAACTGCTGGTGCCGTGATGGTTCACGGTAACGCGGCTGTATGGTACAGCTGGTCGGGCGGCGGGGCCTGAGAAGCTGTCTCAGAACGCCATGACTTTTACGCCGAAGGCGTTGTACCCCACAGCCCAGGGTCGCGAGTCGGCGAGCGCACCCTGGGTGGCGATCGATGATGAACCCCTTACCCTGAAAGGGTTTCATCACGGTGTGAGGTCGCGGGTGATGCGACCCTTTCAGGGTCGATTCGTCTCGGACGCCATTTCCCCAGGGTGCGCTCGCGGACTCGCGACCCTGGGCTGTGTGATCGAACGCCTTCGGCGTACATGGCGGCCGACACGGCCGTGCCGCACGGAGCATTAGAAGCGGCGGATGACGCTCAGGCCGAGGGCGTGGACGTAGGCCCGGTGCGTGCTGTCGTCGAAGTCGCCGCCCAGCAGGCCGCTCTGGCCCACGTTCACCTCCGGCGAGAAGAGGAACATGTACGAGGCGTCGAGCTCCCAGCCCCAGACCTGCAATCCATAGCCAACCGAGAAGGCGTGTTCCAGAATCGCCTGGATGTACGGCGTCAGCGTGTCGGCGGGAATCGGGTTGCGGTGATACACGTAGCCGCAGCGGGCCGTGTGACCGTTCTGCAGGATCCGTTCGTAACCGAGCTTCATCGACAGCGTGTCGCGCCATTGCAGCGGCAACTGCTCATTGATGTCCGGGAAGATCAAGCGGTCGGCGTCGCTAAGCGAGACGCCCAATTCGTCGAACGCCGCCGACCAGTTGAACCAGACGAGGTCGGCCGACAGAATGCGGTGCGGGCACAGCTCGTGTCGCAATCCGAAGCCCAGGCTTTCCGGCCACGTCATGTCGAGGTGCGTGTCGTAACGGGCCGAGCCGATGACCGGCACGGTCACCAGCGAGTTGCCTTCCAGTTGGAACCGGCTTTCGCTCTGGTAGGTCATGCCGAAGGTGGTCGCCTCGGTCAGTTCGTATTGCAGGCCGAGCGAGAACACGGGCGTGACCCCGGTGGCCTGCAAGTCGACCAGCGTCGGCAACCCCGAGAGAATCCCGGCGTTTTGCAGCGTGTATGGGCCTTCCAGCTCGGCATGACTGATCGCCATGCCGAACGTGCCGCCGACGGAGAGCTGGTCGTTCACCTTGAAGGCGGCGCCGGGCAGGATTTTGGTCAGCGCCGCGAAGGATTTGTAAGTCTGCTCGCCGCCGAACGGCGGTTGCCCGTCGAGATGGTGCATCTGCGAGAAGCCCGCGGGGGCGTAGATGCCCAACCCGTAGGCGAACCGGCCGTCGTCGGTCTTCTGCACGAGGCCGAACGACGGCAATGGGGTGATGTTGAAATCGTAGGACGTCGGGTTGTCGGAGTCGGAGTACCGCATGTCCATCAGCAGCAGGTTGCCGCCGACGTCGAACAAGCCGCAGCCGGGGACGTTGACCGCGGCGGCGGGGTTGTCGAAGAAGACGGCGCCGTTGTCGGCATGGGCGATGTTGGTGCCGCCGCGGCCGATGGCCCTGGGGGACACGCCGTTCATGTGGACGCCATCGGCCAGCGCGGTGGCCGACACCGCGGACAGCAGGACGCAGAGTCCGAATTGCCGGCCGGTCAGGGACGTGGTCCGCACGGTGGCAATCCTTTGCCGGCCGCGATCATCCGGTGGTCGAAGTGCGTTCGGAGACCGGACGCCGATGATCGCAGCGGGAAACGTGAGCGTTGAAATCCGTCGCTCTCTGGACGGATCGGACCGCGACGGCGAAGGGAATCAACCGGAAGCTGACGGGAGGGGAATCTGTCGCGAGAAGTTGTCCGACTGTGAAAGCGGGGGAAACTTTGACGCCTGTGCGGCCGGAGGTTAGCGCGACATTGGATAATCAGGCGAGCGAATTGGGGTGGCCGGGGCTGGACCGACCAGCGGGAGGGAAGCCCCGGTGAGCGCGCGGCAGACCGGGGCTTCGCCGAAGCGGCTCCAGCCCCGGCCACCCACCGGCGAAAGAGGAAAGAGGACAAGAGCACCGCGAAGGCGCAAAGGACGCGAAGGAAGAGGAGAAGCAGGGAATTTCAGGATCAATGGATCGGCAGGCCGTTCTTGCTTTTCACCTGACACCTCATGCCTGACGCCTTTCCTCCTTTGCGTCCTTTGCGCCTTCGCGGTTTTCCCATCTCTTCGTGACTCACGACACGGTTGCCGATCAGCGAGGCTCGTGCGGCAGGATCGCGGCATGAGACGAGTCGGTGAGAGTCGCCGCGGCCGTGGCCGGCCATTGCAACCGGACGCCGTCGAAATGAGACGGGACGTTCTCGAACCGCTTGCGGATGAGTTGGAAGTCGTCTTCCAGCTCCAGGAAGGCGTCGACGAGCGCGGGGTCGAACTGCGTGCCCCGGCCTTCGCGGATCAATTGGACGGCGGTGTCGTGCGTGAAGGCCGGCTTGTAGATCCGCTTGCTGGTCAACGCATCGTACACGTCTGCGACCGCGGTGATCCGTCCGCAGAGGGGAATCTGTTCGCCGCTGAGTTTGGAGGGATACCCCCGCCCGTCGAACCATTCGTGATGCGTCAACGCGATATCCCGCGCCATCCGCAGGTACTGCGCCTCGGAGTTGACGGCCGCCACCGCTTCCAGCGTCCGCGCCCCGATCAGAGTGTGCTGCTGCATGATGGCGAACTCGTCCGCCGTGTACCGGCCCGGCTTGAGCAGCACCTGATCGGGAATCCCCACCTTGCCGATGTCGTGCAGCGGCGTCGTGAGATAGAGCAGCTCGATATAGCTGCCATCGAGCTCGTCGCGATAGCGGTCGGTGCGCGCCAATTCTTCGGCGAGCAGGCGGCTGTACTCGCGGATGCGTTCCAGATGGGCTCCCGATTCGGGATCGCGCGATTCGGCCAGCTTGGCGAGGGCGAAAATCGTCAGGTCGCGACTCTCCAAACCCAGAATTCGTCGACCCGTCGATAATCGCACCCGCAATTCGTGCGGCTCGAACGGCTTGCTGAGAAAATCGTCCGCGCCGGCGTCGAGACCGGCGACGATGTTGTCCACCCCCGTATGCGACGTCAGCAGAATGACGTAGATGTAACCGGACCACCGCCGCTGCCGAATCCGGCGGCACAGCTCCAGGCCGGTCATTTCGGGCATTTCCCAATCCGAGATGACCAGTCGGTATTTCCCGGTCCGGATGGCTTGAAAGGCCTCCCGGCCGTCGCCGGCGACGGTGACCTGATAGCCGAACTCCTGCAATGCGGCCGTCAGCAGTTCGGCGGTCACCTCGTCATCTTCTGCGATCAGGACACGCATGGTGCTGTTCCAGAGGCTCGTAGATCGGCTTCATCGCAGGAGAAAACCGACCTCGAGATTCGCTTCTTCTGGTTTGCGGTTGCAGAATTACTTCACGCCACCGGTTGCGGGCTGTGCAGGTTGGTCGTCCGGGCGGCGGTGAGGAACCGGTCGCGCTCGGCCAAGAGTCCCTGCCAGGTGCTGGCGAGCTGATCGTCCATCTTCATTTGCAGGACGGTCTCGAGCAGTCCCGCCTGCTCGCAGACTCCATGCGCCGCCACGTTCGCCGCCGCGCCTTTGATCCGATGCGCCAGGCTGCCGGCCGTCGTCGCATCGCGCTTCTCGATGGCGTGTTCGAGCTTCACGAGGTCGTCGGCCAACTGGCGTTCAAACTTCTGCAAGACGCGCGCGGCGAGCTCTGGCTTCCCCAGACAGCGTCCCAGCAGTTCCCAGGGCTCAAAGGCGATTGGCACCTGCTCGGGCAATACGTTCATAGTCATTCCCAGCCCGTTTCCAACAAAGGATCGTGCGGTCGTATCGTCCCACGATTAACGGCTCAGGCCGTCGTCATTTCCCACGTCCGGTCTAGTCTTAGATTCGGCGTTTGGACGCGATGGGAGTTCTCCCTATCCCCGAGTTCGCCAAACGTCGCACACTCGCGAGAATCGACACAGACCGGTGTCGATCACTGGAGACGGCCCCGCTCCAGGTCTCACCGCTGTTGCAAACGATCCAGTCCGCGCTTCCGCATCGTGTCGTCCGCCGAATAACCGGTGCGGTCGCGAGACGGTCGACCGCGCGTACGACTCCGTCGCATCAATTCCGAGCGTGCAGTCTTCCCCTCCCGGTAGCGAATACGACGGTCCTGTCAGATTTCGGTCGCGGCTCGGCGTTCCTTCGCCCGTCGTTCGGTTGCCGCGAGGAAGACCGTGTACGAGACTGTCGGCTGCTGATCTTCACAAATGAACACTTTTCGGCGGGGTGAGCGAGCGATGCGACACTCCTGGTTTCGAGGTGCGGCACCCATCGCCCTGGTGCTGCTGTCGGCGATCGCCTGCCCGGCGGCGGATCTGACGGACTGGCTGCCGGCCGATCTGAATGCGGTGCTGTCGATGAACGTGGCGGCTTTGTACGACACGCCGCTGGCCAAGCGCGAGGACTGGGCGGGCAAAGCCCGCGACGCCTTCGTGCATCAGGAAGCCATTGTTCCGCCCGGCTTGAAGGAGTTCGTGATTGGGGCGGAGCTCGACCTGGGGAACGACCTGACGCCGCTGAGGACGTTTGCGGTCGCAGCGCCGAAGGCCGGCCTCACCATCGAATCGATGGCGGTGCTGTCGGGGGCGACGACGTTTCCGCTCGATGGGCGTCCCGCGCTGGAAACCTCCCGCGGGGGTGTCGTTGTTCAGGCCCAGCCGACGGTGTGGATCGGTGTGGCACAAGGCGGCCGTCAAGCCGCGGTGCGATGGTTGAAGTCGCAGGCTGGCAAGGCGCCGGGGTCCGACATGAAGACGCTCCGCAGCGCTTTGGCACAACGCGGACCGAAATCGCAAATCGCGCTGGCCATCGATCTGTCGTACGCCGTCAATGCCGACAGCGTCGACGCGCTCTTGTCGCAACTGCCGGACAACCTGCCTGCGGCGAAGAAGGCGAAACTGATTCCCCTGCTGACCTCGGCGCAGCATGCCGTCCTCTCGGTGACCGTGGATGACGCGATCGCGGGCGAGCTGCGCGTCGAACTGGGGTCCGCCGCCGGGGAGTTAACGCCGCTCTTGAAGGCCCTCGTGCCGGTGATTCTGCAGCAACTGGGGATGGCCGGCAGCGGCGTGGATCCGTGGACCTGGACGACGAAGGGGAACGCCATCATCGGCACGGGCGCGCTGACCGCCGCGGACACCCGCCGGATCCTCAGCCTCGTGCAGCATGCGACGCCGTCGCTGGCGGCCTCGGCCTCATCGTCCGGCAGCGAAGCCAACTCCGCCGCGACGACGGCTCAAGCCATCGTCGTTGCGTCCCAGCGGTATCTCAAGTCGCTGAGGACGATTCTGGACGACATGCAGGGAACGCTCAAGCGGACCCGCGACAATCATGCGCTGTGGTACGAACGGGCGGCGGACAAGATCGACGACATGCCGATGCGCAGCGTCGATTTGAACTGCTCGACTACGGCCAGAAGGTGAGCAGCTCGCTGCGCTATCAAGGCCAGGTGCAGCGGATGTCGAACATCAGGGGGGGACCTACAAGGCCCAAACCAACGCCGGCAACACCTACAGCACGGCCTACGCATTTCCGTACAGCGGCTACGCGGTCGCGAATGAAACCGGCGTCAGCGTCGCGGCGGTCGACGCCACGGCGAATCAAGCCGCACTCGACGTCCGCTTCTCAGAGTGGAAACAAATCGAAGAGGGGCTGGTCCAGATCCGCCGCCGCATGACCGAGAAGCTGATGGCGGATTTCTAGAATCGGTTTCAAAACCCAATCCGAGTTTTTGCGGTTGGTGGCGGACCATTGATCGGCGTTCAAGTACGCCGAAGGCGTTCGATCGCAAAGCCCAGGGTCGCGAGTCTGCGAGCGCACCCTGGGGAACGTGGTGTCCGAGACGTATCGACCCTGAAAGGGTCACATCAACCGGCGGCGTGAAACCGTGATGAAACCCTTACAGGGTATGGGTACGTCATTGATCGCCACCCAGGGTGCGCTCGCAGACTCGCGACCCTGGGCTTTGCGATGCTACGCCTTCGGCGTAAAAGCCATGCGATTTTGACACCGCTTCTAAAGCGATTCCGCGGCCGTCCCCACCAGTTCCGCTGGATCGGGCACGCCGGCGGCGGCGGTGTCGTTGTGCGTGATGACGATCTCGAAGCCGAGATCGCGGACCATCTGGAAATCGTCCTCGGCGGGCTGGCCCCTGGTCGTCAGATAGTCGCTGACGAACATCGAGTTCGCCGCGTACAGACCCAGCGGCTGCAGTGACCGCAGGTTCACCTCGCGTCCGCCGGAGATCCGCAGTTCCGCCGTGGGGTTCGACAACCGGAACAGGCACAACGCCCGCAGGCAGTCGCGGGGGTTCAGCTCGTGCGTCCGTTCCAAAGGAGTGCCGTCGATGGCGTGCAGGAAGTTGACCGGCGTCGAATGCACCTTCAGATCCCGCAGCTCGAACGCGACCTGGACCAGGTCTTCGTCGGTCTCTCCCATGCCGACAATCAGCCCGCTACACAGTTCCAACCCGGCGTCGCGACAGGCCTTCAGCGTGGCCAGCCGGTCGTCGTAGGTGTGCGTGCTGCAGATCTCGGGGTAAAACTCGCGGCTGGTGTTCAGATTGTGATTGATGCGGTCCACGCCGGCCGCCTTCAGCGTGGTCGCCTGCTCCGGCGTGAGCAGCCCCAGGCAGCAGCAGATGTGCAGGCCGTACTTCTCCTTAATCTTGGCGACGGCGCTGGCGACGTGGTCCACCTCGCGGTTGCTCGGTCCGCGGCCGGAGGCCACGATGCAGTAGGTTCGCGCCTGCGACGCCACGGCCTGCTCGGCCCCTTCCAGCAGCCTGGCCTCGTTCAGCCAGGCGTAGCGCTGAATCTCCGTCTCCACCCCTTTCGCCTGCGAGCAGTAGCCGCAGTCTTCCGGGCACAGGCCGCTCTTGGCGTTCTTGAGGTAGTACAACTGCACCTGATGGCCGAAATGCCGCCGGCGGACGCGGTACGTCGCCGCCAGCAGGTCGAGCAGCTCGACATCGTCCGACCGCAGGATCGACAGCCCCTCGGCGGCCGTCAGTCGATGCCCGGCGAACAACCGATCGACCAACTCGTGCCAATCGCGGCGCGACTTGGATTCATTCCCAACGGACATCATGCACGGACACCTTCTTGACAGGCCACGGTGGTTCGATTCGACAGCGGTTCGCGTCCCGGCAGACGAACGCGGCACCTGAGTGTAACGCACCACGTTCCGTCGGGACAACCTCGGGTTTCCGCGGTGGTTTTTGCCTCGTAGGGTGCAGTCGAGGCTTTGCGAGGCTCACCCCTGTAGGGACCAACGCGGTGAGCCTCGCAAAGCCTCGACTGCACCCTACGGAAGATCGCTGGCGACGCGGCGATGCACGTACAGCTTGCCGCTGTCGCTGGACCGCAATTGCATTTCGTCGGCGGTGAGCGACTCGATCGTTTGTTCCGATGTCTCGCCGAACAGCTTCGAGACGGACGCGGTGGCGTCGCGCGGCTCGCCGCCGGTCTTGCGCAGCGTCAACCGGTTGTCCGTTTGTTCCCAGACGATGAAGAACGTCAGCCGCGGGCCGTACAACAGCCGGCTGATGGGATCGAGTTCGATCACCATCGTCGCGGTGCCGTCGTCGCGGAACGTCATTCGGCGTTGGCCGAAGAAGTCGTCCTCCCAGACGCCGATCACGCTGGGTGGAGGCGGAGTTTCCACAACGGGTGCGACGGGATCGGGCGTCGGTTCTGGCTGCGGGGCGACAGGTGTCGGCGCGACATCAGGGGTCAGCGGCGCGATTGACAAC
>Ga0163151_10009345_pt1 | contig 10684 bp, 7 predicted proteins | sample OliLakLV19MP5IB2_FD_145596 | JGI IMG/M metagenome (GOLD analysis project Ga0163151, IMG submission 145596) | Freshwater microbial mat bacterial communities from Lake Vanda, McMurdo Dry Valleys, Antarctica - Oligotrophic Lake LV.19.MP5.IB-2 | ecosystem: Environmental > Aquatic > Freshwater > Lake...
ACCCCGGACCGCGCGAGTTGTTGGTGGGCCTCTTTGTACTGCCGCTGGATTTCGGAATCGTAGTCGATGGCGTCCAGCAGTTGTTCGGCGACGTCGCTGAGCCGGCGGCCGGGCTGGTCCACGCGGCTGCGGAAATCCCGCAGTTGCTCGTGGAAGGCTTGCAGCGCGTTGACCGTCTTCGCCGAGATTTCCTTCGCGTCCGCCGCGGCGGGGACGGTGTCCCAGAAGCGTTGTCCGGATTTGACCGCCCGCGTGAGCACCTTCTCGACCGACGCATCGCCGATGCCGCGGCTGGGGGTGTTGATGATCCGCAGCAGTGAGACTTCGTCGTCCGGTTGTGCGAGCACCTTGAGATACGCGAACAGGTCGCGGACTTCCTTGCGGTCGAAGAACGATTGCCCGCCGACCAGCGTGTAGGGCACGCGGAGCCGACGCAGTTCCGACTCGAACATTCGCGGCTGCTCGTTGGTGCGGAACAGAATGGCCACATCGCTCGGTGCAACGTTCATTTGCGAAATGAGATAGTTGATCTCGCGGACGACTCCCTCGGCCTCGGCGGTCTCGTCGGGATACGGCTTGAACAGCACCGGCGTGCCCGACTTGTGCGCGATGAGCGTCTTCTCGTGCCGGCCGCGGTTGCGGCGGACGAGTTGATTCGCGGTCGCAATGATCTCAGTCGTGCAGCGGTAGTTGTCCTGCAGCCGGACCACTTTCGCCCCCGGAAAGTGCTGCTGGAAACCGAGGATGTGCTTGATCTCGGCCCCGCGCCAGCCGTAGATCGACTGGTCGTCGTCCCCCACCACGCACAGGTTGCGGTGCGGCTCCACGAGGTCCGCGATGATGCGGAATTGCAGCTCGTTCGTGTCCTGGTACTCGTCGATCTGCACGTGTTCGAACCGTTGTTGCTGCAGTTCGAGAACATCGGGGTATTCCTCGAACAGTTGCCGGGTGAGCAGCAGCAGGTCGTCGAAGTCCACTGCGCCGGCGGCCCGCAGCGACGACTGATACTTGCGATACGCCATCGCCGCGAGGAAACCGCGGTCGTCCTCGACGAAATCGCCGGCGTCGTCGGCGCGCACGCCGACCGTCTTCCAGCGGCTGATGTAGCTCAGCAGATCGCCGGGCCGCAGGGACGTATCGGGCAGCCGCAAATCGCGCAGCGCCTTCCGCGCGGCGGACTCCTGATCGCCCCGGTCGTAGATCACGAATTTCGGCGGATAACCGAGCGCCGTGATCTCGTCCCGCAAGACGCGGACGCAGTACGCATGAAACGTCGAGATGCACGGCCGGGTCTTCATCCGCCGGCCCAGCACCGACTGCATCCGCTCCTGCATCTCGCGCGCGGCTTTGTTGGTGAACGTCACCGACAGAATGCGTTCCGGCGGCACGCCGCGGCGGATCAGCTCCGCCATGCGATACGTGATGACGCGCGTCTTGCCGGTCCCCGCGCCGGCGAGCACAAGCAACGGCCCAGATTCTGTCAGCACGGCGTCGCGCTGGGCGGGGTTCAACCCCTCGACGCCGCGCGCGGGCGAGTTCGATCGCGGCAGGGAAGACGTCGGCGGCACGCGGGAGACTCCGTTCTCGAACGACGTCGCGTTCACTTCTTCAGTCGGCGCTGCTCGGCTTCGCGGAACGGTTCGAGCATCTCCGTCATGGTTTGCCAGCGGTCGTCCGGGCGGACTGCGAGGCCCTTCATGATCGTCGTCGAAACCTGCGGGTCGATGTCTTTCGAAACTTTCGCCAGGTCCACCGGGGGCGCGTTGATGTGCTGCGTCACCGCTTCCAGCGTTTCGGCGGCTTCCCACGGGAGGCGCTTGGCGCACATTTCGAAACAGGTGATGGCGTACGAAAAAATATCGAGCCGCTGATCGGTCCGCTGGCGTTTGATGAGTTCGGGGGCCATGTAGTTCGCGGTGCCGGTCCGGTTGCCAGGGGCCTGGAAAGTGGGGGTGTTGGGGACGACGAGGCCGAAGTCGATGAGCTTCACCGTCAGGTCGCGGTCGATCATGACATTGCGGGGGCAGATGTCGCGGTGAATCCAGTTTTCGCGGTGAAAGTATTCAATCGCCTCGCCCAGTTCGATCATGAACCGGATGCGGTTCTGCTTCATCGCGTCGTTCTGCAGGTCGATCAGATAGCTGAGGCCGTTCCCTTCGATGAAATCCATCACCAGATACTGTTCGTTCTTGGTGGTGATGCCGTGTTCGATGGTCTTCACGATGTGCGGATGGCGGAGTTGCATCGCGATTTCGCCCTCCGTGGGCTTTTTCGCGGCGACGGCAAACCGGGCTTCGAACCGCTTCGTCTTGTCGACGTCGAGGATCTTGACGGCCACGCTGCGGCCGGTGGTCATGTCGCGCGACCGCCAGACCTTGGACATGCTGCCCTGGCCGGTGCGGGCGATCAGCTCGAATCGCTTCGCGATGTCGACCTTCGGCACCCTCGGTCTGCGGGCGAACAGCTTTTTGAGAAAGTTCATGGAACGCGCCGTCCGCTGAGGGACTGGAGACAACACGACCGGACGGAACGAGTATAGTTGCCGCGGTGGGGCATCGCTACGCACGAAAATCTACGGCTGGGTGGCCGGGGCTGGAGCCGCTTCGGCGAAACCCCGGTCTTGTGCACGCTCACCGGGGCTTCCCTCCCGTTGGTCGGTCCAGCCCCGGCCACCCCGTCAAAGCTCTACATCGCCGGTTGGTTCGCGTCGCCGACGGGTTCTCCGTTGAGCTTGGGGACGGCGTCGGACCGCGGGGGCGGCTCGCCGAGAACCGCCGTGATTTCCGGCATCTCCAGCGACTCCTTTTCGATCAGCGCTTTGGACAACTTATCCAGCTCGTTGCGATGATCGGCCAGCGTTTTCATGGCCCGATGATCGGCCTGAGTAAGAAACCGCTGGACTTCGGAATCGATGGTCTTGGCGGTGTCTTCGCTGTATTCTCGCTGTTCGTGGTATTCCTTGCCGAGAAACGGGTGCGATTCGGAGTCGCGAAACGCCACCGGGCCGATGACGTCGCTCATGCCCCAGCGCGAGATCATTCGCCGGGCCATTTGCGTGGCCCGCTTCAGGTCGTCTTCGGCTCCGGCGGAGTATTCGTTGAACACCAGCTTCTCGGCCGCGCGGCCGCCCAGCATGAACGCCAGTTGCGAGTGCAGCCGGCGTTCACCGATGTTGTAGCGTTCCTCGTTCGGCAACAGTTGCGTGACGCCGAGCGCCCGGCCGCGAGGAATGATGGTCACCTTGTGGAGCGGATCGACGTCGGGCGACAGCCACGCCAGCAGCGCGTGGCCGGCTTCGTGGTACGCCGTCATTTCCTTTTCGTGCAGGCTCAGCACTTCTTCGCGGCGCGGCCCCATCAGAACTTTGTCGCGGGCCGCTTCGAAGTCCTCCGCCGTCACGCTGTCGCGACCGGCTCGGGCGGCGTTGAGCGCGGCTTCGTTGACCAGATTCTTGAGTTCCGCGCCGGAGAACCCGATCGTCCCCGACGCGATCCGGTCCAGATCGACGTCCTCCGCCAGCGGCACCTTGCGCGAGTGGACTTTCAGAATCGCCGCCCGGCCGACACGGGTCGGCCGGTCCACCGTGACGTGGCGATCAAACCGACCGGGCCGCAACAATGCGGGGTCGAGCACGTCCGGGCGGTTGGTCGCGGCGACGACGATGACGGCCTCGGTTTGCTGGAAGCCGTCCATCTCGCTGAGGATCTGGTTCAGCGTCTGTTCGCGTTCGTCGTGACCGCCGCCGAGACCCGCCCCGCGGACCCGGCCGACGGCGTCGATCTCGTCGATGAACAGAATGCACGGCGCGCTCTCCTTCGCCGTGCGGAACATGTCGCGAACGCGGCTGGCGCCGACGCCGACGAACATCTGAATGAACTCGGAGCCGTTGATGCTGAAGAACGGCACCCCCGCTTCGCCGGCGACCGCGCGGGCCAGCAGCGTCTTGCCGGTGCCCGGCGGGCCCATCAGCAGCACCCCCTTGGGAATCTGCGCCCCGAGCCGCTGGAACTTCGCGGGACTCTTCAGGAACTCGACGATCTCCTGCAACTCCGCCTTGGCCTGCTCCATCGCGGCGACGTCGTCGAACGTCGTCTGATGATCCGACGGCTTGAAGCGTTTGGCCGGACTGCGGATGAAATTGCCCATCATGCCCGACGACATCGGGTCGGAACTCCGCCGCAGCAGGAACCAGATAATTCCCAGCGTGATGATCGACGCCGCCAGGAACGCCAGAAACTGCATCGCGAAGCCGACCTGCTGCGGGACGGCAGTGACCTCGACCCCGTTCTCGCGCATGAAGGTCAGCAGCGTCTCGTCGTCGCGAACCGGCAGGACGGCGTTGAAGCTCTCCTGCAATTCCCCCTTGGCGTGCGGGTTCGCCGGGGGCTTCTTGAATTCGCCCGTGACGATCTCCCCCTGGAACAGCGCCCGCTCGACGTTGTGCTTCTCGACTTCGTTCCAGAGAAACGTGTAGCTGACGCGCGAGCCATTGTTGGCGGGCGACTGCCGCCAGATCAGAATCAGGCCGATGGCGAGCAGGACGAGTGCGAAGACCCACGAGCCGGAAAAGGCGGGCCGCTGGGGTTCGTCCGGTCCGCGACGGGGCGTTTTGGTCGTCCGCGGTCCGGACTTGGGATCGGTCTTCGGGTCAGCCATGACGCTCTCGTGAGGCGGTGTCGGTACACGGCTCGCAGCACCGCACCGTCCGCCTCATCGCAGGCGTCCGTGTCGGCGACGACCGGATCGCGTAGCGTACCCGGCCGGGGTGCCCGTCGCAACGCGATGCGGTTGTAAGTCCACGGCTGATTGTGCTCCATTTTCAACCGGAGGCGCGCTTACCTCCAATTTCGGATGCTGGGGACGCACGAGGGCTAGCAAGTCCTATTTGCTGGCCGTCTGCAATGCCGGGCGCAGCAGGATAAGATATGCGACTGCGGCCGCCACGAGATATGCGAAACCGCAGAGCAACCGATCGCGAGAACCCGGCACGGCGGCTAGGCGTTTCTCAAAAATCAGTCCCAGCCACGCCCCGACAATCGCTCCCAGGCTGCTGGCCGTGAAGGCCTCTGGCATGCGACTGGGATCGCTCCAATGGTAGCCATCAAGCAGGTCCAGCAAATCAACCAATGCGAAGCCGAATGCGGCACCCCAGAGCGTCGTCAGTGTAATCCAACCCACGGTTGGCTGTGAATCAAGCATAATTCGTCCTCCCGCCCAAGTGGGCGAGAAGATCAGCGCGAAGTAAACGACGACAATCAGAACAACACCCCCGATGATCTCCTTGGTCCCCAAGCCATTGGGATTTGTGAAATCGAGGACGCCGTGCATTAGAGCGAAGAGCAGCCCGGTGAAGAGCAGCCATAGCGCCAATTTCAGCGATGGCGCGAACCACGCGACTCGCGGCGGCAGTGCTGGAGGATTGTCCATAGCCGGACGGTACGCGGATGGGGATGGATGGTCAACTGCGGGGTTGGCCATCGGCTACTTCTCGACCTTCCATTCGGTGGCGCGCATTTCGTCACCATCGCCTCTCCGGAAGGAAACTATCAGCACCGGATCCGAAAGCCTCTCGCTCCCATAGAAGAGGTTAAAGGTGATTCCGTCGTGGCCTCTCGCAATATTGGTTAGATTCTCCGATCGCAAAACTGCACCGACCTCACTTATGGTCATGCCAATCCGAAGGGACTCAGCCGCGATCCGCTGAAGCTGCTCAACGGTGTGCACACCTGCTCTGGGTTGAGGCTGATCGCCCGAGCGGCGCTCAGCTTGCCACAGCACATACGCAAGAAAGCAAACGGTCGCGAGCGCTGCGAACCATGCGACCCGTCTCGACAGTGCTGGAGGATGATCCATGCTGGCACGGTCCGCGGAGGGGGGAGGGCGAAGCAAGAGTGTGCGTGGTGGTACACTTTGAGATCCCCTCACTTAATGAGGGGGATGCTCTCGGTTGAAAAACTCGAAGACAAGCCGAGTCAGGCAGACCGACACCGTGACTGTCCCGAGAACACACAGCGCCGCAAACACGTATGGTGCCATCCAGTCCCCCAACGTAGGTGGATAAGGCCCGGAATGAACGTGCCCGATGGCCGGGAAGACCACGACCCCAACGGCCGTTGCCGCGATTCCGACACACACTTCGACGGTGCGCTGACGCATCCCGGTTGCCTATTCCGACTGGTCGGCCTGTGCCAATGCCTTCCAGTCACGAGAGGGCGTGAATCCGAGGAATTCGATAAAGCCGCGAATTTGCATGCAGACATCGCGCGGCGGAATCCACCTAGTTCCGTCCCACTGGATTTGACTGCATAGGAAGCAAATCCTCACCGAACTCGTGAGTGATCCGTCGTTGTAGATGGCGATGGTGTGGTGTGGCTCGAAAATACAGCCGGAACCTCCGGACATCGCCCCATCGGACATCGCTTTCACAGTCGCCAGCAAGCGACTTTTCTGAGTCGCATCGAGCGTGATGGTTCCATAGACGATGTCTTTGGCCTCCAATGTTCCGGTGCGCGTCCAGAAATCCGTGAAGTTTGCGTGCTCTGTCACCACGATCCGGTTAGCGGATTGAATGTGCTGAATCAGCTCCGCCTTAAACCGTCGTCCGTCGTCTGGATCGTACTGCCAATAGTCGTCATCAGATTCCTCGCCCTGTACATCAGCTAACTTAGCCGAAGGAGTGACAGTTTGTGTCGGTAACTCCGTGTATGGCTCTGACCTGTGGACTGGCCGCGGCACCGACAGCTCGATGAGCAGCCACGTCGTGATGCCACCGGACAGCAGGGCAAGAAAGATCACCCACGTCAGCGTCCACGGCCTCCATCGCCACGGCGCGAAAAGATCGGGCAGCGAATCGTCGTCGGGTTCGTCCATCCCCGCACAGTACGCTGCTCGGACGGGGACGGTCAAGTTGTTGTAGAGGGTTGTCCCGACTACCATGCGGCAATCATGGTAGACACAGCCCACCCTGCGAGAATCACTTCGCCGCAGCCGGCAGAATCAACAACCCCTCGGTGTTGAGATCCAGCCGGAGCAGGCCCCCCTTGCTGGCTTCCGCGCCGAGGCCGCCGGTGACGAAGAGTTGGTCGCGCTTCGGGCCGCCGAACGCCACGTTGCTGGTGGTGACGTTGCCGCCGCCGTAACGCCGGATCAGCTTGCCGGTCGGGTCGAGCACCTGCACCTGCTTCATGCCGTAATGCGCGACGTACAGATTGCCCGCGGCGTCGAGGCACATGCCGTCGGGCTGATTGTCGATCTGCTCGGGACCGGACTTCGCCGGCAACTCGGCGAACACCTTCTGCTCGCCGAGTTTGCCCGGCGACAGCACCGGATATTCGAGGACGCGATTCTTCTGGCTCTCGGCGACGAGCAGCCGCTTGCCGTCCGGGGTGATGACGATGCCGTTCGGAAACGCCAGCCCGCCGGCGCACAGTCCCGTCTTGCCCGCGCGATCGACGTAGTGAATAGTCCCGATGAGATTCTTGATGCCGGATTCGCCGGGGTCGGTGAAGTAGAACCCGCCGTTGGGCGTGTCGAGCGTCAGATCATTCGGACCGCGCAGCGGCTTCCCGTCACAGACGTCGGAGGCGCTCGGCAGCAGTTGGCCGTCGGCGCTCAGCTTGAGGACCGCGTGCCGGCTGGCGTCGCAGACGAAGTGCGTGCCGTCGGCGAGCACCTTGTGGCCGTTGGGCGCGCCGGTGGTGGCCCAGACTTTCGACTGACCGTCAACGGTGAACTGCGTGATCCGGTCGCCGTGCGAAATGTACCCACGGCCGGCGTGATCGAAGACCACCCCTTCGCAGTACGCATGCACTTCGAGCAGCTTCACGGGCTGGACGGCGTCGTTGCCGGGCAGTTCGGCGAACAACATGCCAAGAACCATCGCCAAAGTGGAGACCGCAGGCATAGAATTCTCTCCAGGGAAGTCTTCAGGGAGGTGCCGATCTCGGACGACGGACAAGGTAACGGAAACAGGTGATGGGTGGTAGGTGGTGGGTGATCGGCGAGGAAAACGGGTGTGCATCCCAATTCTGGGTGAAATCGATCATGCCCCTCTTGGGTGCTGGTCTTCAGCCCCAGCGGGGCGACAGATCGTAGCCCCAGGCGTGAGCCTGGGGACCAGTCGAATCGCAACACACCAGCCCCGGAGGGGCGACAGAAACTCGATCCGCGTTGCGAACTTCTGTCGCCCCTCCGGGGCTGCGCGACTCCGACAGCTTGTTCCCCCAGGCTTACGCCTGGGGCTACGGTCTGTCGCCGCTTCGCGGCTGAAATCCGTGAATGATGGCGATGTCTTCGCGCTCTCAATCCAGAATCGAGACGCACACCTGAAGAAAACGTGGTGATTGATTCCTCTCTGCCTATCACCGACCATCTATCACCCATCGCCTTTCTCCCCTCAAGGATCGCCCGTCATGAAGAAACCCGCGGAATCGTCGTTTGCGTTGACGGAGCTGGTGCGCGAGCGCTGGAGTCCCGTCGGCCTGTCGTCAAAGAAGATCGAGCCGGGCGTGCTGGGGAGCCTGTTCGAGGCGGCCCGCTGGGCGCCGTCATCGTACAACGAACAACCGTGGGCGTTCTGCGTGGCGACGCAGGACCATCCGGAGTCATTTGCGGCGATGCTCGGCTGTCTCGTGGAGGCCAACCAGAAGTGGGCGAAGCAGGCGTACGCGCTGGTCATCTCGTGCGCGAAGCTGAATTTCGCGCGGAACGACAAGCCGAATCGGCACGCGTATCACGACGTCGGGCTGGCGACCGAGAACCTGTTCCTGCAGGCGCTGTCGCAGGGGATCTACTGCCATGCGATGGCCGGCTTCGACGCCGACAAGGCCCGCATCGTAGTGCAGATTCCCGCGACGCACGACCCGGTCGCGGCGATCGCCATCGGCTATCCCGCCGCTGAGGCCGAAGTCAGCGACGACCTCCAGCAGCGCGACCGCGCGGCCCGCGTCCGCAAGCCGCTGACCGACCAGGTCTTCACCGGCCGCTGGGGCAAATTCGCGGGGCCGTTTGGATGAAAGGTGGTCGGTGGAGCGCGGTCATGAAGCCGTGGGGTTCCATCCCCACGGACGAATGTCGCGCGACTCCGAAGAGTCGATCCGCGGGGGTGGGACCCCGCGGCTTCCGGGGCCTTCCCCCCCCACAAAAGACTCCGACCCGGCACTGCTGAGCAGCACCGGGCCGGAGATTCAACACTCATCGTCGGGATCGAAAGCGATCCGCGGATGAGACAGTAGCTGTCTGCAGACAGCCCGTCGACTGTCGTCAGACGATACCACCTCGCTGGCGTTTACTGTCAGAATCCACTAGACCACCTCCTTCCTGAAAAGGTTTCCCCGCTTCGACCGGTCCGCCAGGGCCGGACACCTCGCGGGCTTTCAGTCCGTCGGACAGCGTCTGCCCGACCCGCACTCTTATGATTTCTCATTTATCGGCATCCGGCAAGCCCAATTCCGGTCGCCGTGGTTGAGATTTTGGAGAAGAGGCGGGGGAAAGGTGGTCGGTGATCGGTGGTCGGTGATCGGCAGACAGGACAAGACGTCGCGCGATGTCTTCTTTTCTGCCTATTACTGACCGCCTACCAACTACTCCCCCGCGGGAACCGCGCCGGCAGCAGATGCCGGGCGTTCTCCGCCGCCGCCGCGATGCCGAATTGCACGGTGTCGCGCCACGGGCGGCCTTCGGACCATGCGACAGCCAGCCCGGCGGTAAGACAGTCGCCGCAGCCGATCGGGTTGACAACTTCCACCTCCGACGGTGCCGTGCATTCGACGCCGTTCGGTCCCGCCGACCAGACGGCGTGCGGGCCGTCGCTGACCACGACGTGTTCCGCGCCGCGCGACCGCAGTTCGTGCATCGCGGCGAGCAGCTCGTCGTCGGTGGCGAGCGGACGGTCGAACGTCGCCGCCAGTTCTTCGCGGTTTGGCTTCACCAACCACGGCCGCCGCGGCAGGCACGCCAACAATTCCGGCCCGCGGATGTCGAGCATCACCGGTACGGTCACGCCGTCGAGCAACGTCGTGAAGAAGTCGGATGGCGTTCCTTTCGGCAGCGAACCGCTGACGACCACCATCCGTGCTTGCGGAATCAGCTCGACAAACGCGCGGCGATACGCTTCCAATTCGGAATTCAACAGCGGTGCGGAGTCCTCCACCAGCTCCGTCGTCTGCTCTGATGACCGATCGAGCAGCGTCGTGCAGACGCGGGTCGAGGACCGGCTTTCGATCCACGTCGCGGGGAGGCCGAGCACGGCGCAATCGGTGCGGATCTGCTCCCCCGTATGGCCGCCGACGGGGGATAGCGTGTGCGACGCGACGCCGAGGTGATGCAGCGCGCAGCCGACGTTGAGCACCTTGCCCGACGCGCAGCCGATGACGTCGTCGGCCCGATTGACCTCGCCCAGCGCGAGCGAACGGAACGTCAGAATCTGCTGCCACGCGGGGGTCAGGCCGACGGCGAGGATCACCAGACCGCCTCCAACAGGCCGCGCAATTCGTCATCGGTGACGTCGCGCGGGTTGCCGCTCAGGCTGTTCCCGTGCGAGGCCGTCACGAGCGCGGGGATCTGCTCCTGGAGCACGCCCAGCTCGCGCAGCCGTTGCGGGATGCCGACCACGCGGCACAGTTCGGCGATCCGTTCGACGAACATGTCCGCAGCGGCTTCGCGCGAGGGATACGGCTGCGGCCAC
>Ga0163151_10009346_pt1 | contig 10679 bp, 12 predicted proteins | sample OliLakLV19MP5IB2_FD_145596 | JGI IMG/M metagenome (GOLD analysis project Ga0163151, IMG submission 145596) | Freshwater microbial mat bacterial communities from Lake Vanda, McMurdo Dry Valleys, Antarctica - Oligotrophic Lake LV.19.MP5.IB-2 | ecosystem: Environmental > Aquatic > Freshwater >...
ACGCTGGCGCCGCTTAAATCGTCCAGAGCGGCTTGGTGAGCTAATTCAGGGAATTAAGTTTGTTGATGGTATCAAACAAGAAGAGGCCGCCTAAGCAATGCTAAAACACAACATTTGAGAAAATCTCTGTTTTTCGAGCAAGTAGGTTAGAATCTAGGTTCTAAAAGAAGAGCAGTTGTTTATGGGCTGGCGCGAATTAACTGTTGAGCAGTTGTTAGGGCTGAAAAATCCGCTGGTTATCGACGTGCGCTCGCCGTGTGAACACGCAGCCGAGCGGTTACCGGATTCTATAAACGTTCCGCTTTTGTCCGATGAAGAGCGAGCTGTGGTTGGTATCATCTACAAAGAAGTAGGTGAAGTGGTCGCGCGCCGCCATGCCCTGAAGTTGATCGCACCTAAAATTCCTACTTTGATCGACGATATCGTCGCGTTAAGAACATTGCATTCGCAAGCCACCGTTCTTTATTGCTGGCGTGGCGGACTGCGAAGTGAGTCGGTGGCAAGTTTGCTAAGCATGGCTGGAATCGAATGTTTTCGTTTGCAAGGCGGATACAAAAGTTGGCGAGCAAATGTTCTTCGCGATTTTCAAACAGATCAATATCGTTTTGTCCCCTTGATTTTGCATGGATTGACCGGCGTCGGTAAGACTGAAATTTTGCAAGAACTGAGATCTCTGGATTTGCATGTACTCGATCTTGAAAAACTCGCTTGCCATAGAGGTTCCGCTTTCGGCAGTATGGGTCTTGCACAGCAACCAAGCCAAAAGAATTTCGACGCGCTCGTTTGGAAACAGCTACGAGAAGTTGACACCAACGTCGTCTTCATGGAGGCCGAAAGCCGAAAGATCGGACGCATTTCGCTTCCCGATTGCATTTACTCAAGAATACTTTCAGGCGCGCCCATTCTCATCACCGGTACAATTGAGAAACGCGTTGAGCGCATCATCTCCGATTACCTCTCCACCAGTACTCCGGAGCAACTAGAAGTAGCACTGGAGCATCTAGCTGATCTAAAAGAACGTCTCGGATTAGAACGAGTAAAACACATCAAGGAAACCGTGCTCTCAGGCGACCTGCATTCCGCCGTCAAAGCTCTTCTTCTCGAATACTATGACCCACTCTATGCAAAACAGATAGAAAAACATTCGCCGTTTTTACTAACCGTATCTGGTGACAATCCCAGTCTCGCGGCGGGGCAGATCGCATCCTGGAACCAGGACTCTGCTGCGCGTTGAGAGCGCTGGATTAAACCATATGTCGCCTCCGAAGGTTCCTTGATGACGATCAGCAGGACCAGATAGTCGAATTTTTGATGATAGAATAATATGTTGTTTAGTTAAAATCGATCGGCACGAAGCCGCTGTCCCTGTTGTTGAGTTGAATAATGACGAACGCTGACAAACTCTCACGAATGAGCATCGAAGAGTATCTACTATTTGAGGAAACTGCGACTACGAAGCATGAGTATCTGGATGGCGAAACCTTTGCCATGACAGGCGGAACGTTAGCGCACAATAAAATCTCAACAAATATTTTGAAGACTTTGTTTGGTCAATTGGAAAGTAGCGGTTGCAACGTTTATATGTCAGATGTGAAGGTCCGGATTGAAGCGAATAACAGCTTTTACTACCCAGATGTTCTGGTCGACTGTGGGTCATATCAGAAGGAACGATTGTTCGTCGAGTCGCCCTCAATTATTTTTGAGGTTCTTTCGCCCTCGACCGCTGCTACAGATCGACGAGAGAAATTGGTTGCGTACAAACGAATACCTTCCCTCAAAGCATACGTTATTGTTCAGCAATCAAGGAAACTGATCAGCGTTTATCTGCGAAGTAATGCTGAGGACTGGACGATACAAGAGATGAGATCGAACGATGACTTTTCAGTTGAGCTCTTCTTCGGAAGAACGGTCAAACTGTCGGTCAATGAGATATACGAGGGAACCGATATTGATGACGGTGCAAAACTTTCAATAAGAGAAGAAGCAGAAATCTACGTCTGGTAGTCAGAGAGGCATGTCATAAAAGTCGGATCTGAAAAAGTTGTAGCCGTCTTACTCGGAGCAGTTTTGTTTGGTTTGCCCGCGCATGGAAAATCTCCTAAGTTCGAGTTAAAAGCGCTCGTGCCTCAGCTAGACGAATTGCCAAAGCCGAAGACACTGGAAGCGAAAATCGAGCAGAATCAAACGCTTCGTGTTCCGACTAACATTTTTGGTTTTCTAGAGCGTAAGGACAAGGGCGAAACATTTAAAATCGTCTACGTGGACCCGACTTCCGTAGCCTATCGACACGGACTACAAGCCGGCGACAGAATTATCGCCGGGCAACTTACAAAAGAATCTGCCACCATGGTTATAGAGAGAAAGAACAAAAAATATGTTTGCAAATTTGCACTTGCCCAGAAGCAACCAGAGAACAAAAAGCCTGATGTCGCCCCGCAATTGTCAGCTAACGTTTTGTCTGGGTACCAAATGGTATTGATGGTTGATTGTTCTGCATCAATGAGGACTGCTGATTGCCCTGGTGACATCAGCCGCTGGGAGTGGTGCCGAAAGAACATCGGAAAATTATACGAAAACAGTGTTCATGGTGCTTCTGGACAGATGCCGATTATTACTTTTGATTCGCAGTACCGATCTCATAGAGGTGACGCGAAGAAGCTGGACGAGATTTTTCAGAACTCACTTCCCGATGGCGAGACTTTCATGGCACCGGCTCTGAAAGAGGCATTCCGGCAGATCAAAGATGGACTTACGCGCGATACTCCCACAATCGTTGCCATCATATCTGATGGCAGACCAAGTGATTTCGAGCAGGTCAAAGCAGCCATCATCGAGCAAGCAAACTCGCTGAAAAAACCTGACTTGCTCTGTATCTCGTTTGTTGAGATTGGGAATTCTGAGCGCTACTTGAAAGAGCTTGACGCCGGGCTCGTTGAACAAGGAGCGCTCGCAGATATCGTCACGGTGACGCCATTCGATGTGGTCAGTAATAGAGGTTTAGTCGGTGCGCTTACCGACGTTGCCCTGCAGGCACAAAAAGCGCGCTTAGATAAAGAACTGGCGGCAAAGCAACCGAAGGTCACCACCACTGGTGCGCCAAGTGCATCGAAGGAGCCGGTCAAACCTGCTGCGCCGGTCGAGCCCACAAGATACCCGGTCAATAGAATTCAACCGGTCAAGGCGCACCCAAGTGGCACACCGGCAGATGGACAGATTGCGCCCAAAAAAGTTGAAGAGATCAACGAGAAAGAAACGATCAGAAAAGAGAATGCTAATCGCAATTACAGATGACTGAAAGGTTGTGCCGTGGATAATTCTCGGAACCTTGGGCGACCTATTAAGCATGTAGTAATGACAGTCCTGGCGACGTGATTAATCGTGGTGGCATCAGATTGCTAGGAATAATGGGATTCCGGTTGTGGAGCATGACACCGCCGGTAGTGCCATGGTGTGAACCGTCAAATGGCACAATGGTTAGTCGCCGACGACCTCAACATCCATGTCCACCTTATCTCCGAATTCGTTTCTGCCGTCGGCCATACTGTACTGGAGCGTGTAACGTCCGGTCCATTTTGGGGCTCGCACTTTGAAGCGACAGTCCCATGTTTGACCGGTATTGACCGCGGTGCTGAGATCGACTTCAGGCGTGAATTCTTCTTTCGGAGTGGGAGCTCCCGATGGTCCGCGTTTTACCGTGCACTTCATTTTGATATCACGCGCTTGCCATTTGATATCGCCGACATTTTTGACTTTTATGGTCACATCGTATGATTGACCGGATTTCATAGACGAAGGAATTCTGATGTTTGAACGCGAGAAATCTGCATCCAATGTCGCGGCTGCAAGCGCTGTCGTTGCGATAGTAGAGGACATTATCAATGCCACTATCCATGCGTTTATACTTTTCAATCAATTTCTCCTTTGGTTCCGAATTTCGTTGCGGTGAAAAAAAACTAGCGAGCTGTCTGTTCGACGTTTAGCTTGAAGCCACCCTCAGTCAGTCCGTTGGCGCCTGCCACACCGATCAGAATACTATATGGGTTGCCCACTGACGTGAACTCGATCTTTCTCACTCCATCATCCTTGTTCTGAATTTTTTTCGTGGCACTAATTCTGGCATACTTCGGATAACTGGCTTCGGCTGAAATCGCTGTGGTGACATCCGGCGGTACGGGTTGATTACCGGCGGCCGACTGACGCAGCGCGTACAGGTTTATTGCGGCGTTGTCTTTCGGTGTCATTGTTATTTTCAACGAAGAACTCGCCGACATCGGTACTCGATAAAAAACATGATTGCCATCAAATTGCTCAAAGCGCGTCGCCGGAAAACAAGCAACGTTGCTTAGTTCCGCCCAACCAAGCGAGATTTTTTTTCCTGCGTTGATATTGCCCTCGACGCTGGAGGGCTTGGCGGGGCTGCCGACGGTTATTGCCGTCACAGTTTGTGTCGCTGCTTCATTAGCGACTGCTGGCATCTGTGTGCTCAACGTGGTTAGAACGATTGCACAAGTCAAAATACGTTTCATCGTTTGCTCCCAAAAGCTTGGATTATAGAGCACTGCGCGAAGGAAGTTTTATTGATTTTAAAAACACACCGTAGAGCATATAAATATTGAACGCGATCCTCTCAAGAATCGGAATGGGAACTAAATCAATAGTCTTCCGATGGTACTGAAGATGGTATCGGTTTTGTGCGGATCAATTTATAGGATGCGAAGGTCAGCAGCGCGGCTAAGACTAGAAAGAAATAGGGCATTATTGCAGAGCCCCGCGTAAGGCAGGATTCTGACGGATCGGCTGGATTGTAAGCGATCTGGATGTTGGCGCCGACGGGAAACTCATCCTCCTGTTTGTGTTCGAGCGCAACGCGTTTGCGGTCGTGTGTCAACGGGGCGCTACCGCGGAATGACTTTCCTGCCGCCTCGTAGCCGTAGGTCAAAATCAGAGAATACAAGCCGCTCTTGCCCTCAGGTGGATCTTCGATTCTTGTCTTCAAGACAGAGCCAGTCGCGTGAGTCCAGGAAGTTTGACCAAAGGCGTTGAAAGACAGCAAACAAGTGCCTATAACTACCGGGATCATCATATAACCTAAAAATATTTTGCCAAGTCGATCCCTCTTCTGTTCGCGTCTTTTTTCGCTCTTGACTATGAGATTGTATATTTGCTTCAGGGGCTGAAACATTCTTCTCTCCTTTTGTGCGATCGAAAATCAAAGCCTCAGTCCGGCCATTCCTCATTGTTGTCATGTTCCTGGTTGGCCAGTATAGTTTCGGCATCTAGGAGCATTTCTTCGAGCATCTTGTAAGTTCGTGGGGTCACAGGAGCGGTGCGTTGATTTTGCGCAGACTGGCCCCGTTCAAACTGGTATGTGACGACGAGATCAAACTCTCCTTGCCTGAATCTCAGTCGCAATTTCTTGTCAGCTTTGCCTTTTCGAATTTGACCGATATCATTGATAACATCTTGGAGCGCGTTTAAAATGCTCGGCGACAGCGGTATTTTGAAGCACAGGCTTCCATGCTCTTCGTGGGTGCAAGTCAACTCGAATCTGAACTGATTGCTCTTTCGCTTCAGTTGAGCGCTGACACAGTCTTCTTTGTTGGTTAGGTCGCTATAGTCTCGAATAGTCTCACCGACTATTCTATTCTTAAGAAGGTTCAATTGACGCTTAAGTGACATTCTTATGCCTCTTTTCGAAATTTTGAGTCTACCACATAGGCAGGTTGACTGCTATCGAACACGTGGAATGCCACTATCCTGACACAAGCCAATTGTGTACTCAGCAAATTCCAGGTGATACTAAGTTCAATACCAGCTCAACTGCGCATAATGAAAACGAATCGAGGGATTCTTTCCGGCTTTTCGTATTCTCCCCAAGGCTACGGTACAAGTTAGCCACACTTCTCGCGTTCAATCGAAAAAGTGCGCAAAATAATAAACGCACTCCGAGAGCGTCTACGCGAATAGATATAATGGTAGTGTATCGGTTGTGGAAAATTGCGAGCGAATGTGGACACCAGGCTGGAATCAAATCGATTTCTTCTCAATAGAGGGAGGCTTCTTGGAATGAGCGATAGAATGAAGGCACTGTTGATTTTGTCCATTTATATTCTAATGGCTTGTCTTTCCTCCTTGCATTGCCATATCTTGGGTTTCGGAATCGATTACGACTTGGGTACCGGGAATTTCATAATCACCACACTGAGCTTCGTTCTGGCGCTCTTGCTACAAATTCCCAGTAGCAGATTGGCACTATTCATTTTTCTAATGCCTGTCTCGACCGCGCTCGTGTTTAGTTGGGCGGAGTTGCTCGGGGAATTTCATTCAGGGAACCCGCAAAAAGGTTGGGGCCTCCTGTGGTTGATTCTCTCTTTTATATTCAGTTTGATTGGATTCCTTGGCGGGCTAGGAGTTCGAAAATTGGTGGCTAGAAAGACCAAGAGAGTCAAGTCAGATTGAGTTTTGGAAACCGGTCATTAGCAATTAGAAAACAGATCATCGCTCTGACCTCCCTCGATCTTTTAGCGACTGAACTGTAGATTTTCTCGTCGAGATAAAAAACGAGAAGTACAGTCAGGCGCAAAGACCAGTGGTATCGCGCGCAGTGCCGAAAACACAGGCGACTACGAGACAGCGATCAAACAGTACGCCGTCGCTGTCAATTTATGCCCGTTTTCCGAGAACATCTTGAGCAATTATAATTTCATCCGGCAACACGCCAGGTTCCTCTAAGTTTTGCCAGCTTTTTCTTTCAACGCTTCGGCAGCCGTCAGCTTCTGAGTATCTCCAAATTGACCTATTTGCCACAAAGTGCCCACCGCTTCGCTTCTTACCACCGGCTGCTTTGGACGGAACGCACCGACTTTTCCAAAAGCTCTTTGAATATTGCTTCCGCGAGGACCGGAGACATAATAATCCAGGTGTATATAGCCAGTGAACCGCTCATCCACTTGCTTTCCATCGCTGAATTTCCAAACCGCTTCCATCTGACTACGATAGGGATCTTGCTTCTTGCCGACGTCGACGCCCAGCTTTATGCCAATCATCTCCTCGCGGGTCAGCGGTTGGTCAGGTTTGAATGTTCCGTCATCATATCCGATTGAAAATCCAGCATTCGCGAGCGCCTGAACGTATTTGTAGTCAGGATTTGAAGGCGGGCAATCCTTAAAGATCTGGGCTGCGGAAGGAGCCAGTCTCAACCGCTTCGACTCCGGCATGATTGCATTGTGTGCTTTGTACAACCACTTGCAGTATTCAGATCTCGTAATCGTCTTACCAGGTTGAAACGTTTTGCCGACGTCATCAAACACATTTAGTTTGGCAAGCTCAGTTATCATCTCCGCGGACGGATCATCACCAAGATCTGTAAACTTTATCTGCTCGACTGGCTCTTCACTTTTGGGGCTATCATCTTTGGTTGCCACACTCGGAACCGTGGTATCAGATGCGGTGACTTGGACTGGTGCCATTTGAGCTTTCTCGAGTTGCATTTTCAGCAATTGATTCTCAGCCTCAAGTTTTGCCACTTTTTCTTTGAGCAAATTGTCGTCTTGAGCATTCATCGCACAGCCGCTCAACAGGCTAATCGATACAGCAAGCAAAAATAGTTTTGGCTTATAAACGTGAGCAATTTTCATAATGCCTCAATTGGCTGACTAATTGGGAGGGACGACAAAGGCGCTTGCAGGAGGCGCAGCAGGATTATACTTCAGCATAGCGCCTCGCATACGTCCATGCCCGGAGTAACGACTTTACTATAAACGCGCACTCCGCCGATATCATTACCGTTCCAGATCTCTTCTGAACCGCCGCCTTCCAGAGTGTATTGGGTGCCGGTGCAAGGATGCCCCTGAATTGTGCGCGTGCCCAGAGGTTTGGCAGACGCCTTCATTTTCTCTGACACCGCACCAAATGCACTCACTTGATCGTCAGTCAACGTCATGGTCATCGCTTTCTTCATTCCAGGCGTCAAAATTTTTATCTCTTTTTTCTTATAATCGATGATTGAGACACTCTTTGAACCTCTGCTGTTCACCATTTCAGAGCGTCCAAAACCTTTTCCTTCACAAGACATCAAATGAGTGCTGGTGGCGGCGGGTCCGGTCAGCTTGTATTCTGCCTGATAGGCTTGATGTTTTATCTCAAAAGCCGCAGCGGGAACCGACTGAGCACTGAGCGCCAGTGCGCAAAAAGCACCGATTCTTTAAAACTGAGACTTCAGTCGCGACCCCGGCACCAGTACTGACATTACTTGAGTTGCTCCATAGTCACGCTTGGCGTCTGTCCGAATTGTTTCCGTGCGTCTGGTGTAAACTAGCCGAGGCACCTCGGCGTCGCGGAGAACTATCCATGTCTGACTACAACATTTTTCTTCCGAAATTTTCTCGCGAGGTTCTGACGGACTCTCTTGCATTCCTTGAGAAAATGGACGTAACGTGTGAGGTCTCTCCGAAGTTTAACGCCGGACAGAAGCCACCATATGAGACACCGATACAGCTAGCCATTACGTGTCCGCGACTGAAGAAGTGGCCACTAGGAGAACGGAAAATTTTGACCGCATTGAAACTCAAGGTGCTTCCATTTGATTTCAAAGAACTCGAGGAACAACAGAAGCCGGGATTCAACAATTTGTTTGGCTTAATCAAGAAAAGTGATTCAGTACTGGACGTCAAAAGACTCCGAGATAATCGAGACAATCAATTTTTCTCGCAGTTGAAATCGTTTAAGCGAGAAGTGAGAATTACAGAAGATGACGACGCATTCGCCAGTAACTTGTTCACGCCTATGTTCGCAGTCGCCCTTACCCTCGCTGGAAACGGTTTGATCTACGAAGGCGAGTTCTTCGATAAGGGAAGTGTCACAAGAGACTTCTGGCCAAGCACGGACGAAGTCGAGGAGATCTAAGAAGATCTTGACGACGGAGGCGCACCTGTTTTTTTCGATCGCTGGTAAGGCATTTCAGAGTATTTCAGCCGACTTCTGGTTTGGCGACTAAACGTGTTCACTCTTTTGCTTCGTGAGCAGCGTCACGCTTTTTACGGCGCTGTCTTTGGAAATCAGTGTTTAACCGATCTAAAATCTGTCGTTGTTCTTCGTATTGTCTTTTTTCTTTTTGATTCCTGTAAACGTTATTGGAGTTGAGGACAGCCAGTTTAAACCGATCATGCAGCATCTTGGTGTAAGAGATTTCTTGCTCCTTTTTCGGACCTTGAATGGTATCGCGCATACGGCATAGCAGTGTGTCTCGCAACAGTTTGTCTTGCAATTCGATTTTTATCGATTCCGGTGATCGAATCGATAGAAGTCGATCTGCCATTCTGAAGACCTCGCCGTCTGCGAAGCGGCTGGCATTTTCTCGAGCTTTTTCGAGGTCTTTGCGAAACTCTTCAAAATTGCCCATCTGAAAGTTGATGAAGGCTAGAGCGCCATGAACAGCTGGATTGAATGGAAACCAATTGAGTACATCATTGGCAGCCATCCAGGCCAGGTCGTACTGTTCCATCTCATACAGATCGAAGCAGTAGCTGGAAAGATATGAAATCTTGTCCTCGTTTCGGAAGAACTTAGATGGCTGTAACTGGCATTGCGACAGCCGTTCTTTGACTTGCTCGATTGCCTGTTCGGATACCAAAGGCATGTCAAAGCTGAGCAATTGTAGTGAGCGACAGCTAGAAAGATTTAGAAAGTCCGTGTCGTCGGTTAGTGTCGAAGCCAGTCGTAACGACGACAGGTGAGGCAGTTCTGAAATCAGAGCGAGTTCCTTATGTCTAAGATAATGGTCAGTTGCCTCGAGATAAGTCAGTTTAGGCAGGTAGCGCAATGTTTGAAAACCATCGTCACCTGCGCCTGTAGAGATGAGCTGGAGACCATTCAATTGTTGTAGATTACTCAGCGTGCTGAGACCACTGTCTGTAACCGCTGCGCGGTCAATTACGAGCCAGTCCAGATTTTTCAATTCCGATATGAAACGCAGTCCAGCATCGCTGATACTGGTTCCTACGAGCTGAAGCTCTTTCAAGTCGGCACACCGCGTCAGGAGCTCCGCTCCCTCGTCGGTAAAGCCAGATCCGTAAATCACCAAACTCGTGTAGTTCGGTAATTCATTAATTCGAGCACGAAGATTATCGTCTGTCCATGAGCCAATGAATGAATCGAGTTGAGGCATCGTAAAATAATCGCTGCTAAATTTACTTCATCACTATTCCCATATATCGGAAATTACAAAACTTCGGCGCTAAGGCATGAAACTACAGCCAATGCTGGTACTTTCGGGTTGGACAAAAAGGGTCGCCGAAGACACTAAAGTTGCCGACTGGCGTCTGGACTAATCCTCGAAGACAAAACAGCTGACACCGTCTAGACTTCTAGGAAATCTCCCTCAAGAATGGCTTTCAATCTGGTTTCTAATGGACCTGTCCGCTAGGACTCGAAGCCGGAACGTTTCGACACAGTGATCGAGTGTGGCAGTGGTACTGAATATGGTGCGTCCAGTCAGGTTTATAATCACGAGTAAACCTGCATGTTTCGTTTTGGAAGGGCTAACTAGTTCACACTGAAAAACGTGCTTGAAGATCGTCCTCAACAGATCTTGTCAATAGACAGGCTCGCTTGGAATTTTCAAGATGCCACCACTTGTGGTGCCCAAATGAAAAGATTGAAAGAATGGGACATGGAACGTT
>Ga0163151_10009349_pt1 | contig 10677 bp, 3 predicted proteins | sample OliLakLV19MP5IB2_FD_145596 | JGI IMG/M metagenome (GOLD analysis project Ga0163151, IMG submission 145596) | Freshwater microbial mat bacterial communities from Lake Vanda, McMurdo Dry Valleys, Antarctica - Oligotrophic Lake LV.19.MP5.IB-2 | ecosystem: Environmental > Aquatic > Freshwater > Lake...
CGATACAGGCGCTTACCGCCTGGATGTCTTGGTTAACCCGGACCAAATCATTGCAAGGCAAGGATTTGCGTCCGCCATTTGGGCAAAATTTGCAGGTTTACTGCAAATTTTGGGTTTAATTTCTAGCCCCACCGGAACATATACATTTCTTATTGGGTATATTTGGCATAAACTTACCCAGCCATTCAGGTGGTTTCAACGTATTTTAATATAAACACACATCTCTTGAATTTAGTAAGAAATATAGCGTTGTTTTTATTTGCGTTCACACTTTCCTGTTCTGCCTTTGCCCAGTATAACCAATGGACCTGGATAAAGGGAAACACCTCTCTTAATCAACCTGCTGTGTATGGTACACAAGGTGTACCCAGTGCGGCCAATCATCCCGGTTCGATATACGAGTCGGGCGAATGGACGGATCAGCAAGGGAATTTTTGGCTTTATTCAGGCAATGATTATACTACCGGTCTAAAAAATAATTTATGGAAATATGATCCTGTTACTAATATGTGGACTTGGATAAAAGGAAATTCTACAGCGCCAACAGTATTTGGAACATTAGGGATTCCCTCTGCAACAAATACACCGGGAGGAAGAATGGTTCCGGCAACTTGGGTGGATAATAATGGAATGTTTTGGATGTTTGGTGGAGCATTAGGTATGAATGATCTTTGGAAGTATGATCCGGGAACGAATATGTGGACCTGGATGGGAGGAAGTAATGTCCCTAATGCGGGGGTATACGGGGTGAAAGGCGTTGCTGCTGCAACAAATTTACCTCCATCAAGGTATGAGACCTCCTGTACCTGGGTGGATAACAATGGAAATTTATGGTTGTTTGGAGGCGATAGAAATGGCCCCGGGCGTTTAAACGATCTCTGGAAATATGATATCGGAACTAATATGTGGACATGGATGAGCGGATCCAACACGACTGGTCAAGCAGGCGTATATGGAGCGCAGGGGGTTGCCAATTCCAGCAATGTGCCCGGTGCCAGAACTGTTTTTGCGAGCTGGAAAGATATCAGTGGAAACTTATGGCTTTTTGGAGGTGCCGAAGATGGAGTAACTTTTCTTAATGATCTTTGGAAATACGATATAATCGCAGACCAATGGACCTGGATGAATGGTAGTAACGTTGTGAATCAGCCTGGTGTTTATGGAACAAAATGTATTCCTGCACCCGGTAATGTGCCCGGGGCAAGAATGGAGAACCGAACCAGGTGGACTGATGACTGTGGTAATTTTTGGATGTTCGGAGGTGTTTTACCGGGCTTCAGTGATCTTTGGAGGTATACTGTTTCTACCAATATATGGACATGGGTAAGCGGTTCCAGCACTACCAATCAATTAGGAAGCTATGGTACGCAGGGGGTTTCGTCTACAACAAATTATCCTCGTTCCAGAGCCGGAGCTTTGGGCTGGAAGGATCTAAATTCTAATTTCTGGTTATTTGCCGGAGCGGAGCAAACTTTGAATAGTACCTTAAACGATCTGTGGCGTTATGTTCCGGATAGGCCGGCCGCATCCTTCACGAAAAGCTCATCTACAGGTTGTGCTCCGGTAACAATTAATTTCACCAGCAGCAGCACACCCGGTTGCAACGAAATGAAATCACACCTCTGGAATTTCGGAGACCCGGGTTCAGGAGTTAATAATACTTCTTCTGTAACAAATCCTGCACATACTTACAATGCCAACGGAACGTATACCGTTACCTTGCTTGTTACCAACTGTACGGGTGGTAAGGATTCTACCACTCAAACTATATCCATTATTGGTACTATGAGTATGACGCTTACATCCACACAAGCGGGTTGTATAAGCAGCAATGGAACAGCTACAGTAAATCACAATAGCGGAACTTCTCCTTATACGTATATCTGGAGCAACGGACAAATTACGCAAACCTCCACCGCACTTGCAGCAGGAAACTATACTGCAACAGTTACTGATGCAACCGGCTGTACGCAAACCCAAACTGTTGCGGTAACTTCTAACAGCACTTTAACTGTCACTGTTTCATCCACCCAGGCAGGATGTACGGGAAATAATGGAACTGCTACAGTTAATGTAAGTGGCGGAACAAACCCATTAACTTATAGTTGGAATAACGGACAAACCACATCGGTAGCAACAGCACTTGTTATTGGAAATTATACTGTTACCGTTACGGATGCAAACGGGTGTACGCAAACGCAAACGGTTGCGGTAACTTCTAATAGTTCTTTAAGTGCAACCGTTACATCCACCAAAGCCGGTTGTACTGTAAGTAATGGAACCGCAACAGTAAACCCTAGCAGTGGAACAGCACCTTACACGTATAGTTGGAATAACGGACAAACCACTTCCGTAGCAGTAGCCCTAAGCAGTGGCAGTTACACGGTTATAATTACGGATGCGGGTGGTTGCAGCAATACTCAAACTGTTTCTGTAACTTCAAACAGCGCACTAAGTCTGAACGTCACATCTACGCAATCTGGCTGCACATTAAATAATGGAACGGCAACGGCAAATCCAGCCAACGGCATTACGCCTTATTCTTACAGTTGGAACAATGGACAAAGCACGCAAACAGCCACAGGACTTGCAGTGGGAAATTATACAGCAGTGGTTACAGATGCAAATGGATGCACACAAATGCAAACGGTAAGCGTTACCCAAATAACTGGTCCCACAGTAGTTGCTTCTGCTTCTCCGTCTGCAATTACAGCCGGAGCAAGTTCTACGCTTATTGCAACGGGAGGAGGCACTTATTTTTGGTCACCCGCAACAGATTTAAGCTGCACTACCTGTGCAAATCCAACAGCTACGCCACCACAAACCACGTCTTACTGCGTTCTTGTTACAGATAACAATGGCTGTGAGGACAGCACCTGCATTGTCGTTACAGTAGATATTCCCTGCGGAACTATTTACATTCCCAATGCATTCTCTCCCAATCATGACGGAGAGAATGATATGCTGCAAGTATATTATGGAAACATTGCATGCATAAAAACTCTTGAGCTTATTATTTATAACCGCTGGGGAGAAAAGGTATTTGAAACAAATGACCCTGCTTTTACGTGGAATGGAATTTATAAAAGCAAGCTGCTGAATACTGCGGTGTTCGATTATTATTTAGACGCCACTCTGACTACGGGAGAAAAAATAAATAAGAAAGGCAATATAAGTCTTCTTCGATAATAGTGGAAAGCTTCGGGTTTTATTATTATTGCAACAAAAAACGATCACCTTGTCAAATAAAAAAATAATATTCTTTTTAGTTCTTTTTGCATTTTCCAACTCTGCATTTTCTCAGTACAACCAATGGGCATGGATACAAGGCGACATTACAGGAGCTGCGGCCGTCCACGGAACACAAGGTGTGGCAAATGCAGCCAATTTTCCGGGTGCAAGATATGCTGCCGGCTGCTGGGTTGATCAGCAAGAGCGGCTTTGGATGTTCGGTGGAACATTGCTTGGCTATATGGATGATCTCTGGATGTATAACCCCGCTACCAACTTGTGGACATGGATGAAGGGTGCGAATACCTTCTGGCAACCACCGGTTTATGGAGTGCAAGGAATTCCATCTGCAGCTAATACTCCGGGGGGAAGAGGGTGGGAGCCCGCCACCTGGGCTGACAATGCCGGAAATCTCTGGTTATATGGTGGCAGCGGGAATGTGGGAAATTTCAATGACCTGTGGAAATATACTATTGCAACCGGTAACTGGACCTGGATGCAGGGCAGCAGTACTCCCAATCAGCAATCATCACATGGAACAAAAAATGTTGCCGCAGCTTCCAATACTCCCGGTTTTCGATACGAAGCAACCTGTACCTGGGTTGATGGAAATAATAAGCTTTGGCTTTTTGGAGGAGAAAGTAAGGACGATGCAGGAAACTTTGGTGTGATGAATGACCTGTGGATGTATGATCCAGCTACCAACCTGTGGACCTGGGTAAGTGGAGATAGATTTGCGAACCAGCCCGATGTTTATGGAACGATGGGCGTTGCTGCTGCTGCCAATAAACCGGGAGGAAGAGCGGTGTACACAAACTGGATGGATGGAAGCGGTAACCTTTGGATCTTCGGAGGCTATAATGCTACAGGTGCCAATAAACATAATGATATCTGGAAGTATGATATGTCAACGGGCTTCTGGACATGGATGAACGGTAACAACATTCCGAATCAAAGCGCAGTGTATGGGACGCTCTGCCAGCCTTCGGTGAACAATCGTCTCCAATCAAGACTTGAAACTTCCATGGAATATACGGACGATTGCAATAATTTTTGGCAATTCGGTGGATTTGGCAGCGGAGGAGCTCTGTTCAATGATTTGTGGAGATACAATACGAAAAACAATACGTGGGTATGGGTAAAAGGGGATAACATTCCCGGGCAAAGCGATGTTTTTGGAACACAGGGAGTATTTGCTGCGGCCAATAAACCGGGGGCAAGACATGGAGGCTTAAGCTGGGTAACTAAAACAGGCTTTTGGTTATATGGTGGAGCGGTAACCAATGCAAATGGAAAAAATGTTTTGTGGAGATATGTTGGAGATAAACCTGTTGCCGGATTTACAAAAAGTGCTGCAAGCGGTTGCGCTCCTGTTAATATCAATTTTACAAACACAAGCACTCCGGGCTGCAATGAAATAAAATCCTATCTCTGGAATTTTGGAGGAGGAATCAATGATACTTCTACGCTACCTGATCCTTCGCATACATATAATACTAACGGAACATTTACCGTTTCTCTTGTAGTTATAAATTGTACAGGCAGCAAAGATTCTACATCACAGACTGTTACTATAGGAATCGGTTCAATTACTTTCAGCGTTTCAGCCACCCAAGCAGGCTGCACAAATAATGGTACTGCAACAATAAACTCTGTTAGTGGAACAGGGCCTTATACTTATTCGTGGAGCAACAGCCAAACTACTAGTACTGCTACCGGACTTGCCGCAGGAAATTATACTGCAACAGTTACAGACGCGAGCGGATGTTCGCAGACACAAACTGTAAGCGTGACATCCATTAATCCATTAAGTGTAACTGCAACTTCTACACAAGCATCCTGTACTGCCAGTAACGGCACAGCAACGCTTAATGCAAGCAATGGAACTCCCGGCTATACGTACAGCTGGAGCAATGGAGAAACCACTTCAGCCATCACGGGCTTATCAGCAGGTACATATACTGCTACAGTTACGGATGCAAACGGATGTACGCAAACACAAACCGTTACCATATCCTCTTCAAGTAATAATTTCAGTGTGACGATATCATTCACGCAAGCTAGTTGTATCGTGAGTAATGGAACTGCAACAGCCAATGCATCCGGAGGAACAAATCCATTTACGTATTCCTGGAATAACGGACAAACTACAACAACAGCAACTGGACTTGGTTCAGGAAATTATACAATAACAATTACGGATGGAAGCGGTTGCATCGGTACTCAAACGGTTGCTGTTACTTCTGCTAATAATTCTTTGAGTCTAACAACAACTTCTACACAGGCAGGTTGTACTGTGAGTAATGGAACCGCAATTGCAAATGCAAGCAGTGGCACCCCTGGCTATACTTATAGTTGGAACAATGGGCAAAGCACACAAACGGCAACAGGGCTTGGGATTGGAAATTACACCGCAACAGTTACTGATGCAAATGGATGTACTCAAACCCAAACTGTTGCGGTAACATCTGCAAACAATAATTTAAGTGTTACAGCTTCATCCACACAAACAGGATGTACGGTGGATAATGGAACTGGAACAGCTAATGCATCGGGCGGAACACCCGGCTATACATATAGTTGGAATAACGGACAAACCACACAAACTGCAACAGGACTTGCTGCAGGAAATTACAGCGTAACCATTACAGATGCGAGCGGTTGTACCCAAATGCAAGCGGTAAGCATTACACAAACACCCGGGCCTACCATAGTGGTTTCTGCTTCTCCATCTATAATTACATTAGGAGGAAGTTCTGCGCTCACTTCAACCGGAGGAGGGACTTATTCCTGGTCACCTGTGACAGATCTAAGCTGCACTACTTGTGCAAATCCAACGGCAACACCTTCGCAGACTACATCTTACTGTGTGCGGGTTACAGACAATAATGGATGTCAGGACAGCACCTGCATTGTTGTAACAGTAGGTATTCCCTGTGGAACTATTTACATTCCCAATGCGTTTTCTCCAAATAATGATCTAGAAAATGACCTGGAATGTGTTATAGGAAACTGTATAGAAATATTCCACATCGCTATTTTTAATCGATGGGGAGAACAGGTATTTTCCGCCATAGGAGGACCCGCCTCTGGCGGGGAATCTGCCTGCTGGGACGGAACTTACAAAGGCAAACAATTAAACTCTGCCGTGTTTAATTATTATTTAGAAGCTACTCTTACCAGCGGAGAGAAGATAAACAAGAAGGGAAATATTTCGCTGATTCGATAGTCCGGGCGCTTTTGTCCCAGTGTATAGAACGTATCCTCACTGATAGTTTTTCATTACTTTAGTGCAAATAAAAAATGAAATCAAATAATACCACTACTGATTATATATTAGTCCATAATATTTGGTATAATGCCGATCAAGTACAAGTTATACTTGGACTAAAAGATATGAAGCATCGGTATAATCTTTTTTTTGGTCTTTGTTTTTCTTTCTTTTTTTCTTTCTCTGTATATGGGCAAACCCCGGGAGAGTGGACCTGGATGCATGGAGATAATGTTCTCAATTCAGCCGGAGCATTTGGGATCCAAGGCGTAGCGAATGCTGCCAATAAACCACCGGCATTGTATGAGCCTTGTGAATGGAAAGACAATCAGGGAAACTTCTGGTTATTTGGAGGGTCAAATGGTACAAACATATATGCTGCATTATGGAAATATGATCCTGTAGCTAATCAGTGGACGTGGATGAAGGGTCCTTCATTTATTAATCAACCCGCCATTTATGGTGCTCAAGGAGTAGCTGCACCCGCTAATCATCCCGGTTCAAGAGGATCAGGCGTTACCACCTGGGTAGATAATGCCGGTAAGCTCTGGTTATTTGGTGGAAGTCCTTCTGGCGGAACAAGCCTAAATGATCTCTGGAAGTACGATCCTGCAACCAATAATTGGACCTGGGTGAAAGGACCGAATGTTACTACTAATCCAGGTTCTTATGGAACCCTGGGTGTTCCTGCTGCTACGAATGTTCCTCCCTCGCGATGGGAAACATCTTGTTCCTGGACAGATGGAGCAGGCGATCTTTGGTTTTACGGTGGTTACAGCCCTGCAAATTCATTTGGGGATCTTTGGAGATATAATATTGCTGCCAATGCGTGGACCTGGATGCATGGATCAAATGGAACCAATGCACCCCCTGTTTATGGAATACAAGGAGTAGCTGCACCGGCCAATACTCCCGGAGGAAGATTGGCGTATGCTTCCTGGGTGGATCTGGCAGGAAATTTTTGGCTTTTCGGTGGGTGGCATAGCAATTCAGGAGGATTTTATAATGACCTATGGAAATACGATCCAACTGTTAATCAATGGACGTGGGTAAAAGGCCCTAACACAACTAATAATACAGGCAGTTATGGAACTAAGTGTGTTCCGTCAAGCAGCAATCTTCCTCCTGCAAGAGGGGAGAATAGAGCCAGAGTGCGCGATACCTGTGGTAACTTCTGGAATTTTGGAGGAGAGGCCGGCTACTATAATGATCTCTGGCATTATAATGTATCAACTAATCAATGGACTTGGGCAAGCGGAGATAATGTGGGAAATCAACCTGCAGTTTATGGTACACAAGGAACATCAGCTCCTGCTAATAAACCGGGAGCAAAAGCAGGCAGTGTTGCATGGATTGATAATAACGGATATATCTGGGTTTTTGGTGGATCTAGGTACAATGACTTATTCCGCTATGTTCCTGACCCCGCTTGTACACCCATGACAGCAATAGTAAATGCTTCTTCAAATACAACGATTTGCAGCGGACAAAATGCAACGCTCACAGCAACAGGCGGAACAAGTTATTCCTGGTCACCAGGCGCACAAACCACTTCAAGCATTGTAGTAACTCCAACGGCATCCACAACCTACACCGTAACAGGCACAGGAACCTGTGGATCAGGAATTGATTCAGTAAGGGTGATAATATCCTCAACTCCTCCGTCTATCACTGCCTCATCTTCAAATATCACGATCTGTAACGGACAAAATGCAACGCTCACCGCAACAGGCGGAACAAATTATTCCTGGTCACATGGAGGACAAACCACTTCAAGCATCGTTGTAAGTCCTACGGGTTCGACTACTTACACGGTAACAGGGAGTAATATCTGCGGATCTAATACTGCTACTGCAACGGTAATTGTTTCTCAGCCTCCTGTTGCATCCACATCCGGCACCAGCATTTGTTCCGGTCAATCAGCAACACTCACAGCAAGCGGAGGAGGAAATTATTCCTGGAGCACAGCCGAAACAACCTCATCAATTACCGTTTCACCAACAGGAAATGCAACTTACACTGTGATTGTTTCGATGGGAAGCTGCACGGATACTGCAACCGCATCTGTAGCAGTAGCTCCCGGAGTAACGGCAAATATTTCAGGTAACACAGTACTCTGTACTGGAGATGCCACAACACTAACTGCCACAGGCGGAACAAATTATTCATGGAGCAATGGCACAAGTACAAATGCAATTATTGTAAATCCATCTTCAACAACAACCTATACAGTTGTCACATCCAATTCAAGTGGGTGTGCCGCAATTAATTCAGTAACGGTGACCGTGTCTTCACCGCCTGTTGCATCCATCTTAAGCACCACCATCTGTGCCGGACAAACAGCTACGCTCATCGCAACAGGCGGAGGAAGTTATAGTTGGAATACAGGATCTACTACAGCTTCGACCACAGTTTCCCCAACGAACAATGCCAGTTATTCTGTCACTGTTTCGATCGGCACTTGTACTGCAACCGCGAGTGGAAATGTTGTAGTTAATCCAAATCCTGCTGCAAGTGCAGCCGGCAATGTGACGATCACACAAGGACAAAGCACTGTACTCTCTGCAAGCGGAGGAGGGAATTATACATGGAGCAACGGAGACAATGGCTCACCCATCACCGTAAGCCCCAACACCACCACCCTTTACTGCGTAACCGTAACCGATGCAAATAATTGTACAGATACTTCCTGCGTGACAGTTTTTGTGGAACCGATGGATTGTTCAGCCGAAATTTATCTTCCCAATGCGTTCTCTCCCAATCATGACGGAGAGAATGATATGCTGCAACTGTATTACGTAAATATAGCTTGTATAAAAGCTCTTAAACTTACTATATACGACCGCTGGGGAGAAAAGGTATTTGAAACAAATGACCCTGCTTTTACGTGGAGTGGAATTTATAAAAGCAAGCATCTTAATACCGCGGTGTTTGTTTATTATCTGGATGTAACCCTTATAAGCGCTGAGCAAATAAATAAAAAAGGAAATGTGAGTTTGATCCGGTAGCTTTAAACGCTGCATCTTCTGTACACTTAAGTCTTTAGATTGTGAATAGTTTGTGCTGTTGCCCCAAGGAACACACAGATATATTTTTTATGTTTGGATAACCTAAATCCTATGAAACAATTTTTCCTTCTGTTTGTCATCTGCTTTATCACCTCAGCCTTGTTTGCCCAGCCTGTTACTTCTTATTGGGATAAGGAATCTAAATTAAAAAGGTCTGAAGAGAATTTTAAGAGCGGAGTTCAGCACGGTAAGTTTACACAATGGTATCAGAATGGGAAGATGGTTAAAGAGGGGAATTATGATATGGGAATGGAAGAAGGCGTGTGGAAGGCATGGTATGAGGATGGAAAATTAAAAAGCGAAGAGCAATATGTCAGTGGAAAAAAAACAGGAAAGGCAATATATAACTATCAGACCGGCAAGCCGGCACTCATAGGATATTACAAGCAAAATCTCAGTGACAGCCTCTGGCAGGGCTGGTTTGAAAATGAAAAAATGAAAAGCGTAGAGAATTTTAAAGTATTTGAAAAGAAGAACAATTGGATAAGTTTTAAGGAAGGCAGTTTTCAATATTACTATTCCAATGGCAATAAAGAGAGCGAAGGTTTTTTTAAAAGCGATAAGTCGCAAGGAGCCTTTGTAAAATATTTTGACAATGGAAATAAGCAATTTGAAGGTGAATATAAAGAAGGTGTACGCACCGGCACCTGGAAATATTATTACAAGAGCGGCAAACCGAAGGAAGAAAGAAAATATCTGACTGACGATGATTATCTTGTGATGAATTTTTGGCTGGAGGACGGCAAGCAACCGGTAAAAGAGGGGAATGGTGCATACACATTTTCTGATGTTTCGGGAGGAAAGCTGCGCGAAGGAACCTTAAAAGAGGGCCGAGAGAACGGAGAGTGGATGCTTTGGAGCCGGGAAGGCTGGAAAGAGCATGTATTAACGTATGTCAATGGTAAAAAAGAAGGCAAGTGCACCAATTATTATCCGCCAACGGACGGATCTCGCGCAGTGGATAAGGGTGGAAAAATAAAAAGCGAAGGCGCCTATTCAAATGATAAGAAGAATGGCTATTGGAAATTTTATCTGGAGAATGGCAAGCCGGAAATGGAAGGGACATTAAAAGACGATCTGCAAAGTGGTAAATGGATCTACCTGTCT
>Ga0163151_10009350_pt1 | contig 10676 bp, 13 predicted proteins | sample OliLakLV19MP5IB2_FD_145596 | JGI IMG/M metagenome (GOLD analysis project Ga0163151, IMG submission 145596) | Freshwater microbial mat bacterial communities from Lake Vanda, McMurdo Dry Valleys, Antarctica - Oligotrophic Lake LV.19.MP5.IB-2 | ecosystem: Environmental > Aquatic > Freshwater >...
TATACCTCTTCAACTCGTACTGGGAGCCAGGCACGCTTGTTGGGTTCTTTGCGCTGTTCCTGTTCCTCTCTGCCGTGGTGATTCTGGTCACGTGGCGTTTCTTCCACCTCCGACGCTACACTCGACCTTCGGAGAAGACGGCTGCTCACCATGATCACGAGGTCATCCAGACCGGATTCGTGGCGCATATGTTTGCGACGCTGGCTCGCATCTGTGCCCGCTACCCCTGGCTGGTCATCTTCGCGTGTCTTGTGATTACCGGACTGTTTGGCATCGGCATCAAGAATGTAAGCTACTCGCCGCTGTTGCTGCTGCTGCTGCTGCTGCTGCTGTCACAACCCATTGTCGTGTGATGTTGAATTGGTCTTGCATGAGAATTGGATGCTCTGCTCGGCTGCTCATATGTGCACGTGTCTATACCCTATCATCTGCAATGCAGGTTGTTATCGAGACTGACCCCATCAAGCTGTGGGTGCCCCCCACTAGCTCTGTGCTGGCGGAGAAAGAGCACTTCGACGCGGCGTTCACGCCATTCTTCCGCACCGAGCAGATCATGATCTCGCTCGACAACTCAGGCACTGTTCTGAACGACACCTACGGTGCCAACTACAGCGCTCGCGTTAACGTGACTGGCCTCATGGACGTCAACGTGTTCTTGGCGGTGAAGCGCCTGGTAGATCGTGTGACCAGCATCGTTGTGCCATACGAGCAGACTGCGGCTGATGGGACCACCACGACGATCAATGTCACCTGGGACAGTGTGTGTACACACTATCACGGCTCCAAGCGAGGTTGTGCGCTGCAATCGCCTACGGAGTGGTTCGCGTTTACCGGCAATCTTCAACCGGGCTTGTCGCAAGACGACTTCACAGCTCAACTCACCAAGTGCCTGGGCAACGTGGTGTTTTATCAAGACTGCCGCGGCTCGATCGGCGTGCCGTCGTTCCCTTACGTGACCTTAGGCGGCTATCCGGCGATCCGCGTCAACTCCAGCCAGTACCTCAACGCGACCATGCTGATCGTGACGCTGCTGCTCGACAATGAGCCGTATCTCAACGATCCTGCTAAGGCTTGGGAGAAGGAGTTCCTCAAATTGGCCTCCGAGCCCGAGTACACCTCGCTGATCGGTCTGAAGGTCATCCGGTATGTGTGCCGTCAAGTATGCGCTGACCCAGGTTAGCATGCATTGTGTCGCGATCTGAACGTGTGTGTATGTAATGTGTGATGTGCGTGTGCACAGCTACTCCGAGCGGTCGGTTCAGGACGAACTCGACCGAGGCAACCTCAAGGACGTTCCTATCGGTACGAGCTTTCGCCTGGCTGGCTAACGGTGTCATCTTATCGTTTCTGCAGTTGTAGTGCTGTTTTTGCACGTTCAGCCGCGCCAGTGCTGTAATAATAATCGCCCGCTCACTTGCGTGGTGCTGTTTGAACCTGTTTGTTGTTACAGTCGCTTTAAGCTACGGCATTATGTTCCTGTACATCTCGCTGGCTCTGGGCCGCGTGATGCCCTGTGACGCGCGCATGTTCTTCGTGCGCACCAAGTTCCTGTTGGGCTTCGGATCCATCTTCATCGTCATGTGTTCTCTGGTCATCTCAGTAGGCACCTGTGCCTCTGCGGGTGTGGCTGTCACGCCCATCATCTCGGAGGTTATCCCGTTCCTGGTACTGGCCATCGGTATCGACAACGTGTTCATCATCCTCAACAACTTCCAGAATCGTGACCCTCGGTTGAGCATCGAGGAGCGGCTGGTATCCACCATGAAGAGTGTGGGCATCTCCATTTCTCTGGCCTCCATCAGCGAGGCGTTCGCGTTCTTCCTTGGGTTCCTGACTCGTATGCCTGCCGTGCGCGCATTCGCGTTCTACGCCGCAGCCGCCATCTTGGCGGACTTCCTGCTGCAGATCACCTTCTTCTGTGCGCTGCTGGTGCTGGATGCCCGCCGCAAGCAGGACAATCGAGTGGACTGCCTGCCCTGCATCAAGGTGTCGTCCGACGACCCTCATTACATTGATAAGCTGTACGTGTTGCGTGCTTACAGTTAGTTCAAGCTTGGATTCTTGTAGCATCGTCTGACTCCCTTGTCATGGCTGAATGCATATACAGGGATTATTACATGGTCCTGTCCGCCCGGCCCACTCACTCGGACGAGACCTCTGCTCCGGCTGATCCGGAGGCCGATGCCCATCTCCTCTCAGGCAATGAAGATGTGTCCAGCGCTCCTCATCCACCGGGTGGCTCCACCACTCAAGGCGCACCCTATGCGTATGGTGAGCTATCAGATGGTGAGGGTGTCAACACTACACTGGTGCCCAAGGACGGCATCCTCAAGATGTGTCTGCGCAAGTACTATGTGCCCCTGCTGCTGCACCGCGTCACCAAGGTGGCTGTGCTGCTCTTCTTCGCTGTGCTGCTAGCAGTGCACATCAGCTACGCCTCGCATGACCTCAAGCTGGGGTTAGATCAGGCAGAGGCCCTCCCCTCGGACTCCTATCTGCAGGACTATTTCCAGGCACTGGCCAACGTGCTGCGTGTAGGACCACCTGTGTATTGGGTGGTCCGAGGTGATCGCAACGCGAATTTGACCTCTATAGCAGATCAGAATAGGGTTTGTTCTGGTCAGAACTGCTCTCTGAACTCTCTATCCAGTCAAGTGCTATACCAAGTGTCGTACCCCATCGACTCGTATCTCGCGGCCGATGCGGGTGTCAGCGGCTGGCTGGACGATTATTTCCTGTGGGTATCTGCTACCACGGGCACTTGCTGCCGAGTCTACGCGAACGGAACGTACTGCCCGATGGCGGAACCTAGTACGTGATCGCCGTATAGCGTGCTGTTGAGTATGCATCGAGCGCAGCCCCTCATCTGGTACTGGCTGCTTCTTGCCCTTAACAGACGCCAAACTGTGTCAGCCGTGTCTGAGTCCATCTGACATTTTGAACGGCACTGCCACTCGACCTCTGCCGCCCGCCTACACGGTATGCTGATGCTGTGCTCACGCGCATCGGGGACCCCATGTCGCTGAGCTGAGCTGTGACCTTGCTCTCGCTCGCGCTGCAGAAATACCTGCAAATGTTCTGGCAGTCCTCCGAGTGTGGTGACACGTGCAGCTCCTGCGCCTGGGCGCACGGCAACGATACTGCCTTTGCGAACGATCAAATCACGGTACGTGTGGTGAGGTGCACCTCGTCGGTGTGCTGGGACAGTGCTATCGCAGCCACTGGTACTGATCATATCTCACTTGGGCTCGGGACGTGCGGATGTCATTCACTAGATCCTCAATTCGCGCTATATGTCCTTCCATCGACCACTGGCTACCCAGGCTGACTTCATCAACGCACAAGCCTCTGCCCGCAAGGTACATGATCCACACGAATTCGCAGTCGTTGCTTGCATCGGTCGGCTGCTTGATGGTGTATCACTCCTCATACCATACTGACCGGCTGCGCCCGTTTGATGTATAGATCACGTCTGCCGTGTCGGAGGCGACGGGTCTGGATGTATACCCCTACAGTGTGTTCTATGTGTTCTTCGAACAGTACACCTACATCGAGAATGTGGCGTTCCTCAACGTGTTGTACGCTACGGGTATGCGAAACGCCACCTGTCTGGGGCCTGTGAACCGGACTGACATACCGTGTGTGCACAGGTGGTATCTTCCTGTTCTGCTTGATTCTGCTGCGCAGTCTGCGCGCCTCCTTCTTCATCCTGCTCAATATCTTCATGATCCTGGCGGATCTGATGGGTGTAATGGCGTGGTGGAACATCTCCCTCAACGCCGTGTCGGTGGTCAACTTCGTGATGGCGATTGGTACGGTGCTGGTACTGATTCAACGCGGATATGACAGAAGTGTTCACGTGATACTGTATGGACCTGAATCTCGTTTAGGTATCTCCGTGGAGTTCTGCATCCACATGACTGTGGCGTTCATGCGTGTACACGGCACTAACGATCAGCGTGTGGCGGCTGCTGTCACTGGAGTTGGAGCATCAGTCATTTCAGGTACACATTATTGTCCCGCTCCCCGTAGCGACCCAAATCATCATGTAGGACAGCCGAAGTGCGCACAGCGTGAATGCTGACCCGCGTTCGCGGTGGTGTTGCCCGCAGGTATCACCCTAACCAAGCTCAGCGGTGTGGTCTGCCTGGCGCTAGCTTCATCCAAGATCTTCCAAGTGTACTACTTCCGCATGTACCTCACCATCGTCATCCTGGGTGGCCTGCACGGCCTCATGTTCCTGCCGGTGTTGCTGTCGCTGATCGGACCCGAGACGCTCAAGTTCGACACCGCCAAGGATACGGACAAGGCGGATAAGCCGCGATCGCGCGCGGCTTCCGTAGAATCCGACGCGCCTTCGCTGTTCCGCGACGTATCGCAGGTATGGAAGATGGTGGTGGTCAGGGTGTATCAGGGCGCTCCGCTTAACGTTTGCGTGTACTCTGCAGATGTCAGCGGATATCGACGGTGTGCCTGTCGAGATCGCGGAGGATCCTGCGGTATACGCCTACAACCTGCGAGAGCCCTTCCGTGGCGGCAATAGCCCTCAGGCTCCTATGCTGGGATCTCAGACTCAGTACAGTAGCGTCAGCAGCATGCGCGGCTGAAATGTACATACCCCCCTCCTCTGCGGATATGGTCTGGGCGTCTACTGTATGAACGGCGCGGTGCTCGTGCTACCTCGTACGCTCCAGCTGTACCTCCGTAATAACTTCTTTCGTGCATTAGCATCGTATGTTTGTACCGATCCAAGCACATGAGCAGAGGCACTCGAGCCGATTAAGCAGGCCAAGGAGTTGACTATAGACCATTAAGCCTGCTCCGAGCAATTAGCACAAATTCGGAAACTTCTGCACCAACGTTCGTTTGACAGTCTCATCTGCTGTCATGGCGTGCCAGCACCTCAACCGTGTTAAACCTATCCCGAAGAACACAATCGTCTACAAAGATGAGTGCACTAAGTGCTTCGACACCGCGGTGCGTGCGTGTGGTGTTTGAGTTGTGTTTGCTTCGAAATCGCTCACCTCTTGCTCTGCTCTGCTGTTAGACGCTTCCTCAAGGCCTGAACGTGTGTTTGACCTGCTTCAATGGCGCATGCCCCTCGCAAGGCCATGATGCTCAGCATTTTCGCGCATCTGGGCATCCAATCGTTGTGAACATCAAGAAACACGTGGTTAAGCAGGTACGGAAATTTCGCATGTGCTCCTCGCCCCAGTTGAAGAATGCATCACCCCGTTGACCAACTCAGGAGCCGGCAGAAGCTACCAAGACGGTGACCAAGTTGACCATCGATGCTGGCACCGGTGCTGAGAAAGTGTCCTACGAAACCAATGCATACTGCTTCGCGTGCAATCAGCCCGTTGACGGCAACGATCCTCAGGTACATGTGTCTCCACCAACATGCTGCGGCTGCTGATGCATACATGCAGTTATTCGAGTGATCTCAAGGCAGACTCTCTCTGTCGCTTGTGCTTGCAGCTGAAGGGGATCATCGACAGCGTAGTGCAGTATCAGAATTCGGATTATCGAGCAGTAAGCGATTCGATTGACCGCACACGATGCACAAGACTTAATGATCCCACCATATATTCAGGGTCAAGAGACCTGGGCGCACACTGTGAACGCTTGCGAGCATACGCTGACGCTGGATCAGGCGGCCAACGCCCCCACGTTGGCGGATAAGGGTATGTACAATGATCGCTGTGCCCTGCTTGAGTGTCCCTGGACTGACGCGTGCTTTGCAATGCCATTCCCCGCACAGGGTTGGCGCACTGTCAGCAATGCGACTTCAGCAAGAATTTGTGGCTGTGTCTGACATGTGGGGCTCTCGGTTGTGGACGCAAAATGTAATCTGAGACTGTGGTTCTTCAAATGTGCGGGTTCACTGATGTCGTCTCCGTGATGCACAGGGCGGATGGATCGGGTGGTAACGGCCATGCATTGGCTCACTTTCAATCCACGCGTCACCCGCTGGTCTGCAAGATGGGAACCATCACCCCGGAAGGTAGGATTCAGTCAGCATCGCTGCTGCTGATGCTTGGATCAAGGCGCGCTCACACCAGCTTGCTGTGCCATCGCCAGGCACTGCGGATTGCTACTGCTACGCGTGCGATGATTCGGTGCTGAACGAGAATCTGCATGCTCATATGGGTACGGTATCTTGCATGCCCGGCTTGACCTATGTGCAGTCCTGCTGATTGTCATCATTGCTGTGTTATAATCACTGCATCACAGCCCACTTCGGTATCGATATCCGATCGCAAGTCAAGACCGAGAAAAGCATGGAAGAGCTGGTTTGTGACTCTGTTCGTCTGTATGCATAAGGACCTTAGGCGATCGCTTACAGCCCTCAAACTCAGTGCGCTCACTCTCTATCTGACACATGTATCGTGTGCCTGTTGTTTGGTATAACAGGAGTTGGAGATCAACGCCAAGTTCGATTGGTCTGCCGTCAAAACTGCTGGCGGTGTACTGGAGCTAGCCTCAGGCCCGGGCCTCACCGGCCTTGTGAACCTGGGAAACAGGTGCGTTTCTCCTGCGATGATGTCTGCTGTGTTGGCAGTCATCTGCATTGGGCATCTTGGTGAATTTCAATCGACATGTGCTGGTACAATCTTTTCTTGCACAGCTGCTACATGTCTTCCGTCTTTCAAACGGTTTTGGCGCTGCCTTCGTTTCAAACCAAGTATGTCGTGCAAGGCCAGCGTCATCTCGACGAATGCAAGAGCTCTGTACGTGGATGGTGCATGTTGCGGTGTGCCTGTTTCAATGGCTGATCACTGACCATCCCGTACAGACCCCAGCGGACTGCTGGCAATGTCAGATGGCTAAGCTGGCTGTGGGCTTGAGTAGCGGTCGATATTGCCGCAAACCAGGTGAGTAATGTATTTGATTCTGTAGGAGTAATCATATAATGTCGTTGCTGACAAGCTCTCTTAACTGCATCAGCTCCTGCAGGCAAGCCCAGCAGTGGCGTGTTGGATATGGATTCTGATGCAAAGGACGAGTCGGTACGAACACACCGGCCAGCTGTAACTGCACTCAGTGCTTGAGTGTAGACTTGACCATGCATGCATGATTGATTGACTTGCGGGTGCTGGACTGTAGGCATTCGATGGTGTACCCCCGAACATGGCTGCTCGGCTCATTGTTCAGCAACACCCAGACTTCCGCACCAAGCGCATGCAGGTCAGAGCTGTTGACGAGTGTTATGATGATGACATTGCATATCTTCTCACCTGGTATCATGGGTGTTTGATGACAGGACGCGCACCAATTCCTCCATTATCTCTTGGAGCAAGTCCAACAGCAGGTAAGGCTACGTTTACATTGTCTAGGGTGTTCGTTTCCATGCCCCAAGTCAACCAGTTTCTCACACGTGTGTCACGTGTTAGGAGCGAGCCTCCGGCGATGATCCGACGCAGGCTGTCAACTTCGAGCTGGAGCAGCGACTAGAGTGCTCATCCTGCCATCACGTGCGATACTCGAATCTGAAGGCATCCGACGTGGTGCTGCCGATTCCGGTACCGCAGGATCAGCAGGTGTCTTCCAAGGACATGGTGATCGAACCGGCCGCTTCCGCCTCGGCTGTACCGGCGGTGCAGGTCACCGACCCAGCAGCGCACGCGGCCAAAGAGGCTCAGCGCCTGGCGGACAAGAAGTCTAGCATGGCCTACGAGAAGGAACAGAAGATCTCCGTGCCGCTAAGCGATTGCTGGCAGGAGTGGTCTCAGCAGACAACAGTGGACTCGTACAACTGCCCCGTGTGCAAGAAGGGCACCAAAGCCCATACGTCAATGCGGTTCAAGACATTCCCCAACGTGTTGATGATTCAAGCGTCTCGCTTCGTGTACGATCAATGGGTGCCGCGCAAGCTGGGTATGTGAGTCAGCGATGCTGCACTCCGTGATGGGTGTTTTGTCTAAACGTTGGCTGAGCTGCTTTGCCTGCCTACTGCGCGGTCAGGTGTGGACATCAGCGTGCCTGCCGGCCCCGTGGACTTGAGCAGCTTCCGTGCTAAAGGCATGTAGCAGCTGTCTGCCCTTACGGGGCTGATTCAGAGTGTTTGATCACGGATGGTAACACATTTGGCTCCGTTTGTGCGCAGGGCCCCAGCCTGGAGAGAAGCTCATGCCGGATGATGCTCCGGCGGGCAGTGCCAAGTTCGTACCGAATGAGAACATGCTGGGCGATCTGATGAACATGGGCTTCGGGCGCAACGCGTGTGCTCGCGCGGTATGACGCTTGCTGTTGCGATCATTGAGACGGCCACTCACTGAATGGATATCGTTGTTGTTGATGCAATCAGCTCAAAGCGGTGCAGAACGCTGGAGTAGAGCCAGCTGCCAACTGGTTGTTTTCTCACATGGAGGACGCTGGTATGTTCTAGTTACTGAGGTTCTTGTGCAAGCAGTCTGCTGAACAGCGTATCTTGGGTGATGCACCAGACATCAACGACCCCCTCCCCGATGACAAGCCCGCTGGTGGTGCAGCTGCGGCTCCTGTAGATGAGTCCGCCGTGCAGTTTCTCAGCTCGATGGTGCGTGTTGACGGGTGTACTGTATGCCTAGAGGCACGTGCTGAATTACCTCTACTCGTTAGGGCTTCACGCCGGACGCTTGCCGATTGGCCCTGCGCGAAACGAAGGGCAACGCTGATCGCGCGCTGGACTGGCTGTTCAGCCACGCAGATGATCTCGATCGCCTGCTAGGCCAAGCAGCGGCTGGTGCTGCCAGTGCACCTAAACCAGCTGAGTCCAGTACGTGCCTCCTCTCCGACCACCTGTTCGACATATCTGCTGATGGATGTGCACTGCTCTTACTGTAGAAGATGATGGTCGGCCGCCCAAGTACGAGCTGGTGGCGTTCATCAACCACCTGGGTGCCTCCATCAACACTGGTACACGCAATGAATGCAACTCTTGTTGGTATCGATGTCAGGCTTCATTCAATTGATCGTTGATCAGGACACTACATCGCTCACGTGCGCCGTGGTGACAAGTGGATTGGTTTCAACGATCAGAAGGTGTATGTCAACCCTGATCCGCCCAAGAGCCAGGCTTACATCTACTTGTTCCAGAAGGTGTAGCCAATTCAAGCTGGGACAAGCTGGAGGCTTGGTGAGCCTTGGTCTGGGATTCATTTAGCGATTAGGAATTATACCCATGTTGGTTCTAATGACGATTTAGGCAATGAAACATTTCACTGCACACGTTGACAAGCGAAAAAAGTGCCGAAACTGCATCATATCCACCCAGCAGAGGGCTCCGTGCGGAATACCATCCCCGTCTGCGGTACACGTGTATTAGGTTTGTTTACACTGAATGATTTCGCTCGGGGCGCCCGCACCTGACTAAAGCTGACCGAATCCAGCACCGTTTCATCTCGATTCTCAAAGAACTTACGCTTGTGATGTGTCTGAAATGTTCTGTGTTGCCGTGATGGCCCACCGTATGTTGATAGCATCAAGCGAACGTTGATTGGTGACAGTCGAGCATTTTTTAAATCACCCAAGCTTGGATCCGATCAGGATGCCCCAGGAAAATGAGGCGCATCACGCTGTCAAAGGCGCGATGCGATTTTTCCGCTCTCGTTATTCGATAGCGCCGGTGCTGTTGGACCAGATTGAAGCGTATCTGTCATTGGTAGGGATCGCGGAGTGTGTGCCGTGCTGATTGCGGCGCCGGGCTGGTCTGATGGCTTTATGGGGTTTGGGTAACATGCAGGAGTTCAATTGCTTGATGACGCTAGTGGAGGCGATTCGGTTAGCATCGACGGACCCGCCAAAGGACCGCTCTACCTTGCAAGAAGTTGGTGGGTTCTCTCCGTCGGAACAGGATGTACTGCTATACATAAGAAGTTGTGGCAGCAACATCGCAGCGCTCACCAATCAGGTATGCGGCATGGCCTGTTCGTTATCATGATGTGGTAGCTAACCCTCTTGCCGCGCGTGCACATTAGATTGCTCAAAGAGCCGTTCCATATTCTGGCGCCACGACTCGTGCAGAGTTCAAGGAACTAGTAGAGCAATCTCGCAAGGTAACCGGTTGATCCACACTCCCATTGCAAGCCCTGTGAAAGTCACCAGTTGTGATTGGTACCTCTGCCCACAGGCATCTGCAGCCTTATCCGCGGAGATATCCGCAGCGCCCGCTGATTCAAAGGCGCCGCTCAAGATGCGATCGGGTAACTCCACACCATCCGTCGCGTCCTCCTACGCTTCAGTACGGCCCGCATCTGCCGCTGGGTCCAGTCAACAGCAGCCGCCACAGGTCGGCCGACCTCCCAGTGTGAATCGAGCCAGCAGCAACGCTTCGTCCGCTGCGGGTGCCGGTGCTGGCAATGTGGCCGCACCATTGCAGCTGTCCCGTCAGAGCAGCGCTCAGAGCAATGGTAGCGGCAATGCCAAGAACCCCTCTCCTCCGCCACAGGCTCCAGATGGTGGTGCGTCAGAATACGATCGGTACAGCCCGTCCCGGAGTCGGCAGATCGCGAGTGCTAACAACAGTGCTCCACCAGCAGCCCCTGTGTACGCTCAGCCCACAGCAAGCTCCAGAGTCAAGGCACACCCGTCTGCCGTGCTGGAGAAGCAGGGCTCGCGTGGGAACGTGGTGGGTGCAGGGGACAATCGAGCTAGAGCTGCGTCTTCGGCTGCGGGTAATTCGGTGGTGGCTAGTG
>Ga0163151_10009356_pt1 | contig 10672 bp, 17 predicted proteins | sample OliLakLV19MP5IB2_FD_145596 | JGI IMG/M metagenome (GOLD analysis project Ga0163151, IMG submission 145596) | Freshwater microbial mat bacterial communities from Lake Vanda, McMurdo Dry Valleys, Antarctica - Oligotrophic Lake LV.19.MP5.IB-2 | ecosystem: Environmental > Aquatic > Freshwater >...
GAGATACTCAGGCGACTGAGGGTCACCGAATGCTGCACATTTCAGATGACGAAGATCGATACGGTTGGATAACAACAAGGCTTCTCTTTACATACACACACTGTGACACACACACGCGCGCGCGTGATCCCCATACCGATTTCCGCCGTACGTCGAACATTACCAGCAACGACACAACGCCCGATCAGGTTCATGATGTCGACAATCGCAGTCACGGAGAGAGTCTGACCCTTGCATGATTCCAGACACGTGCGTACATCTCGCAGCAAATCCTGCATGCAGCACTGCATTAAACTTGAACGCGAATTAAAATCAAGAAGCGATTGCGTCCACACCTTCAGTACAGCTGGACCGCTGGCAACCCCTCCAAATCCCCGAATCGGAGCTCCAGCAGGGCGGATGAGACTAAAATCGAACTCCTGTCAGAGAAGTCGGAATGAGGCCCGCATCCAACACGCCCATAAGAATGAAGTACACTCACCACGCACGCCGACCCGATGCAGAATCCATCGATGAGCCTCCGAAGCGCTTCAACCCATCCTTCCCTGTCAGTGCTGCAAATCAGTGCTTGATATTGGAACCAAAGACGCAATTTAGCCCATACCGACTGTCAGGGATCTGAAAAAGCACTGGCGCTTTGGAAGTACTGGGCCCTTTGACCAAAACAGAGCCAGCCCCCTTCGTGTCGAATCCAACACCTGCAGCAGAGATGAGACCCAATGAAATCGTGCTTCGGAAAGTCCAAACGCACGATACAGACCAACTCCCAACATTGAAGCATCCATCAAAAAGGCAAACGGCTTCGACGGGTCATGCTTCAGAAATTCCGTGCTCACGAAAGCGCAATTGTTAAGAGCGGCGTAAAGCATTTTGTCCTCCGTGATTGGAGATCCCATCGACCACAAACCACGCCCGGGTGGAAGAAATTTCATATGGAAAATGCGGTCGTACCTACGGTAGAGACTGCAACGGTTAATGCGGGGTACGCGGAAACGAGAAACAATCCACGCACATGTCCTCCGCGCTCTTTTGGGCCCTCTTGGCATTCCAGCCAAGATCTTGCTGCTCGATCCATCTCTTTTGCATCGTGAACGTGCCATTAACAACACGTTCAACGGTCTCGTACCATAGCTCGTCGGTACCTGCCCCGGATGAAAAACACCTAGACCATGAGTCGAAGCGAAACAACGAACAGTCTATTCCATTCCATCAGATACCGTCGTCTTTACGCCGCGAATAAGTTCGACGGTACACCAAGGCGCCAAGACCGTTGAAACCGAATGGAGGGTCTAGCTCCTTGTAAGCATCAACGAAAGTCTTGCGCAGCGAAAACTTCTTGAAATGCGGATCGGCTTTGAGCGCATATATCCCATGCATACCACTGGACTGCTCTTCGTCAAGACCAATATCTAGGTGATGCTTTGCGCTTCGATTGAACTTTCGATCAGATGCCTCCCGATGACCGACATCAACAGTGTTTGATGCCAATCTTCTATGAACGCTCACTAAAAACTGGTGCATCACGGTCACCGATATGCTACCAAGAACTCTTGGAGCTGCCTTTCGCGTGCAGATGAGCATGGGGCGCCACATCTCTGACCATTAATCAAGATAAAATAAGATGTTGGTTTCTTGAACAGTAGAATCCGAGAACCGGGAGTCAACACACTTTGCAATTGTTTTGCGTGGCGGGATGTAGTCCCGATCTGAACATCCTATGCACGTGTGGTAAGGAGATTAGAGTGCCACGAGGTGACACCTAAGCATGGTTGACGCCTGTAAGTCAGCTTTGTCGCAGTTGCATTCGCGCATTGCAGGCATGTATGATTGTTGCAAGGCGTGCAGCTTCCTTTGTGTGCTTGGAGTTATTATTATTGTCCTTCGTGCCGGTTAACCTTGCCGACTGCTTTTTTTTCTCCTCAGTCCCTCTGGCCTGGCAATTCTCCGTATGGGTACGTCTGTGCGTGAACAACCGTGTGCGCGCAGAGCACTGATGTGATTGCATGGCGTCTCCAGAATCTGAATCACGAGTGGGTCTTCTCAAAGAGGACCTCGCAGCAGTGCGTGTTGAGATGAGTGAGTACAAAAAAGATGTCATCCGCAACTTTCAAGCCGACCCGAATGAAATGTGGACTTGGGACATGGTTGCGGTTTTCAAAGTACGTCGTCTGTTGTGTGCGATTTGGGTTTCGCGGATCATCTGCACTGAAGCCTTGGGCTGGCAAACAGGTCGGCAATGTGAAGGAGAACGTCACGGTGTATGACAAAGTCGCGAAAAAGAAGATGGACATTGATCAAGAGAAGCATTTCAAGAACTGCACGTCAACCGTAGTCAAAGCGATTGAATCTTCTGGACTCAAAGTAGATATGTACTACTCCATCCAAAAGGATGAAATCTATGTCCGCCTTGGCGCTACCGAGGTCCGTATTTCGGTTGTTGTAGACAGTGTTCATGCCGCTGAGCGTGTCCTCGGTGCCACACAGGCCCGCCTAATGCGCGAAGCGGATCGGATCGACTTTGATCTTCAGCTAGACCACCATAAGTGTCTGGAGTACGGCCAGGGTCTTGGTGTTCGCCTGGCTCAAAAGTATGTAGCGCGCGCTTGATAAGCCCCACGCGCTCACTCTTCATCTCGACCATTGAACTCGCCTTGCGGTCAGGACGAACAAGGATCCAAACGTCACCGAGGAGGCCTGGTACAACGTGTTCGGCAAGTATGATCAGTTTGATCCCGAGCATCCTTATCGTCAAGAGCTGTATCAGCGCTACAATACCGGTGGGTCCGACCCGACGAGCTTCGTTGGCGTTCACCTTTGGCTAAGCTCGCTCGCTTTGCTTCGCTTTTTACAGCGGATCCCAAGCACCCACGGTACAACTCTGTATTCAGTAGCACTGATCGTCTCAAGTTGACCATGTCTATCATGGAGGCTGACACGAAGCTTGGAGGAGCTGGCATCAGTAAGCCTTCGAGCATGCAGCTGAGCGCGCGCGCCTTGCCTTAGCGACCGCTGTGGCTGTGTACAGGCTTTGCCAAGCTGACCGCATCCGGGTCTCATTCGTTCTTGGCGTTGTTTCCGCTGCACGAACCGAAAGCGTTGACCAAGCTGCACGAGGAATGGTTCCAGTGGAAATCGACCTTCAAATCTCCGTTGCAGTAAGTTGCGCGGAGCACACTGGGATCGCGGATTTTACTCACCTGATGTTGCTCGCCGTGAACCACAGGAACATCCGCGATTACTTTGGCGAATCGGTGGCGCTTTATTTCGGTTTTCTCGGCTTCTACAATCGCTCGCTGGTTGCCCCTGCCTTTTTCGGGTTCATATTTTTCATCTGGCAGCTGGCAGAAAGCAAGGTCGATGTGGACGGCATCCCCGCGTATGCTATTTTCATCTCGTTGTGGGCGTCGCTGTTTCTAGAGTTTTGGAAACGCCGAGAGGCCAAGTATCGCGTCCGATGGGGTACGATCACTTGCGGTTTTGGGTGCCCCTCACACCCACATTTCGACATGTCTTTCTTGTAGGTATGTCAGAGTTCAGTCAGAAAGAGCAGCCGCGACCTGAATTCAACGGTGAATGGAGAACTTCGCCCATCGACGGACGTTTGCAGGAGTATTTCCCTTGGCAGAAGAAACTTGTTCGTCTGTTGTTGGCGCAGACGGTCATCTTCACCTTGGTATGTCTTGCCGATCTAAACTTCATCGTGAGGCCGGTTTTCACAACGCTCTACTCGTGAACCAGATTACTGCCGTCATTGCCTCAGTGGTTGGGGTGTTCTTCTTCCGAGAAGTGGTTCGAAACTACTCCTGGGGCATCATCGTTTCGGCCATTCTCAACGCCATCCAAATTGCCATTCTCAACTACGTATGCATCTTTTTCGAGCTTCCGAAAATGCGTATTGTTCATTGTTGGTCTCACTACTCCAGGTGTATTCCGTGGTTTCCCGAATCCTCAACGCCTTCGAGAATCATCGGACAGACACCGAGTATTCCAATGCGCTCATTTCCAAGGCTTTCTTGTTCAAGTAAGTATTTTGAGTTGCCTTCATTAGTGGCGTATCGGATAGCCTGAGTGGCACACCGTTTCAGATTCGTCAACTCGTACAACTCTCTGTTCTACATCGCTTTCGTCAAGAAGCACGACACATCTGTTGGGGGTTGCATTAACGGTACGTCACGGTTTGTGTTGAGACGGCACGGCCAGCTCGCCTCGTTCACTTCAGTCGCATTTTCAGGCGACTGCTTGAAGGAATTGCAGCAGCAACTAGGCACTATTTTTATTGCCAACATCGTTATCTCGAATACTGTCGAGGTCCTCGTTCCGTAAGTGCCGTTGCGTAGTTTTTTCAGTTGTGAAAAGTCGTTAACTGTCTTCGTGCGTGTCGCAGCATGCTTTTGCAATGGTACACGGCACGCCAGAACGCTCAAGGTGTGCAAGCTTCGGTGGTTAAGACTCAGCCCGAAGAAGAGTTCGAGCTTGCTCCATGTATGCACCTCGTTTGGTGTGATCTTTGGAACCGCGTTGACATGGTCGCTTTTCTCTTTCAGATGAGGGGACTTTTGACGACTTCGATGAGCTTGTGATTCAATATGGCTACGTCACGCTGTTCGTCGTTGCGTTCCCGATCGCACCGTTGGCGGTATGCGGGCCTTTGTAGTTGCAGCATTTTCACAGTACCGATCTTGTTTGTCTCATGTCATTCGGGATGCCACAGGCTCTGTTGAACAACGTGGTCGAAACGCGCGTTGATGCCACCAAGCTGTGCAGACTGACTCGCCGGCCGGAGCCTCGAGGCGCAGCTGACATCGGCACGTGGTATGACGTGCTCAGCATCCGTAAGTGGCCGGTTTTGCGTTGCTGCTATTGTCTTTCTTCCCTGACTTCTCGCTTGTCCTTGCAATAGTCTCATTGATCGCTGTCATCACAAATGTCGCAATCATCATGTTCGAGACGACGCTGATGAAGCGTACGGTGGATGACGGGGCGCTGCGAGTGTACATCTTTGTTATTGCGGAGGTATGTGTCTGGTTTGAATTGATTTATGCTCGTGTTTTAATCTTTTCCACTTCTATCATGCTTTCTGCAGCATCTGATCATCCTTGTGAAGCTCACGATCGCGTACTTCGTGCCGGACGTCCCGGCTGAGCTCGAGATGCACTTAGAACGTCAGCGATATATCGTCGGCGTGCTGATCAACGGCATGGAAGAAGAAGATGAAGAAGAAGTTCTCGACGCAGATCAGAAGGGAGCAGTTTTCGACGGCTCGTTGAACACCGATTTTCAATGGTAAGGCGCGTTTCCTGACAACGCCACATGCATACGCTGATGCGAGGTGTTACTTTCACAGGAATCGGGTGAAGGACAGTTTGGTGCCTGATCCGCAGCATGAGTTTTACCAGTCGTAACGCATCTTGATTGCTCATGCACCGAAGTTCTAGTATTGCGAGCGCGCGCAAGTTTTAGCATTGCGCGTAATTCCGTTAGCACATTATTAAACTGGATTCTATTATCTGTTGCGGCGCCGCCACGCACTAGGGCTCAAAGATAGCAGTCACAGCATGTCTATGCCACGACCGCGTTGTTGGCACATGGACAGCACTGATTGGTGGCGTCGTGCATCATGGAATGCATAACTTCAATGAAGGAAGGTATTTCTGCAAATGCCGGAGTGGTTGCGTTTGCGGTAGGCGCAGGTGCAGCCGGAGCGGGTGCAGCAGGGGCAGGAGCCGGAGTAGCTTGCGCGATACCAGCTTGTAGGTTGGCAGGGTCGTTGCAAGCACAGCACTTGTTTTCTTCTGGGGCTTCACAAGCAGACTTCTCGCATTGCAATTCGCACTTGGGCTTGGCGCAGTTGGTGGGCTTGATGCATTTGTGGAAACAAGAGAGGTCTTCACAAACCGGGGCGCATTTGGGAGCCGGAGCATCACACGTCGTGTGACAATGCGCAGGCTTGCACACGCTTTCACACTTGGGGCATCCGTCTTTTTCACAAGTATCCTTGGGACAACGAATTGTGCACACTGGCTTCTCACAGTGGATGGTGCATTTAGCGCAGGTTACCTCCTCGCACTGCATCTGGCACTTCGGCCGCTCGCAAACCGGGTGGCAGACAGCAGGGCAGGCTGGGTCATCGCATTGCCATTTGCACACTGGGTGGCACTGCAAGTGAACGTTTCGAACTGACTCGGTGAGGTGTGACTGGAAAATGCACTAGCTTGCGTTACCTGTGTTGCCGATACTCCAGCAATCGCACTGAGCACAAGTAAAGCAACGATGGTGCGCATTTTGCTTCTAGCGATTGTCCTGTTGTTGTATTATACAACGGTGTCAACCGCTTTCTTGCCCCGGAACGAATCGTCGGAGCCGGAGCTCATCGTTGATCAGAATACGGTACCAATCTTCTACTACGCGGCGGTGAATCAATGGTGATTCTAGAGGCGACAGCATGATGAATTCTCGATTCCAGGAGATGATCAGGACCAGATGATCCATCGTTGATAGTGATATTGATTTCATTGTACTATTAGGTGGTGATGTCGAGACTACTGCATGACGTCCTCGAGCCAGGAGGTCGATTCTGTTTTTGCTGCATGATGTTTCAAAACAGTCGAAGGATATTTTGCGCAAAACCGATGCAATGCACGGTCCTGCGATGCAAGCGTCCACTCCAACTTGACACGCCACTCCGAGGCAGATTCCGGTCATGTCGGAGTAGCCAAGCCCGGAAGGTATGCGAGTGCCAGATCGGGGGAGCACTTGCGGACCGAGATGTGAGATTACTGGCAACATAGTGCAGGGATGACCTGGGGTGAAGATTCGAAAGCCGGGCGGCTTGAGAATCACCGCAATGATCCAACAGATAGGGCGGATCAGATATCCTGCAGCAATTGCTTTGTGCTTCACATTACGAGTAAGTAATGGTGACCGGTTAAGAGGGCATTCGCAGCCGCTGCCAGCACATGCACCAATATCAGCGCTCAGGATATATGAACCGCATCAACGACGTCACGAACTTTGTTTGATATCGACTCTGCATTTGCAACTTCGAGAGGGCGCTTGACGCTTGCGTTGTCGATAAGAGCTTCAGTGTAAGTTGACAACTGCCAGCCATCAGCCAAATGGACAACGGTTGAGAGGCTACGGGCAACGACAAGCACCCGAGTACGACACACACCACTCTCAGGCGACCAAGGCGCCCCTGCATGGGGGCAAGGACGTGGTTGAGGATTGATGAATCCAGCGGTCGCAGATCCGTCGACGCGGCAATAATACTAAAATCCACGTTGGAAACAAACGGGCGAATGTGTGTTTCGGTGCTCTGAAGTCGTGCGCGCGACAGCTGAGGCGTATGCTTCAGGTACTTCTCCATTTCAGGCACAACAGTCTGAAGCTTGGTCTGTAACTCTAGTAAGTGCGACATCGCAACGAGGTCCTCATGGCCGACAAACGACTGCCCATACTGCATGATCCTGCTGCCCACCGTGACTACTTTTGTCACGTCACGAAGTTTACTATGACGCCGCACAGCCTGCGGCCGCTCCTATGATGTTCGAGTCGGTCAGTCAGAATCGAAGTTTGGCCACCCGTTTCGGGATAGAGGTCTCGGGCACGTGCTTAGCATCCCTTGTGTCGACACACGAATTCAGCTCAGTTGAACACAATCATGCCGGTACGTCGATGTGCATATGTGCAATTTGACTGCATGTGTACACGTGATGAGGTATCACTGGGTGCATTCATCTCTTTTTCGTATGGCCACGTATTTTCGATTTGAGATGTATGCCTCATCAGCGTTGGTGCTGCGTGTTCCAGGTTTACCACTCATCGCAAAACGAGTTCCAAGGAGCACCGATATGCGGTACGGTCATCCTACCTCTGAAGACCAAGGTCAAAGGAAATGCTCCTCCAGCTCGCGCAGGTACGTCCTCTCCTTTCACAGCGCACTCGATTTTGCTGGGTTGTATAATGAATATGATCGTCACAGATGCGCCTGATATCATCGATGAGGCGATCGACTTTTTCCGAGCCAATGTGCTGTTTCGCAACTACAAATCCAATGGGCCCGCCGACTTGCAGATCGCCTATCTCACTATTTACATTTCAGAATGTCTGCGGATACTGCAAAAGCACAAGAACAAGAAAGACGGTTTGAAGAACATCATCACGCTGTCGATGTCTGGCAATTTTGCGGTGCCTGGCGAGAAAGGCTTTCCTTTGCCCGGTTTCTTTCGCGACCCACCTAATCGTGGGGAGGCTGGTAGGCTCGCATTTCCTCAAAGAACGCCGCGTCCCGTTTTCACTGACATGCGTTTGTGCAGATGCCTTTCGGGCCTATTTCCGTCAGCTGCGGGAGGAAGCAGCGTATCGCATCGTAGAGACCGTCTACAATGCAGACGAGACTCAGAACAAGTGGTGGTTTTCGTATGCGAAGCGCAAGTTCATGAATATTGAACGCACTTGATGGCCTGTCTGTGCTCGAGTGTTGGTCGTGGCATCGCCTTTAATGAACTCTTTGCCGTTTATTGACCATTCTGTCGCGGGTTTTTTCCACACGCCCTCCTTCCGCGTGCCAGCGTTGGATACGAGTCCACTTTACGTGCGGTAGCGTCGGGTGGAGTTCATCGCACTCAGGGCGATTCCGAGCTTCAACACAGCACAGTACCAGCTCCTGCAAACGATCGGTCCGATCTGGAAGGCGTTTGGCAAATGAAGAGTGCACTGGAATGGGCTCACCTTGGCCACAACGTCAGCTAGCCGCGCGGAGGATGCCACCTGCGCCCACTTCAGATCAGGGTTTGCGTCAGCACCGCGTCGCTTCTGCACAACGACCGCGAATCTGGTAGGAGACATACACGTAGCTCTGATAGAGAACGCAATCACCGTGCGATACGCCTCAGCAACATACTCTGCGTGCACTTGGTCTGGACTGTCCCGATAGGCGACAAAGTCTACGCCATAGTTGATGCCGCTTCGTGGGACCTGCGAACGGCATCAGGCGCGTTAAGAAAAAGTGTGAGTCGTAGATGACAACGCAGCGCGTACCAGTCCGAAGCCACGAAGTGCGTGGTAACACGCATACAGATCCGGGAAGCGTGGCTCAAACGACGAAAACATACTGAACAGCCGGGGAAACGGCACGGGCTACAAGATACCAAACTACGTTTCACCACCAGAAGGATGTCATCATGGAGAAAACTGATGAGCTACCTCGGTACCATCCCAGATTGTCAACCGGTTCGAGCGAGCAGAACACAGGTAAAATGCCTCTTCAAGCGACAATTGCCACGGTACTGAGCAATGCCCTGCAACGACGGCGTAAAAAACCAAATCCCCGAGCGTTAAAGTTATCCGTCGTTACCTTTGGCTCGTGTATCGCCATCATCAACCACAGTGATGCCTTTGGAGTCGTCTATAGCATTCCCAAACGTCAAGGTTTCAGACGCCACCTAGAGTCAGCTGACGATGCTGATACCTGCTAGCTATTTTGCATCTGCGAGCCAGCGTTGTCGACCGAGATCCGAAAAAGCCATGACTCCACAACCACTCGCTATGGACGTCTTCAAACACCCTTGGAAAACAGAGGCCAATGGTCACTTAAAGGGGAAAAAGACAGCAAAGTCTGCCAACTACGACTGCTCCCTACCACACACGTCTGTCCAACAGTACTCCGGACAAAGCAAGCGTTTCTTGGAGCACGTCTTGACGGCTACGCACAGTACAAACAAATGAGCAAGAACGACACCCTTGTGGCAACTTGAGACAATTTGGATTAAATGCGTACCCTCGCTTTCGAGGTGGCAAACTGAGCTCCATTTTTTTTGCATGGCGCCGGAGCCGCCGCTGCTAACCTCTCCAAAACGAGCGTTTTTTTTTCCAGTTCATGTGTTTTGAGATTGAAACAAACCAGACTTTGCATAGCTCTCGTTCTCTGAACTGCTTACAGCATGGCATCATTGACGCACGATTTGGATGATATCAAATCGCCATCGATGGTATCGCTTCCAGGAAACGTTTTATCGGTTGCTTCCATAGTGTCGCTTACGCTGCTTGATGCTTGTGTTGCATTCTGGTGCAGCGAATGTCGGGAGCAGAGCAGAAGACTCAAGTCGACCCAGCTGTACGCACCTAATACGTTGTGGCAGTTCTCGCAAATCACTCATTCACAAGCGTTTTATTCCCGGTTGCAGCTGATTCGATGGTTGGTTGACCGAGTTACTCTGCCCGGATTTTTGCCGGATATGTGGACTCTAGAGCATACGATGGTACAACCGAGCGCATTTGACAAAAAAAGTCGTCGCGATGATTATAAGATGTTGCTTACAAATACAGGTAGCATCAGATTTCTTGGGGGCTCGAGCCGCGACCAAACTGATTGCCTACATGGACAAAGACATTGGGTTATGTGTCCACACGCTCACTGTCGTGCCCTTGGAAAAGGTTCAGAAGATACAGTACTTCATCAAGACGCAAGATCAGTATGCGTGAACCTGCTTTGATCGTGGATGCACGTCTCTCCTTAATCGTGAATGTCATTGCAGAGTGGTGCTCACGCGAGCGAACATCGGCAGCTGTGTTGAATACGGAGTTGTTAGTGGAGCGCCGATGGAGTCGCTGCTGAAGCTCATGAGCAGTATGCAACTGCTGAGTTTCTTGTACTCGTGGTTAATGCCAACTC
>Ga0163151_10009360_pt1 | contig 10665 bp, 10 predicted proteins | sample OliLakLV19MP5IB2_FD_145596 | JGI IMG/M metagenome (GOLD analysis project Ga0163151, IMG submission 145596) | Freshwater microbial mat bacterial communities from Lake Vanda, McMurdo Dry Valleys, Antarctica - Oligotrophic Lake LV.19.MP5.IB-2 | ecosystem: Environmental > Aquatic > Freshwater >...
CAGGGCAGAAGCGTGATCGATACGCCCCAGGGGGCGAAGGTCCAATTGCGCTTCGCGGTGCGATGAAAGGGAAGAATGCGATGGCTGAGAAAACGATCACGATTGAGATCGACGAGCAAGGAAACAGTTCGCTCGACCTGAGCGGATTTCAGGGCAAAGGATGCGGTGACGTCGCGAAAGCCCTCCAGGGCGCTGACACCGTAGCCAAGTCACAGAAAAAACCAGAGTTTCATGTGGAAGTCGCCGCACTGCACGCGATGGTGCAGAGGCGCCAATAGGCGATCGGGTGTAGCTGGAAGGAACCGGTCGTCGTGCCCAAGGCGTGGCCTTCGGGGAGAAAGCATGACAAGGGTGATGACCATCGCGCCGCAGCGATTGCGTCTCCCGGCACTCGTACATGTTCTTCGGAGACGCTGTTTGGCGATGACAGACTCCGGATTCCCGTGCGACCGGTCGGGGCTCTTGGATTTCGGCGCCATGCCGATCGCCAGGGAATGCTACCGGATCGAAGGGGCGGAACGGAAGGCGCTCGGCGTCGTAGGAACGCTGTTCTCCGGGTAAGGCCCCACAAAAATGCCGCTCGCATGGGCTCGAACGAGAGAGAGGAGTCACGATGGAAACCATCTGGACAATTATCGAAGAGGCTGGCGGCCTTGATGCCGCCGCGAACGTCCGTATTGAGAACCCGCCATACCAGCGGTTGGTCATTGAGATGCTGGCGGAGGGTGGCCCGGAGGGGCATCTGGCTGTCTCCTGTAACCTTACCGATAACTTGGCCGCGGTTGGAACGATAATCTGGCCGTACTCTGCGCTGAAACACACTTTGCTGCCTGTCGAGAGATCGGGAATTTGCGAGGTAGGGAAACATAATGTGGCCGTCGGTACAGAATAGACGCATATCGTGGCCGGGAGTACATAAGATTCCCATGCTTCAGACTGCCATGCATTCGAGCCATCCCGACGGCGAGTTCGACAAGAAACTGTTTCACACGCAGAGCCCTCTAATGAAGATCACAGCAGGGCTTCAACATCCCGCTTCTGCCACGTCGATATCGGTACAGCGCAGAACTGCTAAGCGCCCTCGGCAATCTTATCGTCGCTCATTCTTGTCGAGATGCCGGCCATCGTCTTGATTCCCGCATATGAGGTGTCCGCTCCGTCCCCGCCGCGACAGTGTCCACTGGGGACGGCAAAAAATCCCCTCGCTTTTTATTGTGTATGTATGATACTGTGCGCATATACGTGAAGAAGAACGAGACTCCCGAAGACGTGAAGCGGTGGTTCGCCAGTTCGATTGCCAGCCTCTGGCCAGTCGCGGAGGGATCGTTGTCCCTCCGACGGTGCCCTTGCATTCGGAAGGGCTGTCCGGCGTGTGCCAGGGGTGAGGGCCATCCCAGCTATGTGCTGTATGCCCGCAGAGCCGGCAAGCGAGTTTCTGTATATGTTCCGGAGGATTTGGCGCCACAGATCGATAGAGCCGTCGAAAACGGACGCAGGCTCCAACAGTTGATCAGCGAAACGGGTGTGAGGTATACGCAGGCGGTCAAGCGAGAACGGACGCATCAATCACGCAAATGAAGCCGCTCGTGGAAGGGGAACGAGCTGAAAGGTGGACACATGCTGAGCGACACGGAATTGCTGGTTTGGTTTCGACGGCTCAAGACGACAGAATCTGCCCAAGCCGCGATTCGACAAGTGCGATCTTCCGATCCTGCGAGACGCGTCGGAGGAGGCCAGCACAACGTAAGCGGCCGATATCCCAGCAAGAAGATGGGCGTGACCATCCAGTTCGAGAGTCATCGCGTTGAGCTGGCGGCAATATACGAACTGGAGCACGATCCGGAAGTCCTTGAGTACTACGATCAGCCGCCGTCGATCAAGTTGGAATATGAGAGCCATAAGGGAAAACGGCTAGGCATCCTACACACAGCCGACTACTTTGTCATTCGTTGTGACGGTGCTGGCTGGGTCGAGTGCAAGACCGATGAAGAACTCAATCGCCTGTCGGAACGGAACTCAAAGCGGTATCGCTTCGAGGATCGCTGGCGTTGCCCGCCAGGCGAGGTATACGCCGCCAGTGTTGGACTGACATACCTGGTTCGGTCATCCGCGGAGATCGACTGGACGTTTCAAGCAAACATCCAATTCATCGAAGATTATCTGCGGGGCGGTTGCGGCGTGGCACCTGCCACGGCTGAGCACGTAATCGCGTGGTCGGCGTGTCAGCCGGGCATCAGCCTCGACGAGCTATTTGTCGCGACTGCGGGCAGGTGTACTCGGGACGAAGTGTACTCACTGATTGCAAGCGGCCAGCTCTACGTTGATCTGACGGCAGAGCGCTTGAGCCATCCCGAAAAAGTCCGCGTTTTCCCCACCGCCACGTTGGCAGCTTTGTACCAATCGGGTCCAATTGTTCCAGCGACCGGTCTCGACCGCGCGCGATACGCGCTTGATGTAGGCAGTTCAATCAACTGGGACGCCAAGATCTGGAAGATCGTCAACCTCGGCACCACGACGGTTAGCCTCGTCGACGATGGTCTTACCTTTTCCGAAATTCCCTACTCCGCTTTCGAGAATCTTCTCAAGCGTGGCCGGATGGTTCCCGTCGAAGTAAAACAGATGTCGCCGGCGAATGCGTCGGCGCTTGAACGGTTATCCAAATCGGAGTATCTTCTCAATAATTCGGGGAACGTCGAAGGCCGACGGGAAGGGGGCGCTGGAAACCCAACCGGAACTCTGCAACATTTTTGATTAGTTTTGTTTGATTTCTCTGGACATTCCGCCGCGGCTGTTTTAATCTGAACTGGATGAGTGGCAGCCAACCTACGGAGAGTGCGGTCGACCAGATCCTGAAGCAAGTCGATTTGGCGAGCGTCGATTTGGCGAGCATCCAGGACGAGCGTGCGCGGGAGTGCATTCATCTGCTGCTGAATCTGGTGGAATCCTTGGCCGCCCAAGGGCGGAAACTCCAGGCTGAGAACCTGGCTTTGCGGGAGCAACTCCGGGGCCGCAAAGGCGGAGGGGGCAAGCCGGATCCGCCCAAAGACGCGTCGTCCTCGACGGCGCGGTCTTCGGAAAAAGAGCGTGCCGAGCCTTCGGGAGAAAAGCGCGCCAAACGCAGCAAGCTCGACCGCATTCGGATCGACCGGGAAGTAGTGCTGGCAATGGACCGGGCGGCGCTGCCGGCCGACGCCGAGTTCAAGGGCTACGAAGACGTGGTGGTGCAAGAGTTAAGCATCCACACGGACAATGTTGCAATAAACGCGAGTATCCGCAGGTCATCTTACCGTAAGAAATGCCGGATCGTCTTGAATATCCGTGCGTTGAGTGCCACGCTCATAAGAATGATCGATCCCGCCAGCGTCCGCGCCCACTTGGTCAATATCCTCGCGAGCCCTGGCTTCGCCAATGCCGACCGCCTCCGCCGCTTCCTCGAACTCACCGTCGAAGCCCACCTGAACGGCGAGTCCGCCAAAATCAAGGAATACGTCATCGGCCGCGAAGTCTATGATCGCGATGATAACTATGCCCCTCGCCTCGACCCCATCGTCCGCGTCGAAGCCCGCCGCCTTCGCCAGCGCCTAACCGAATATTACGCCGGTCCTGGACTCGACGAAAAACTCCGAATCGACTTTCCCAAAGGCTCCTACGCCCCAGTCATTCCCAGCCCTCAGCCCGTGGCCTTCACGCGCCACAAGGCCCGCTGGCTCCTTGCCGCGGCCGTCATCGCCGTTGCTCTCGCCGCCTGGTTTTTCACCCGTCCCGCCATCCCCGTCAACGCCGTCGCCACCGTCCCCGCCCGCTGGACTTTTGTCGACCCCGCGGGCCTCGACTCCGCCGGCGAATCCCTCTCCGAAGCGGTCGCCGCCCAACTGGCTAATCGCCGCAAGCTCCCTGTCATCGGATGGCCGTCGATCCTTCAATTCCGCGAGCATCCGAAGCCGTCGCCTGAACTCGCAAAAATCACCGGGGCCGGAATGGTCCTCGCCATCTCCGTGCGCATGACCGGGGCGCAGTCCCGCATCACCGTTTTCCTCGTCGAACCCTTCACCGGTCGCAAACGCTGGGCCGAAGACTTCTACGCACAGGATTTGAAGACGCCGGACTCGATTCGCACACTCGCTCGAACCATCACCCACGACCTGGGAATCACCCTGGGCGCCCAATGACGCCGTCGAGCCCGCTCGGCCCCGAACACGTCGCCATCCTCCGCCGCAAGGTCGCTTGGCACATTTTGCCGCTCGTAATTCTGCTCTACCTTGTCGCGTATCTTGACCGCGCCAACGTAGGCTTCGCGAAGCTCCGCATGGCCGCCGATTTGCATTTCACCGAGGAAGTCTTCGGGCTCGGCATCGGCATTTTTTTCATCGGCTACCTCCTGCTCGAAATCCCCGGCGCGTTGATCGTCGAGCGCTGGAGCGCCCGCAAATGGTTCGCCCGAATCCTCATCACCTGGGGCTTCCTCTCCGCCGCAACCGCGTTCGTCGAAACTCCCGCCCAGTTCAACACCGTGCGATTCCTGCTTGGCGTCGCCGAAGCCGGCTTCTTCCCCGGCATCATCGTCTATTTCACCCACTGGTTCCCCATGCGCGACCGCGCTCGCGCCATGTCCGGCCTCATCGTCGCCGTCCCCTTCAGCCTCGCGCTCGGCGCGCCGCTCTCCGCGTTGCTCCTTGACGTTCACTGGTTCGGACTCGCCGGATGGCAGTGGCTTTTTCTGCTCGAAGGTCTCCCCGCCGTCGTCCTCGGCGTGATCACGCTGTTCATCTTTACAGACCGTCCGCGAGACGCCAAATGGCTCACCGCCGAGGAGCGCGGCTACCTCGAAGGCGTCCTTGCCGGTGAAGCCGCCGTGAAGGAATCGGTCCAAAACCTCAGCATCTCCCAAGCCCTGAAACTCCCGGCGATCTGGCTGTTGGCCTTCGGTATCTTCGCAACAAATACCGGCGGCTACGCCCTCGGTTTTTGGCTCCCGACGACTGTGAAAAGCCTCTCCGGCGGGTCGGACCAATCAGCGTTATTCTTCAGCGGCTTGTTCTACCTGTTCGGTGTCATCGGCGTACTTTACGCGGGCTTTTCTTCAGACAGAACAGGCGACCGCAAATGGCATTGCGTCGCCGGCCAGGCGTCGACCGGCCTATTCCTCGCTGCCAGCGCCATCCCCGGCCAGCCCTTCTGGCTGGTGATGATCTGGCTCTGCCTGACGGGCCTCGTCGCCTACTCCTGGCCTCCGCCGTTCTGGGCGCTGCCGACTCAAACGCTCACAGCCTCCGCGGCGGCGGCCGGCATCGGACTCATCAACATGTTCGCCAACATCGCGGGCTATTTCGGCAATCATCTCTTCGGTTGGATGCGCGACCATGGGGCCTCGAATAGCGCTTGCCTCTTTTTCCTGGCATTTTGTTACGTCGCCGGAGCCGTGATTGTTAGCCGCGTAAGAGTGGGCGTTCGAAATCCCTGACGCGGCCCAGATACAATGGCCTTTCCATGCCCTCCTCCCTCTTTGACCTAACCAACCAAGTCGCCATCGTCACGGGCGCGGCCCAAGGCATGGGCCGCGCCATCTCGCTCGCCCTCGCCGAAGCCGGAGCCGATCTCCTCATCGTCGATCGCAATGAAGCCGGTGTCCGCCGCACCGCCGAGGAAATTGAAAGCCTCGGCCGCCGCGCCCACCCGCAAACCACCGACGTCTCCGACACCGCCCAAGTCCGCGCCCTCTTCCAAACTCTCGACCACGAATTCGGCCGCATCGATTTCCTCGCTAACGTCGCCGGCGAATCCATCATGGGCGCGCCCGAAGACATCTCCCTCGAAGACGTCGAGCAAGTCTGGCGCAACCTGGTTCTCGGCCGCTTCTGCGCCTGCCAGGAAGCTGGCCGCCGCATGCTCACCTCGGGCGGCGGCAGCATCCTCAATATCGGTTCCATAGCCAGCGTCACCGCCCTCGGCCGCGGCCACATCGCCTACTCCATGGCCATGGGCGCCGTCGTCCAAATGACCCGCGAACTCTCCACCGAATGGTCCTCCGGCGGCGTTCGCGTCAACGCCATTCTTCCCGCGCAAGTAATGAATCCGGGGCTCGAACAGCGCATCGCCACAACACCCGGCCTCGCCGGCAAATTCCTCAGTGGCATCCCAGCCGGCCGCTTCGGCCATCCCGATGACATTAGAGGCCTCGCCGTCCTCCTCGCTTCCGATGCGTCCAAATGGATCTCCGGCGCCATCATCCCAATGGACGGCGGCAACCTCGCCATGAACGCCGGTGGTTCGCCCCGGAGCCCCAAATGAACCTCTACCGGACCATGCAATTAATCCGCACCGCCGAGGAGCAACTCGCCCGCTGTCACGCCCGCGGCCTCGTCCACGGCGCCTGCCACACCTACGTCGGCCAGGAGGCCATCGCCGCCGGCGTCTGCGCCCATCTCAATTACGACGACGCCATTTTCAGCACCCACCGCGGCCACGGCCACGCGCTCGCCAAAGGCATGCCGCCCGCCGAACTCTTTGCCGAACTCTTCGGCCGCTCGACCGGCTGTTCGCGTGGCCGCGGCGGATCCATGCATCTCTTCTCTCCAGAAATCGGAATGATGGGTACCAGCGGTATCGTCGGTCCGTCGATTCTCCAGGCCGCGGGCGCCGGCTACAGCTTCGCGCTTCGCAAAACCAGCCAGGTCGCCGTTGCCTTTTTCGGTGACGGCGCGGTGAACAATGGCGCTTTCCACGAAGGCCTCAACATGGCGTCCATCTGGAAACTCCCCGTGCTATTCATCTGCGAAAATAACCAGTTCGCCACCGAAGTTCCGTTCGAATACGCCGCCGGCAATCCTTGCGTCGCCTCCCGCGCCTCCAGCTACGGCATGCCCGGCATTGCACTCGATGGCAACGACGCGATCGCCATTAGCGCCGCCGCCGACCTAGCCATTCAGCGCGCCCGCCAAGGCCAGGGTCCCACCTTAATCGAGTGCAAAACCTACCGCACCCGCCCCCACTCGGAAGGCATGGGCGACTACACTTACCGCACCCGCGAAGATGTCGCCGCCTGGCGGGAGCGCTGCCCCATCAAGAGGCTCCGCGCCTCTTTGATCGACACCGGCCAAGCCACCGAAAATGAACTGAATGCAATCGACGCCGAGATCCAGGCCGAGATCGAGCGGGTGAGCGCAACCGCCGAAAAGGCCCCCCAGCCACAACCCGAATCAGCCACCACGCACGTCTATTCCGTCGCCCGGCGGGTCCGCGAACCAGGCATTTCAACGACCCGGGAAATCTCCTTCGCCGCCGCCACGCTTGAAGCCCTCGATCATGAAATGGCCGAAAACGCTAACATTTTCGTCCTCGGCGAAGGCATCGGCATACGCGGAGGCAACTTCGGCGCCACTGCCGGACTCTACTCGAAGTACGGCCCCGAACGCCTCCGCGACACTCCCATTTCCGAGCGAGGCTTCGTCGGCATGGCCTGCGGCGCCGCCATGACCGGCGCACGCCCCGTCGTCGATTTCATGTTCATTGATTTCATCAATGACGCCTTCGGCGAGATCATCAACCAGATCGCCAAAATGCAGTACATGAGCAGCGGCCGCCTGCAAATGCCCCTGCTCCTGCGCGGCTGTGTCGGCATCGGCCACGCCGCCGCCACCCACCACTCCGGCAGCTACCACTCCATCTACAGCCACATCCCCGGTCTCCGCGTCGTCATCCCGTCCACGCCCTACGACGCCAAGGGCCTCCTCACCCACGCCCTTCGTTCGAGCGATCCCGTCCTTTTCCTCGAACCTCGTGAACTTCTCGCCACCAAAGGCCCCGTCCCCGCCGAGCCCTACGAAATCGAGTTCGGCCAGGCGCGCACGCTCCATTTGGGCAGCCAGGCGACCGTCGTCGGCATCGGCCATATGGCCCAACGCGCTCTCGCCGCCGCCCGTCAACTCGCAGGTGAAAACCTCTCCGTCGAAGTCATTGACCCGCGCACCGTCTCTCCCCTCGATATCGCGTCGATCCTGAAATCCGTCGCCAAAACCGGCCGCCTCCTCATCGTCGACGAAGCCTTCTCCCCGTGTAGCGTCGGCGCTGAAATCGCCGCTCAAATCGCCGACGCCGGTTTCGATTCTCTCGACGCCCCTATCCGCCGCCTGAACGGCGCCTTCGCCCCCACGCCCTACAGCCCCGCGCTTGAGGCCGAAGTAATTCCCAGCCTCGCGGCCGCTGTCAACGCCATTCGCGCACTCATTCACGAATAACATGCCCATCCAAATTACTGTCCCCCGCCTCGGCTGGTCCATGGAAGAAGGCCTCTTCGGCGCCTGGCTCAAAAACGATGGCGACCCAGTAATCAGCGGTGAACCGCTCTTTTCGCTCGAAAGCGAGAAGGTCACAATGGAGGTCGAGTCGCTCGACAACGGCATGCTCCACATCCCCGCGGACGGCCCCCAGCCGGGCGCCGTGGTTACAGTAGGTCAGTTACTCGGCTACTTACTCCAAAACGGCGAATCTGCTCCAACAAAACAGACCCCCGTCCTCGCCAGCCCCCGTGCCCGCGCCGCCGCTCGCGAACTCGGCATCGACATCGCCGAAGTCACTCCCCGCGAAGGCGCCAAACGCATCGTCGCCGCCGACGTTCACAAAATTAAACCCAGCCCGGTTCGGAATACCATCGCCTCGCGCATGGAAGAAAGCTTCCGCGCCCCGCACTTCTACCTTCACGCCGACGCCGATGCCGAAGCCCTCGTCCACCTTCGGGACGGCCATCGCCCGCTTTCCTACAACGACATCCTGATCAAAGCCATCGCGATCGCACTCACTCGCCACCCTCGCGTAAACGCCTATTGGAACGACGGCGTCATCACCCCGCGCATCACCAATCACGTCGCCCTCGCCGCCCAAATCGGCGACACTCTTCTCACCCCCGTCATCCCCAATCCCGCCGAAAAATCCCTCGCCCAGATCACGAAAGAACGCGAAGCAATTCTCGAACGCTGCCGCCTGAAACAAGCCAGCCCGGCTGACTTCCACGACGCAAGCGCCACCCTTTCCAACCTCGGCCCCTTTGGCGTCGACCGTTTCCAAGCCATCCTCAATCCGCCCCAAAGCGTCATCGTCGCCGTCGGGAAAATCGCCAAACGCCCCGTCGTTATTGACGATGCCGTCGTCCCCCGCTTAACCATCCCCATCTCGCTATCCATTGATCACCGCGTAGTGGACGGCGTTGCAGCCGCCGCATTTCTGCAGACCCTTGTCGGCATCCTCGAATCGCCCGCATCGACATACAATGAGTGGGAATGAGTTGGACTTATCTTGAAGACGCCAGCGGCGTAAAAGGCCACGCCGAAAAAATCTGTGTTCCGGACGACGAAACCGGACTGGTCGCAATCCTCGAAGAGGCCCGCCGCGAAAATATTCCCATTACCATCGCCGGCTGAGGCAGCGGCCTCACCGGCGGCCGCGTCCCAAACGGCGGCTGGCTCATCTCCATGGAGAAGTTCCGCCGCCTCGATATCCACGCCGGCTCGGCTACCGTCGGCTCCGGAGTCACCCTTCACGAACTTCACGCCGCCGCCAAGGCTCGCAATCAGTTCTACCCGCCCGACCCCACCGAGCCCATGGCTTTCCTCGGCGGCACCATCGCCTGCAACGCCTCCGGTTCCCGCAGCTTCAAATACGGGGCCACGCGCCGTTGGATCCGCCGCCTTCGCGTCGCCCTCGCCGACGGACAAATCCTCGACGTCCGCCGTGGCGACGCCATCGATTTCGACGTCCCCACCATCCCCGCGCCTGCCAGCCGGAAACATTCCGCCGGCTATCAACTCCGCCCCGGCATGGACTGGGTCGATCTTTTTACAGGCTCGGAATGCACGCTCGGCATCGTCATCAAAGTCGAGGTAACCCTCCTGCCCAACCCCAAGGAACTCCTTAACGGCATCATCTTTTTCCCCTCCGACGAAGCCTCTCTCAACGCCCTCGACGAATGGCGCAACGTCCCCAAAGTCCGCATGCTCGAATACGTCGACGACCCCGCTCTCCGCATGATCGCCCAGCGCTATCCCGACGTCCCCGCCCTCGCCCGCGCCGCCATCATCATGGAGCAGATCATCGAGCACGATGACGACATCGACGCCTGGGCCGCCCGCCTCGAATCAGCCGGCGCGTTCGAAAAAGAAAGGTATCTTCTCAATAATTCGGGGAACGTCGAAGGCCGACGGGAAGGGGGCGCTGGAAACCCAACCGGAACTCTGCAACATTTTTGATTAGTTTTGTTTGATTTCCCTGGACATTCCGCCGCGGCTGTTTTAATCTGAACTGGATGAGTGGCAGCCAACCTACGGAGAGTGCGGTCGACCAGATCCTGAAGCAAGTCGATTTGGCGAGCGTCGATTTGGTGAGTATTCACGACGAGCGTGCGCGGGAGTGCATTCATCTGCTGCTGAATCTGGTGGAATCCTTGGCCGCCCAAGGGCGGAAACTCCAGGCTGAGAACCTGGCTTTGCGGGAGCAACTCCGGGGCCGCAAAGGCGGAGGGGGCAAGCCGGATCCGCCCAAAGACGCGCCGTCCTCGGCGGCGCGGTCTTCGGAAAAAGAGCGTGCCGAGCCTTCGGGAGAAAAGCGCGCCAAACGCAGCAAGCTCGACCGCATTCGGATCGACCGGGAAGTAGTGCTGAAAATGGATCGGGCGGC